>Ga0209064_1001404_pt1 | contig 37573 bp, 32 predicted proteins | sample Inofromicrocosms_FD_187498 | JGI IMG/M metagenome (GOLD analysis project Ga0209064, IMG submission 187498) | Mouse cecum microbial communities from Vienna, Austria - Inoculum for glucosamine and mucus D2O microcosms (SPAdes) (version 2) | ecosystem: Host-associated > Mammals > Digestive system >... | reverse complement strand
TTCCAATTTGAAAGAACTTGGAAAGGGATTACGGAAAGCGATTCGGTCACTTCGCTCCCATCCGCATCTGATTCAGGCCTGTTTTGCGCAAGCAGGATGTGTTTAAATATAAAATAGATGATCAGTATTTGTATTTGTTTGCAGCCTTGTCCCGCAGTTCGTAAAGATAATCGCTCCATTCCTGCATCATCTTTCTGCGCTCCGGCAAATATTCGGCATAATTGTAAGCGGCGCGCACCTCGTTTTTGTCGCCGTGCGCAAGCTGGCGTTCAATCCAGTCCCGATTGTAACCGAGTTCATTGAGCAGGGTGGAAGCAATGGAGCGGAAGCCGTGGACGCTCATTTCATGCTTCTGGTAGCCCATGCGCCGCAAGGCATTGAGCATTGTCGCATCTGATATGGGGCGTGTTTCCGTCCTGATGGATGGGAAGAGATATTTGCCGTTGCCGGAAAACTTTTTCAGTTCCTCCAATATGGCAAGAGTTTGCGCGGACAATGGCACAATATGGATTCTTCGCATTTTCATGCGCTCCGCCGGAATGCGCCATTCGGCGGCTTCAAGGTCAAACTCGTCCCATGTCGCGCACCGCAGTTCTGTTGGTCGCGCAAATAACAGGGGCGCGAGTTTCAGGGCGCATACAAGCGGGAAATAGCCCGCATAATCATCTATGGCCGCAAGGAGCTGGCCGACTTTTTCCTTTTCCAGAACAGCCGCCCGGTGGGTCGCCTTGCGCGGCCTCAATGCGCCATGCAGTTCGGCTGTGATATTGTGCTTTGCCTTGCCCAGAATCACGGCATAACGGAAAACCTAGCTGATAATCTGGAGCACGCGGCGGGATGTCTCGCTGTTGCCCTTTTCCTCGATGGGTTTGACGATGGCAAGAATATCCTTCGCTTCCAGCCGCGCAATGTGCCTTTTGCCTATTTCCGGGAAAATGTAGGTATTCAGGCGGTAAAGCACCGTTCCCCGATGTTTTGCGGAAAATTCGGCAAGTCTTGTCCTGTGCCAGTCAAGAGCAATATTCTCAAAGCTGTCGCGCTCGGCTGTGAGCTGGGCTTCTTTGGCGCTTTTCTTCTGTTCCGACGGATCAATGCCTCTTGCCAGCAGCCCTTTGGCTTCCTCGCGCTTAGCCCGTGCGTCTTTCAGGGAGATTGTGGGATAATCCCCAAAACTGAGCAGCTTTGACTTGCCCTCAAAACGGTAGGCCATGCGCCAGAGCTTGCTTCCAGTTGTGGGCACATAAAGGAAAAGACCGCCGCCATCAAAATACTTTCTTGGCCTTGCTTCCGGTTTCAGACTGCGGATGTGGGTATCTGTCAAAGGCATTTTCGCTACCTCCACCTTGTTGGACAACCTGATACCCACATGGACAAATTTGCTTACATTTCAAGCTGTTGCTTGTGTAGGTATCGGAAATGAACATAACACATTGATGCCTACAAATATACCCACAAAAATTGTGGATGCAACAGGACTTGAGTACACTTGGGGAAACCGTACTGGAAGCTTAAAACAAGAAATGCCAAGGCTTTTTACACCCTGGCATTCTTCTTTATACCCAAATTTGGCGTCACCAACGGGATTTGAACCCGTCTTAGCGGCTTGAGAGGCCGCCGTCCTAACCGGATAGACGATGGTGACTGGAAAATTCTTTTTATGCCAAAATGGCCTGGGGGTCAAGCCCGTGTTTTTATCTTTAAAAAATGCGGACTTCAGTTTGTTTGGGTAGCTGGCTGGTGACTGCAAAAAAATTATACCGGCGCGTCTTTATATTCCTTAAATTAAAACTCTTTTCCTGGCATGGAATTGATAATGTGGATACCGTTTTGGCATGCCCTGCCGCCAGTGTTGAGATTAACATGGCTTGAATGGTTATCAATTATTAAAATTCCAGACAAGGGAGCCATTCATCCTCTCCACTCATTACGAGGCCTTCTGGCACAATTTGATAAAGAGATTTATCCGCGAATTAAAAACTTTTTGCGCCATTTTTTACTGCAACTATATCAGTTAGTTGGAAAAAAAATATATTTTTTTTGACGATTGGCCTAATGAGTAAAAAAATTTGCACGAAAAGACTTGCAAACAGGGCCGGGTTGCATTATTTATCTGCCCAAGGAAAAGCAATCAGGTTCTGAAATAAAACCCCTCGCAAGAGGGTAAGCAAAAAGGAAGGTATAACCATGAAAAAGATCGCCACGCTGATTTTGGCTGCCGGTCTCGTTTTTGGAGCCGCTACCGGCGCAAGCGCCATTGATTTCAAGGCCAAGGGTCAGTGGATTATGAGCTTTGATTATGGCCAGAATGGCAATTTCCAGGGCAAATACCATGGACATAAGACAACCGGCTGGAACGGCAAGGAAGACGACTTCGAAGCTCGCCAGCGCGTCCGTCTGCAGTTGGACGCCGTGGCTTCCGAAAGCCTTTCCGGAACAGTATATTTTGAAATTGGCGACACCATCTGGGGCAAAAATTCCACCGGTGGCGCAATTGGCGCCGACCAGCGCATCATTGAGCTGAAGAACGCCTATATCGACTGGATGATTCCCGAAACCGAAGTCAAGGTTCGCATGGGTATCCAGAACATCACAACCCCCGCCTACGCTTCCGGCAACTCCGTGCTGAACGATGACGTGGCCGGAATTGTTGTTTCCGCCCCGATCAACGAGATGGTCGGCATCACCGCTTTCTGGGCCCGCCCCTACAATGACAACTATACCGGTTATGATCGCGACGGCATTTCCGGCTACCGCGCCAACTATATGGACAACATGGACGCCTTTGGCCTGCTGGTTCCGCTGACCTTTGACGGAGCCAAGATTACCCCCTGGGGTATGTATTCCATGATTGGCCCGAACACTTTCCGCGATGGCTTCACCAGCCGCAACGGCAACTGGTCCGGCAATCTGAAAAACATGGGCGCTGGCAACGGATACGTGAATTCCGGTCTCTTCCCGGTGGGCGGCGCGCGCCACAAGAATTTCAGCAATGCCAATCAAGCCCGTAGCCTGTCCTCATATGGTGATGCATGGTGGGGCGGCATCTCCGGTGATATCACCGCCTGGGATCCTTTCCGCATTGCTTTCGACTTTGAATACGGTTCCGTTACCTGGGACGATGATGGCCGCCTGAACCGCCAGGGCTGGTTCGCCACACTGCTGGCCGAATACAAGCTTGACTGGGCCACTCCCGGCATTTATGGCTGGTATGCATCCGGCGATGACGACAATCCGGCCAACGGCTCCGAGCGCCTGCCTTCCCTCGACGGCAACAACACCAACAAGTACTCAAATTTCGCCTTTGACGGTGATCCCTATATTGCCCGCGATGCCGTTATCGGACACAACATGGCCGGCACCTGGGGCATCGGCGCCCGCCTGAAGGATATGAGCTTCATTGAAGATCTCAAGCATACTTTCCGTATCAACTACATTGGCGGCACCAACGACACCAAGATGGCCAAGCTGCTCTCCCTCAATGGTGACTGGGCAAACTCCGGCCTGATGGGCATGGACGCCATGTATCTGACAACCGGCGACTCCGCGCTGGAATTCGGCCTGACCAACACCTACAAGATGTATGAAAACTTCACGGTTACCCTGGAAGCCGACTACATCGCATTGTGGCTTGATACAGACAAGTCCGCCTGGGGCGCGCGCCATCGCCTGAACCAGAGCATCCCGGAAACCAAGGATGCCTGGAATATCAACGCCAGCTTTGTTTACTCATTCTAATCCTGGCTTGACAGCTTGAAATATCAGGGGGCCTCATGGCCCCCTTCCTGCTCTTCCAGCCAGGAAAACTGTTTTTTCACGCGCTGCCAAAAGGCCGGCTGGTTTTGTATAACGCCCGGCAATTTCATCTGAATCTGTTGTGGCCTTTCCTTCCTCTGCGCAATTATCCAGATAATCATCCGCAGCTTCTTCGAACGCGCTTCGCAATTCGGCGACATTATCGCCATGAAAGCCAATTATAGCTGATATTCCGGCAATATGCCCCACAAAACACTTGTCTTCATCGCCATATTCAATGTCTGCGGTATAATTTTTGCGAGTCATTTTTTTCAAGGAAAAACTCCCATATCCAAAAGGAATTTTTTGAGTCACGGATTTGATAAAGCCTGGCTTCTTTTCTGGATGTGGGCGATTAAATGTGATAACCTTGCCTTCATAAATAAACCGGACCCGGGAGCCTCGACCTTCCTGCAAAGAAGAGCCTGCAGCAAGCAATAGAACTTCTATATCCTGCCAGTCGATGCTGCCGGAGGCCGATAATTAAAAATATCTTTCAATGTTTTCCTTTGCCTGTTATTCATACTGGTTGATAGCAATTGGCGCTGGCATTATCAAGTTTGTAAAATATAATTTTTGGCGTTTCTTATTTTACCTTATTATGCATTGAAGTTATGGACGCTCATTTATTCCGCCGCTTTTGCGATGCCTTGCTGCCCCGTCTTGAGGGCGCCCTGATCGCCAAAATCCAGTCCCCGTCTCCTGGCCATCTTTCCCTTACCTGGTTCGGCCATGGCCGCGAAGAGCAAATTTACATGCGCCATGAGCGCCAAAAGCCTTTCATCTTTGTAACCCATCCTGTTGGCAGCGGCACAAAGCCCGATGCCTGGATCATGCGTTTGCGCAAGTATGCTGTCGGAGCCAGAATTGGCGCTATTGTGCCGCAATACCTGCAGCGCCGCCTCTGTTTTTTGCTCTCGGGGGGCGATGCAAAAGGGCGAAATGGCGAGAATGTCTGGCTATGCCTGGACATGAAGGAAGGTGCCAGCCTGCATTTTATGCCTGCTGATGAACCCCCTGCCCCGGATGAAATGCTTTGGCCCCAAATGCGCGAACTCGCAAAAGCTCTGGAGGATTGGAGAAACTGGCCGGTTCTCACGCCGGACTTGCGCCGGGCCCTGGCCGGAATAATGGACGAGAGGGATCAATGGGCGCTCCTGGGAGACCTGGAAGCAAGCGGCGGCGATATCTTTCTTTACGAGAATGACGAGGGTGAAATATGCCAGGCCCATGCCTGGCCATTATCCCCTCAGCAAAGAGGCAGCCTGAAGGAAATTTCCGGCCCGGAAATATTGAAGCTTCTGGAAAGGGCCGGCCAGGATATGGTTCAAGCGCAGATTGAGGCGGGCAAGGCCAGGATTTTGGCGCGTCCCGGCCAGAAGCGCGTCAAAAAGCTGCAAAAATTGCTGGACAAGCTGCGGAATGAGGAAAAACGCCTGCTGCAAATGGCTGCCAGAAAAAATGACGCCCTGGCGCTGCGCGACAACCTCTGGCAGCTTTCGAGGGATTTCAGGGGCTCTGAAATTGTTCTGGAATATCAGGGGCAGGAACGCCGCATTGCCCTGGATGCCCGTTTCGGGCCTACCGAAAATATGGAAAGGCTTTTTCACCTGGCAAGGCGCGGCGAGCGCGGTCTTGCCATGCTTGCTGAAAGAAAAAAGACAATTGGCGATGAACTGGCCATGCTGACGGCTGCCTCCCCTGCTGAAATCGAAGTGGATGGCGCTGCCGCTTCCGGAACGGCAGCCAGCCCCCCGATGCACAATCTGAAGAATACCCTGCCGCGCAACGTGCAGATATTTACAAGTTCGGATGGCTATGTCTTGCTGCGCGGGCGCGATGCCCGCGGCAACCAGGCCGTGCGCAAGCTGGCCAAACCGTGGGATATCTGGCTGCATGTGGAAAGCGGCCCCGGCGCCCATGTCATTATTCGCAGAAAACATCCCGGCGATATCGTGCCGGATGCCACACTTGAGGAAGCCGGCTCGCTGGCCGCCAGCAAAAGCTGGCTCAAGGATTCGGCCGATGCGGCCATAGTCTATGCGGAGGCGCGCCACATCAGCCCAATGCGCAATGCGCCGCCAGGCACAATGCGAATTGCGAAAACCCTTGGCGCCAGGCAGGTTGCGGTGCGGCCGGAACTGGAAGAAAATTTGGCAGGTTAAGAAACAAAAAGGCGGGAATTTCTCCCGCCTTTTTTGCCGAAATTAACGCCAGGGGCCTCCATAGGGACCGCCGCAAGGTCCATGACCGCCGCCATGATGATGCTCAAGGCTTTGGGGCATATCTGCAGCAATAGCCGCAGTGCCAAGGCCGAGCATGGCCGCGCAAACAAGGGCAAACAGGGAAAATTTGAAAGAAGCGACGAACTTGCGCATTATTGAACTCCTGAAAGAATTTAAGTTGTTATGGATTGATAAAGCAAGCCGTGTGCCAATTATATTTATTCACCAATAACAAGCGGTTGCAAGCTGCGGGTTATTTTTATCCAGGCTCTTCCGGATAAAAAATACCCCGATACGGGTAAAAATTACACATATCTGGGCTGAAAAAATGGATAATTGATACTAACCGACCGGTTTGGGCGTCAGCACAACAGGCATGGCTTCATCAACTTTTTTGGCATCCGCTTCGCGGGTATCGTCAGCATTGTGGGCAACCTGCTCCGGCTGGCCAAAGGGTCGCGAGCATCGGGCAAGCGGAATATCGCCAAGCGAGTTCTGGCTGGCGTTGTCCGGCTTTCCGAGTGCCGCGTGCCCTGTTTTTGGGGGGTGGCGCGTCATCAGCATTCCTGGCTCGTCATCCAGCACACCAGCAAGATATTCGCTCATGGTCACAAAACGCTGGCAGCCGCCGGCGCGCAGGTTGGCGATTATGCGCGGCAAATCGTCAACAGTTGATTTGTGGATATCGTGAAAAAGGAAAACGCCCCGCAAGTTTCCGTTTTCATAAACTGTTCCGCGTGTTGAACGCAGCTTGGAATAATCGGCGGGCAGGTGTTTCCAGTCCTTGCTGTCCATTGACCACATGATGAGCTTCAGGCCATGCTCCCTGAGAATCTCTATGGTCCTTTCGTCATAATTGCCGTATGGGGGCCGCATATAAAGACTTGTTACGCCAATTTTCCTGAAAATCGATTCAGTCAGGCCGATTTGCTCCTTTTGCTGCTCAAAACTCAAGTGGTGCAGATTGGGATGACTGAATGTATGGTTGCCAATTTCATGGCCTTCCGCGGCAACGCGGCGCACAACGCCAGGCAGGCGGCGGGCATTGCTGCCGAGCATGAAGAATGTGGCGGGGATGCCATAGTCCCTGAGCATATCCAGAAGATGGGGGGTGAAATTTGACGGACCGTCGTCAAAGGTCAGGGCGCAGAGATTTTCACCCATGTCCTGGTCCATGATGCGATTGCCGTCCACCACCAGGGCATTGCATTCATGGGTGGCAAAAAGCAGCATCGCGACGGTCACGATGGCAAAAAGGCGTTTGGGGAGCATTACGAAACTCGCTTTGCCGGGCCGGTGGGACCCGGAGTTGTTAAATAATTTCTAAATGAGGCATTTTGCCACCATTTTGCCGGATGTCAAGTTTTTTGGACCATTTTTCATTGCCCCCTGCCTGTGGAAAAAGCATGTGGATACTGGCTCTGGATGCTGATTTGACGGGTATGGAAAAGATTAGGCGCATACTCCCCGACTGCTAAAACCCGGGAATAACGGGAAAAAATTTTTTACCAAAAAAGGGGCCCGAAGGCCCCTTGCAAATCAGTTCTGCTGATGGGTGTTACTTGCCGGTATCGTGGACAAGAAAGCTTTCCGGTTCGGTTGGCGCGCCTTCAATGGGACGGCGTCCAAGCATCAGCAGGGCCACAAGGGAAACCACGGCCACACAGACGCCGATGATATTGGCGATATCAATGGACATGCCGAAGCCCATCGAGGGTTCGTAGCAGATATAGCTTGCGCAGACCGCGGTAATGAATACGGCCGGCGCCGTGCATATCCAGTGGAAGCGGCCGCGGCGCAGCAGGAAGGCCGCGCCGGCCCAGAGCATGATTGCGGCCAGGGACTGGTTGGCGAAGCCGAAGTAGCGCCAGATAATGGTGAAATCCACCTGGGAGAGAAAAATGCCGATTGCGAACATGGGCACGGCAATGTAAAGGCGGGGCAGGATTGCCTTCTGGTCATAGCTGATGGCTTCCGCAATTGTCAGACGGGCGGCGCGGAAGGCCGTGTCACCGGATGTGATTGGCAGGACGACGACGCCCAGAATTGCAAGGACGCCGCCAAATGTGCCCATAAGGGCCATGGAGGACTGGGTTACGACATTGGCCGGGCCGCCATTGGCAAGAGCCGCGGAAAGTTCGGTCAGCGTGCCGTCGGGGCCAAGCAGGGGGTAGAAGGTCATGCCGACTGTGGCCCAGACCAGGCCGATGAAGCCTTCCGCAATCATGCCGCCGTAAAAGACGCTCTTGCCAAGTTTTTCATTGGCTATGCAGCGGGCCATAAGGGGAGACTGCGTTGCATGGAAGCCGGAAAGCGCGCCGCAGGCAATGGTGATGAAGACGAGCGGGAAGATAGGCAGGCCCTTGGGATGGAGGTTGGCATCCCACGTCACGACCTTGCTGTAGAACTGATCCGGAATGTCCACAAACATCATGACGGTCATGCCGATGGCCATGATGCAAAGGATGGCGCCAAAAATGGGATAGAAATTGCCGATAATCTTGTCGATGGGCATGATAGTGGCAATAAAGTAATAGGCAAAGATCACGCAGACCCAGAATGTGAGGTTCATATAGGCTGGCGTGAGTTTTGCAAGCAAGCCCGCGGGCGCGGCGACAAAGACCACGCCGACCAGGATGAGCAGGACAACCGCGAAGACGCGCATGATCTGCTTGAAGGTGTTGCCAAGGTTGTAGCCGACAATGGTGGGCACGTTGGCGCCCTTGTAGCGCACGGAAAGCATCCCGGACATATAGTCATGCACCGCGCCGGCAAAGATGCTGCCGATAACGATCCAGATCAGGGCCGAGGGACCCCAGAGCGCGCCGAGTATGGGGCCGAAGACGGGGCCCACGCCGGCGATGTTCAATAGCTGGACCATCCACACTTTCCAGACCGGCATTTCCACATAGTCAACCCCATCGGCCATGGTTTTGGCGGGAGTTGGGCGGTCGGCGCGCGCGCCGAACACTTTTGCCACAATGGCGCCATAGACAATGTAGCCCGCAATAAGGGCCGCGGTGCAGATAATGAACCACATGTACTTTGGCATAAATGCCTCCAAAGATAATAAAATACCCGTAAGGAAACAACCATCGGCGGAAAAACCCCATTTTCCGCTATCAGTTTTTATTCTTTATAAGTCCATTTTTCCACTGTCAATAAATTTTACGCATTTTTCCACAGATTGTTATCGATTTCACAAATATGATGCTTAAAAATCCGTTTTCAGGCCAAAACACATCTTGAGGAAGTTGGGGCGATATTTGACTTTTGAAACAAAGTCGGTTTTGTTGTTTCCAGAATTGTAGAAAAAGTCTTCACAAAATTTGCTGATGTGATTAAAATAGCTCACGAAAAATTTTTTAGATAAAGGGAGTTTATCGATGGCGCACGGCTCCGCCGGGGACAAAAACGGAATGTCGCCCATGGCCATGCCAGAACCAACGCCCCGAAAAGCGGGATTATTCCGGATCTGGCTCTGGGCCCTGGCCGCCTGCGGCATTATTGCCTGCGCGGCCTTCTGGCTTACACGCGCGCCGGAAGAGAAAAAAGAACTCAAGAATCAGGCGGCCGACCAGGTCAACAAGCTGCTTTCCGAAACTCCCATTGCCGGGATGGGCGACATTTTGCGTGAGGCCCCGCCGCCTCCGCCGATTCACACCTATGCCCGCGCCGGCTTGCCTGGCACCTTGTCCGGCCCCGTTGTGCGCGGCGGGGTGGGTAACGCGCCGGAAGGGCAGGATAAGGGAACGACCGTATATTTTTCGAGCGACTATGTGGCCCCCGTGAAGGAAGACGCAAAGGTTCGGCCAGGGCATGTATCGGATATAGCCAACTGGCTGGTGGGCCACTACAAGCCCGGTCCTGGCGGCGGCAGCCTGCAGGCAAGTGTCCAGGGCCTGAACGCGAGGGGAGGCTCGGGCCTTGCGGCGCAGGCCACGGGCGGCAGGGCCGCTCTTTTGCGCTATGCCTTCAATCCGGCCATGATCGAAGGCCTTTACCGGCTCTATGTGGACCGTTTCATGGATGACCTGAATGTGGCGGCAAAAAACCGCGGTTTTTCCGCAAGGGAAAACAGGCAATTCCATCTGGCCCTGGCCAGACAGGCCGCCATATTGGCCCAGGCATTGGAGGCAACGGCCACAACGCCCGACCTTTCAGGGCGTCTTGCCAGGATTGACGGCCTTTCGCAGCGCTCTGTCGAGCTGAACTCGCAGATGGGCGTGGCAGTTGCCGAATTTGATGAATTGCGCCAGGCAAATGCGCCTGCGAAACGGTTGGAAACCGTTCAGTTGAGGATCAATGGGCTTGCCGCCCGCTATCGTCGTTCGCTGGAAGAGTTGAGCAATGCCAAAAACGCCCTGGTTGCGGAACTGCGCAAGGGGGCGGGCCAGGGACTGGATGACGAATCCCTGTTATTTGTGGCGTCCTGGGTCGAAAGGCGCCTGAACAACAATAGCGGAGCCGCTGCAGCGGTAAACAGCGCAGCGGGCGCCATGCGCGATCTTGCCCGCCGCTGCGCGGAATCAGGGGGGTAGTAATGCTGAAAAAAATTGTGGCCAGTCTTGTTTTTCTGCTGGCAATCGGTCTTGCGGGAACGGGGATGGCGGCCACCGAACCAGCCGGGGCGCTTGACGATATCAACCGCGCGATTGATGAGGCCGACAGCAAGGCATTTCAGCAGCTTGTCGATATTGACGGCATCCTCGCAGATTCCCTGAACGCCTTTTTGCGGGAACTGAAAAATCCCGAAACGGCCAGCAAGCTGCCGCCTCTGCTTGCCCTGATGTTTTCGCAGGCCGCCGCCCAGTCCGAAGGCGGTGAGACACTGCGCGGCCTGTTGCGCTCGGAAGCCAGGAACTTTGTGCTTAACGGAATTGAATCCGGGGCCTTTGCCGGCCGCAAACCCATTGTCGCCAATAGCCAGAACCTTTTCGGGCCTATTTTCAGCGCCGCGTCCCCTGGCCGCAAGGCTGTAATCGGCAAGGGCAAGCCCACGAAATCCGGCAATATGTGGCTTATGCCCTTTACCGTACACGACTATGGCAACGAGCGCGATTATAATGTTAAAGGGCGCTTCACCCGCCAGAACGACGGCACCGTGCGCCTTACGGGAATTGAAAATATTCCTGCCCTGCTTGCTCAAATTGGCGCGGAAAACGCGGAATAGGGAAATTGTATATTTGAGCGCGGAAATATAAAAAATGCCAAAAGATATTTTTCCGCACGATGCCGCCTGCAAGGCGAGTTTGGAGAACTGCTTGCCATGGTTCAGTAAAAAAGAGCCAGAATTTCAACAGGCGCATTTTCGCATCCTGCCCGGGACGGCGCTTCAAACGGCCATCATATTGTTTTTTGAAACGTCAATGGTTATGCTTGGTCAGGCAATTCCAAAAGCATAACAACAGACAAGGAGAAAATATGGCCGAAGATCCGAAAGTCCTGCTGGAAACCACGGCAGGAGATATCCTTGTGGAGCTTTACCCCGAAAAGGCTCCCAAAACGGTTGAAAATTTTTTGAAATATGTGGATGAAGGCTTTTATGACAATACAATCTTTCACCGCGTAATCCCCGGCTTCATGATTCAGGGCGGCGGGATGGACATGAAAATGAATGAAAAGTCCACCCATGAGCCAATAGAAAACGAAGCCGGAAACGGCCTGAAAAACGAGCGCGGCACACTTGCCATGGCCCGCACCATGGATCCGCATTCGGCTTCGGCCCAGTTCTTCATCAACCATGCGGACAATGATTTTCTCGATTTCCGCGAACCCACGGAAAACGGCTATGGCTATGCGGTTTTTGGCAAGGTCATTGACGGCATGGACGTGGTGGACAAAATTGCTAAAGTTAAAACAAGAACCGTGGGCATACATGAAAACGTGCCCACGGATTCCGTGCTTATAACAAAGGCCAGCAGATTCGACTAGCGTCGCCTCAAGCGGCACTGGTCGCAATCCCGAAAGGGATTGCGCGCCGTCAATGGCGGCGTGAGCAAGGCAGCGACCCGAAGGGCGGCCGCAGGCCGTTTCTGTCAGCCAGCTTCGCTGGCATACAGAAATCGGCAGCAACGCAAAACCACGTTTTTTGCCTTGCGATCTTCAGGCTTTTGCGACAGTGTCAGCCTGACATTTCACTGGTTCCGCTTTTTCAGATGTTCCATTTCCACAGACTGCCCGGGAGCCATGCGCAAGCATTGGGTTGCCGGGCAAATTTCTTTCATATAGCCGAAAAATTCATCTGGCGATTGGGCCAACACCGGGAAGGTGCCCCAGTGCATGGGGATAACATTGGGCGCGTCCAGCATTTTTGCGGCATGGGCCGCCTGGAATGCATCCATGGTAAAGAAACCGCCAATCGGCAAAAGCGCCAGGTCAAGCGGATAAAGCTTTGCCAAAAGCTCCATTGACTGGAATATTCCAGTATCGCCAGCATGATAAAAGCGCAGACCGTCCGGCATGGTAACGATATATGAAACAGGAACGGCCGTATCCGATGAATGAAAAGCCTGGGCCATGGTCGCCTTCATGCCAGCGACTTCCACCGTGCCGCCTATATTGAAGCCCATGGAAGAAAGGGTCAGGTTTTGCGGCAGGCCGCGCTCGACCAGGGCCTGCGCCGTGCCCACCACGCAACCGAGGGGCGTCTGCGTTTCCCTGCAATATTCTATGGCGCAACCAACATGATCGCCATGGTCATGGGTTACCAGCACCAGATCCGCCTTGCCAAGATCGGCTGGTTTCAAGCCGGTTGACGGTGCCAAAAATGGGTCAATGATTACGCTGGCGCCGCCACCGTCAATTTTAAAGGCCGAATGGCCAAACCATGTTATTGTATCCATATTGATTTCTCTATTGTTTGAATATGGGCATCATCACAAATTATCCGCAAGAATTTTCAACCAGCTATCCTGAGCCTGCGCAATGTGGCTGCCGTTTATTTTCGGTCACGTCCGGGATTATTCTGCCTGGGCCCTTCTCTTGTCAATACGCGCCTTCTGGGCGCGCCCAATAATTTCTCTTGATCTGGCAAGGCGCCTGTTGCTCATTAATGGCTGATCAGGCGAATAGCCACAGAGCTTTTTATAATCTTCAACTGAAATATCGTGGCAGGCCAGATGTTTCTGGGTAAGGCTCTGTCTTTCCTCTCCGCAAATGCAGCAGAATATGGCATCATCGGTAATGGAATCCTGTGGTTTCACCTTGAGCTTCCTGCGGGTGTATTTTTTCTTTGGCGATTCGACTTTTTCTATTATTTCTGCGGCGGCCAAAGCACATTCTGGAGACTCTTCGACTGTATCACCGTTGTCAATACGTTTTTCAATATCCATATTAATACGTTTTGCTTTTTCATATTGTTCCATGATGAATTCAATCGGCTGATCGGAGCAGCGGCTGCAAATTGCCGCAAAAATATCCCTGTCTTCCAGCGCCATTGTAAAATCCTTTTGTTAAAAATGGCAAATTACATATTCATTGACAAAACGCTAATAAAAAATAATATTATTGGCAATAGAGATAAATGGCAATTTCGATTAATTTGATAAAAATCTGTTTTAATATGTATTATACAAATTATTTAAATCTGTTTCTCTGTAATTTTTATATAGTATTGTCTTTCCGCATATATTCTCAAGGATAAACAAAACAATCGTATCAGCCAGATGGCGCACACAAGGCAATCACCCCTGGCCAATGCCGGGCGCGCAATCCCGGGCGCGGACAAAGCGCGGCAACCGCGCGGCCAGGCCATATGCGACGCAATCCGCATTCTGGGCCAGGGCTTTATCTGCTCCAATCCCGGTCTGCTCTCGAAACTTGCGGGCGGCAAAGTGGATGCGCGGGAATATTACCGACAGCTTCTGCGCCTGGCCTATCGTTTCATCTTCCTGTCTGTGCTTGAAAATCGCAAGCTGTCGCGGGATGTGCCAGATGGCTTGCAGGGCATGTGCAGTGTCATACGCACCCTGCAAAACTGCCCGGCCGAAAATTCATGCCGCCACATCCAGCGAGATTTGTGGAAAAGCATGAGGCATGGAAACAAGGAAAAACGGCAAGCGCCACCCTTTGACGGTTTTCTCTGGTCGGGAAAAGCAATCCCTCTTCTGGAACGTTTGCGGCTTGACGACATTTACCTGCTGGAGGCCATCAGGACGCTGGTTTTCAATGCTGCCGGGCCGGTTCGGAATGGGGTGCCGGAACCTGGTTCCGCTCTTGAATTTCTCCTTGAATTGCGCCCGCAAATCATTGAAGGACAGTTTTTGCTGGTAGCCGCCGGTGGCGAGCGCAAAAAAACCGGCTCATACTATACGCCGCCCCAGCTTGTCGCCCAGCTGCTGGAAACGGCCCTCGATCCTGTCATCGAAAAGGCCTTGCAAAGCCCTGATCCGGAACTTTCACTGCTCAACCTGAAAATTTGCGATCCTGCCTGCGGTTGTGGACATTTTTTGTTGCCTGCCGCCAAAAGGCTTGCCGTCAATCTGGCGCGCCTGCGCGAAAACGCCCTTTCAGACGCCGGCCTGCGCCGGGCAATGCGGGATGTCGCAAGCCGCTGCATTTATGGAATGGACATCAATCCCATCGCCCTGGAATTGTGCAGGTTGGCTTTCTGGCTGGAAATTTGCGAACCCGGCCCTTATCCAATGCCACATCTTGTCTGTGCAAACACCCTGTTGGGCACTACTGCCGGCGTCATTTGTAAGGATCTGCAAGCTCATGGCTCAAAAAATGGGGAATCTGCCAATGCCCTGCGCAAACAATTTGAAAGGATTATCGGGCGTTTTGCGAATTTGCCGTCCAGTACCGAAGAAATGAACCTGCGCGAAAAAACCTTGCGGGAGAGGCAGAAGACTCCTGCCTGGAGACGAATCAGGTTTCTTTACGATCTATGGACGGCCTGTTTCATTTTGCCGGGCTGCGCTCCAGCTTCCGGGGGCGCCACTTTCGAGGTGAGCCGGCAGGACATTGCCAATTTTGCAAGAGGGGGCCGAATTGCACAGGGCGTCTGGAGGGCTGTCCGCAATCTGGCACGAGACTGGCAGTTTTTTCATTACGAGATCATGTTTCCGGAAGTGGCCGCAAAAGGCGGCTTTGACGTTATTCTTGGCAATCCGCCCTGGGAACATAATGAATTGAAGGAAAGAGAGTGGCTTGCGGCACATGGACGGGAGGATCTGGCCAAAAATGCCGGGATCCGGCGCAAGGAGGCCATTGCCTGCCTGGAAAAGGAAGATCCCGCGCTCTTTTCGTTTTTCAGGGCGGAACAATGCCGCATCAAGGCGACGAATCATTTTTATGCCAAAAGCGGCAACTATCCATTTTGCGGTTGCGGGCGAGTAAATTATTTCGCCCTGTTTGCGGAATGGATGCGCAAAAGCCTCAACAGTCATGGCCGGCTCGGCTGCATAGTGCCTTCCGGCATAGCCACTTATAAAAACACGCAATTCTTTTTTCAGGATTTGGTGAAAAGCAAAAGCCTTGTCAGCCTTTTCGACTTCGAGAACAAGGGCATCTTTCCCGGCGTTCACCAAAGCTACAATTTCTGCCTGCTGACTGCTGGATCGGGCGCAATGCCGCTTGCGGAACAGTCCGAATTTGTCTTTTTTGCGCGCAAGATCGATGACCTCCACGACAAAAACAAATGTTTCACCCTTTCAGCCGCCGATTTTGAACTCATCAATCCCAATACCGTGACCTGTCCCATTTTCAGGAAGGCTAAGGATCTAATATTGAGCCGGGCCGTATATCGCCGTGTGCCGGTATTGATTCGCAAGGGACACGAAAATCCCTGGCAAATAAAATTGAGGCAGGGCCTGTTCAACATGACAGATGACTCCCGGCTGTTCAGGAGCAGGCAGGACCTGGAAAAAGCGGGCTGGGCGCTTTGCGGGAATTGCCTTGAAAAAAATGGCCAAAGATATTTGCCGCTTTATGAAGGCAAAATGCTCCATCATTATAACCACCGCTGGGCCACTTTTCGGGAAAATGAGCATGCCGAGCCAGAAGCGCGGGAAACAGCGCCGGAGGAACTGGGCGATCCGCAATTTTTCGCCATGCCGCGGTATTGGCTTGCAGAAGATGCTGTAAACAGGCAGCTTGAAAATATGGGCTGCAAACGGGGCTGGCTCGCGGGCTTCAGGATAGCCTGCAGAACGACAGACTCAAGGACAGTTGTGGGAGGCGTTTTTCCGAAATGCGCGGTGGGCAACAGTGTGTCGCTCTGGATCAGCGATGCGGAAGAAGCGCCTTTTTTGCCAGCCATATTGTCCAGCCTCGTGTGTGATTTTTTCGCCAGATTGAAAATCGGCGGCGCGAATTTCAATTCCTATCTTGCGGAACAGATAGCTGTATTGCCGCCTGAAATTTTGCGCCGAAGCCCACCCTGGTCCAACGATTGCCTGCTTGCGGAATGGCTTGCGCCGCGCATTGTGGAGCTTTGTTACACATCTGTGGATATGCGTCCCTTTGCCAGGGACCTTGGCCATGGCGGCGAGCCCTTTACCTGGGATGAAAAAAGAAGAAAGCTGCTGCGCGCGGAATTGGACGCGGCCTTTTTTCACCTCTATTTGCCATGCGGCAGCAAGGGAAACTGGCTGAAAAGCGAAAACGAGTCCGCAAATGAGCATGCGGAACTTGTGGACGCCTTTCGCTGCCCCCGCGACGCTGTGAAATATATCCTGGAAAGTTTTGACCGGAAAACGGAAAGGGAGAAGCTGGAATGGCGAATGATGAAGAAAGATATATTGGCGAATTATGATGCCCTGGGGAAAATGATTGCGCTGGCCGCGCAATTGCGCGGAGCCTGAAAATAGGGTAAATTTTTACAAGTTGTTATAAAATATTCTTGGAATACAGGATATCTGTGGAGGAGAACATGAAAATATTGCTGGTCAACGGCAGTCCGCATGCAAAGGGCTGCACCTTTACGGCCCTTTCGGAAGTTGCGGGCGCCCTGGAAAAAGCGGGAATCGAAACACAGCTCATGCAGATTGGCGGCAAGGCCATTCGCGGCTGTATTGCCTGCGGCAAGTGCGCGGAAACTGGCTACTGCATTTTTACGGATGACCCGGTCAACGAAGGCATTGATCTTTTGAGGGCCGCCGATGGCCTTGTGGTTGGCGCGCCAGTGTACTATGCCGGCCCCAATGCCACGCTTTGCGCCTTTCTTGACCGCGTTTTCTTCATGAAGGCGGCCCCCTACGCCTACAAACCGGCCTGCGCCGTGGTCAGCTGCAGGCGCGGCGGCGCGACGGCCTCATTTGACAGGCTGAACAAATACTTCACAATCGCGCGCATGCCCGTGGTTTCCTCCCAGTACTGGAACGAAATTCACGGCAATACGGCGGAAGAAGCAAGGCAGGATCTCGAAGGCCTGCAAACAATGCGCACCCTTGGCGCGAACATGGCCTGGATGCTGAAATGCTTTGCGGCCGGACGTGAAAAGGGCATTCTGCCGCCGGAGCGGGAACCGGGCATATATACCAATTTTATTCGTTAGACGTTTTACCCGATAAAATTCGGGAAAACGCTCTGGCGGCTGCGACAGCAGACACCCGCGCCAAATGAAGCCGCAGCTTGCCTGCGGCTGAAATGATGGCAGCGCAAAAATGCCATGGAGATGGCCTGAAAGTTTTTTTGTAATCGGTAAAATAAAACGCCGGGTGAAGGAGTGAAATTCGGATGTTGTTCAGGATCGAGACCGGCCCCAGGGAGGGGCAGGAAGATGTGGTTGGTGAAAAAATCGCCCGGCGGATAAACAAGTTTCTGCGGCTGCCGGTTGCGGAAGCGCGGGCATGCAAGATTTACACTATTGACGGAATTGATGGGGCGCAGGCGAACCTGCTGGTTGACGAGGCCATTTTGTTTGACCCGATTCTGCAGCGCGCGGCAATCGGCCCCCTGCAGCCGCTGGAGCCGTTGCCCCAATGGTTTTGCGAGGTCGGCTATCGCCCCGGCGTTACGGATAACGAGGGCCGCACCGCGCGCGATACCGCGGCCATGGTGCTGGATATGCCGCGCGAAAGTATTTCGGTCTATACATCCCGGCAATACAGATTTTGCAATGATCCGGAAAATCCTCTTTCGCGAGGCGATGTGGAAAAAATTTGCAGGGATTTGCTCTGCAATACGCTTGTTGAACGCTACAGGATCAAGAGCATTGAGGAATGGCGACGCGATGGCGGCTTCGAGCCGGTTGCCGCAAAGGTGCTTGGCGAACCCAGGGACGAGGTTACGACAATAGAGCTTGCCGGCAAGGATGAATCCTGGCTTTTGCTCAAAAGCCGCGAAAACACCTGGGCCCTGAACGCCCTGGAGATGAAAGCCATTGCAAGCTATTTTCAGCGGCCGGAAGTCGTGGCCAGGAGGGAGAAATTCGGCTTGCCGGCCAATCCTACCGATGTCGAGATGGAGGCCCTGGCCCAGACCTGGTCCGAGCATTGCAAGCACAAGATCTTCGCCTCAAGGATTGATTATACGGATGAGGACAAGGGCGAAAGCCGGGTTATCGATAACCTTTACAAGACCTGCATCAGGGATGCCACGGCGCTTTTGCGCGCCAGGATGGGCAAAAACGACTACTGCAAGTCCGTTTTCAGGGACAATGCGGGGGTTATTTCCTTCATCAACAGTTATGACGCCTGCATCAAGGTCGAAACCCATAACAGCCCGTCCGCTCTTGACCCATACGGCGGCGCGCTTACCGGCATTGTAGGCGTGAACCGCGACCCCATGGGAACGGGCATGGGCGCGGAACTTGTCTGCAATACCGATGTATTCTGTTTTGCCTCGCCTTTCTACGAAGGAGAATTGCCTCCACGCCTCCTGCATCCGGCGCGCGTGCTCGAAGGCGTGCGCGAGGGCGTGGAGCATGGCGGCAACAAGTCCGGCATACCCACCGTGAACGGCTCTGTGGTATTTGACGAGCGTTATCTCGGCAAGCCCCTGGTTTTTTGCGGAACCGTGGGCCTCTTGCCCGTGGAGGTCAACGGCAGGCCCGGCTATCTCAAGAAGGCGAAAGTCGGTGATCGCATAGTGATGGCCGGAGGCCGTATTGGCAAGGACGGCATCCACGGCGCAACATTTTCTTCCGAAGAACTTCACGAAGGTTCGCCGGCAACGGCCGTGCAGATTGGCGACCCGATCACGCAGCGCAAAATGTACGATTTCATCATTCGCGCCCGCGATATGGGGCTTTACAATGCCATTACCGATAATGGCGCGGGCGGTCTTTCGTCCTCCGTCGGCGAAATGGCCGAGGATACAGGCGGATGCGTGCTGCAGCTTGCCGATGCGCCACTGAAATACGACGGCCTGCTGCCCTGGGAAATCCTGCTTTCGGAAGCCCAGGAAAGAATGACCCTGGCCGTGCCGCCCGAAAAGCTGGACGAATTCATGGATCTGGCCAGGCGCATGGATGTGGAGGCAACCGATCTCGGTGAATTTACGGATTCCGGCTATTTCGAAGTTCATTACCGCGAGCGCGTGATCGCCCTGATCGACATGGATTTTCTGCACAATGGCGTTCCGCAGCTTGAACTTTCGGCTGTCTGGAAAAAGCCGGTCTGGCCGGATATCCGCATCGAAACGGCATTCTCCGGAACTTCGGCCGCCGATTTGCTCAAGTCCATGCTCGGCAGGCTGAATATCTGCTCCAGGGAATATATTATTCGCCAGTACGATCACGAGGTCCAGGGCGGCAGCGTAATCAAGCCCCTGATGGGCGTGGAATGCGATGGGCCAACGGATGCCGCGGTTGTGCGCCCTGTGTTGCCATCCGATGCGGGCCTGGTTATTTCGCATGGCATTTGTCCGCGCTACAGTGATTTCGATACCTACTGGATGATGGCCAATGCCATGGACGAGGCCATCCGCAACGCTGTCGCCGTGGGGGCGGACCCCGACGCCATGGCCGGCGTGGACAATTTCTGCTGGTGCGATCCCGTTAAAACTCCCGACAACCCGGACGGAGACTACAAACTGGCCCAGCTTGTGCGCGCCTGCCTTGCCCTGCGGCAATTCTCCCTTGCCTTTGGCGTGCCCTGCATTTCCGGCAAGGATTCGATGAAGAACGACTACATCGGCGGCGGTCAGCGCATTTCCATTCCGCCCACCGTGCTCTTCTCGATTCTCGGGGTCATCCGCAATGTCATGGCAACACAAAGTTCGGATTTAAAGGAGCCCGGGCACCTGATCTATATTCTTGGCGGCACCTGGCGCGAACTTGGCGGCAGCGAAATAGCGGCGCTTCTCGGCCTGGCTGGCGGCCGCGTGCCCAATGTCGATGCTGTATCGGCCAAAGCCCGATATCGGGGCATCAACGCCCTGATGGGACAGCGCGCTATTTCGGCCTGCCATGATTGTTCCGATGGCGGCCTTGCAGTGGCCCTGGCCGAGATGGCAATCGGCGGGAGGCTTGGCCTGACAGTAGATCTGGATCTTGTGCCAGCATTCGGGGAAATGAACGCCACGGAGCTGCTCTACAGCGAATCCGCCAGCCGCCTGATTGTAACGGTCAAGCCGGAATTCGCCTCCCTTGTCGATATGCTGGGCCTGTGGCAAATCTGCCGCAGAATTGGCACAGTCTCCGACAACAGGGATTTTGTCGTCAAAAGCGGCGATTCAACCCTCATCAGGGTCGATGTGGGAGAGCTTGCGAATTCTTTCAGAAAAACATTTGAAAACTGGTAGGATCTGACCGGGCGCTTCCCGTCTTTTTGGCGGCGGAGCGCCCTGCTTTCTGTGTCGTGGCAACAATGCGTCCATTTTTACCCGCGGGGCGGGGATTCAGGATTCGTTGCTGTCAGCAGGCTGCTCCTGCTTTCTGGCATTGAGCAGGCCGAGCATCTGCTTGCAAGTGGTGATGAACAGCATCTTGCGGGACGGCAACTCCCTGGGCTTGCCCGTATGCCTGTCCTCAATCGTCTTTGGGGGATATTGCCTTACCGAAATTTTGCACATCTTGCCCAGGGGCACTTCCCTGCCTTCGGCCAGCGCATCCGTTATCGAGGAAACAAGGCCATCCAGAATGGCTTCAATATGCGCTTTTTTCAAACCGGGCACATCTTTTTGGGCGACTTTCCATGTCATGTGCACCAGTTCGCTTTTTTGCAAAAGCTTGTCCATGACACCTCCATTGAACCATGAAAAACGTTGGCCGGATTATAATCGAAAGCCCGGGACAATACAAAGCAAAATGTTGGACGGGCTGGGGCAACATTGTTGGACATTGCCTGTTGTCGGAGGCGAAAAACGCGAAAATAACCGGGTTGCGAACTCCCCTCGGCGAAAGTGTCGCGGTCTGGTTTGAAGCCTAACCGAAAAATTTGCGCCACCAGATGCGCGCGAAGCCTACAAGCAGGCCTGCCGCGACAGTCGGCATGGTGATGGGGGCGTGTTTGGCAGCCAGACGCAGGCGTGAAAGCGCAAGCCTTGCCATGCGCGATGGGGGGCGCGAACCGGGCCGCATGCCTGTTGTCGAGCCTTCAAAGTGAATGATGGACGCATCCGGAACGAAGCCCAGGCCAAAACCGTTTTTTTCTCCCCTGATGGCCCAGTCCTGCTCCTCGCAATAAAGAAAGAAGGCTTCGTCCATCAAGCCGGTTTTTTTCAGAAAATTCCTGGTAGCAACCACGCTGGCGCCGCAAATATAATTCAGGCGGCTTTCGATTTCCTGGCGGGGTATTTTGGCGGCCTCTTCTTTTGTCAGCCCATTGCCGGCCTGGCTTGAAAGCCCGCTCCAGCGATTTGTATGGCCGCCGCCAAGGCATTGCACGCGGCCGTCATGGCCGCAAAGCACGGCGGTGCCGAAAAGGCCTATGCCTTCTCCGGCCCTTTCGAGCAGGGCCTTTTGAATATTTTGCAGGGCCCCCGGTTCAAGCAGGGTATCGTTGTTCAAAATCCAGCAGGCATCGGCCCCCAGTGCCAGCGCGGCCGCCAGCCCGGAATTGTTGCCGGCCGCATAGCCCCTGTTGTGGGGCGAAACAACAAGGAGCGCGCCAGGCTTTTCGGCAAGGGCTGACGCCCTGGCGCGGGCCTCGTCGGCATTGGCAGCTGTAAATTGCGCGAAAGGGCCATTTGAGGCGCAAAAATCGGCCAGCTTGCGGACAGAATCGTCAGGCGAGGCGTTATCCACAAGGACAAGCAAAAAAGGCCGCTGCCCAAGCACGGATTTCGCGCAGGCTATTGTATCCTGCGCGCGCCCGTGATTCAGCACAACGACTGCAATGGAAGGGTTTTCTGGCATCACGCCTTTCAACGCTCCCAGAAGGGAGCATTTTCATCTTTTTCCGAAAGGATGGGATCCTTTATCGGCCAGTCAATCTTGAAGAATGGATCGTTCCAGGCAAAACCGCCCTCATCGCCAGGATGGTAAAAATCCGTGCACTTGTATTGAAAAATGGCCTTGTCCGAAAGCACGCAGAAACCATGTGCCAGTCCTGGCGCTATCCAGAGCTGCCAGAGATTATCCTCGTTGAGTTCCACTCCGAAGCATTGGCCGTAGGTCGGGGAATCGCGCCTGATGTCGCAGGCCACGTCAAAAACGCGCCCCACGGGGCAAAAAACCAGCTTGCCCTGGGGGTGATGCTTCTGGAAATGCATTCCCCGCAAGGTGTCTTTGCCGGAAAGCGACTGGTTGTCCTGCACAAAGGGCAGGTCAATGCCGATATCAGCGTAACGTGTTTTTTGCCATGTTTCCACAAAGTAACCCCTCGCGTCGCGCCATACCCTGGGCTTGACAAGGGTTACTCCCGCAATGGGTGTATGTTCCACCTGCATTGATTATCCTTTATGGTTGAGTCGGCCAAAATATAGCGCAGGAGTTTTCAAATGCCAATTTAAAATTGCCGGGAAAGAGCATCTAAAAAGTTTACAAAAGTCGTGTTTTGGGCAAAAAGAAAAAAAACAGCGAGGTAGTCATGGCCATCTATATCAGCGGCTCATTGGCATTTGACCGTATCATGAGTTTTCCGGGCAATTTTCAGGATCACATCCTTATGGACAGGCTGCACATGATCAATGTCTCGTTCATGGTGGACGGCATGGATGAGCGCAGGGGGGGCTGCGCCGGCAATATCGCCTATTCCATGGCATTGCTGGGCGAAAAGCCTGTTATTGTTAGCTGCGCGGGCAAGGATTTCGATTCCTACGGCGTGAAATTGGCCGCCATGGGTCTGCCGCTCGACGGCATCAGCCTGCAGATGGATATTTTTACGGCGCTCTGTTTCATCACCACAGACATGAACGGCAACCAGATCACGGGTTTTTATCCTGGCGCGATGAGTCGGCAGGCTTCCTTTGCCTATCCCGGGCTGGACCCGGAAAAGGACCTCGCCATCATCTCTCCCGGCAATGTGGAAGATATGCGCAGGCTGCCGCTTTTCTACAGGGAAAAGCGCATCCCCTATATTTACGACCCGGGCCAGCAGCTGCCTGTGCTGAGCGCGGACGACCTCAGAAATTCCATAGAAGGCGCCTTTGCCCTGGTAACCAACGACTATGAATTGCACATGATCTGCAATCAGACCGGCCTTGGCGAGGAAGAGCTTCTTGGCCGCGCCCTCTGGCTTGTAACCACTCTTGGCGGCCAGGGCTGCCGGGTGCGCGGGGCGGATGGCACGGACGAGCGGATAAGCGCTGTGGAAGTTACGGATGTCAAGGATCCGACCGGCGCGGGCGATGCCCAGCGAGCGGGGCTGCTCAAGGGCCTGGCGCTTGGGCTTTCCGTTCCGGAAGCAGCCAGGATCGGCGCGGTAACAGCCAGTTTCGCAATCGAATGCCTCGGCACCCAGGAGCACAAGATCGACCCGGCCGAATTTGCCAGGCGCCATGTCAATACATACGGGCCAATGCCGGAAGTTCTGGAGAAGAATCTGGACGCCCTGGCAAAATAAATTATCCGCGCAAATCCGGCCGGAGGTTGCTAAGGCCGGCATAATACTTATATTTGGTCTTTGTCATTTTTACTGATGATTTGCTAAATCATCAGTACGCCGGGCGAAAGCCCGGCGCGCCGCGTAGCGGCGCAAGTCTGCCAGCGAGCCCTGCGGGCGGCCGCAGGCCGTTTCTGTTAGCCAGCTTCGCTGGCATACAGAAATCGGCAGCAACTCAAAATCACGCTTTTTGGCAGACGATCTTTTCAGTTTATATCCAGACATGTCCGGATATAAACTGAAACATCCATATTTGATTTTCTTTATTTTGGGCAGCTGGAGTTTTTCAACTGCAATATGCCATATTTGAAAACAAGCCGGCCCGGGGCCGGCCGGAGCTCGCATGCTGGAATCGATTCGCAATGGCGCGCAGTCTTTTGGCGTCAAGGTGGCCTTTGGCATTATCATCCTTGTCTTTGTTTTTTGGGGCATAGGCAATTTCAACGATCGGGACTATTCCAATGTTGTGGCCATGGTCAACGGCCAGCCCATTGTGGCGGCGGAATTTGAAAAAGCCTATCGCAACGCCGAGGAGTTCATGCTGCGTCAGAATCCCGGCCTCACCCGGGAGCAGCTTGACAAGGCCCATCTTGGCCGCCAGGTGCTCAACGAGCTGATTCAGCTTACGCTGATCAACCAGGAAGCCAGGCGGGGCGGCATTGCCGTAACGCCTGTCGAACTCAGGCAGCATGCGGAGCAAATCAAGGCTTTTCAGGATGAAAACGGCAAGTTTGATCCGGAGGCCTACAAGCGCGTGCTGGCCGCCCGGCGCACAAGCCCGCCTGATTTCGAAAAGGAGCTTTCGGACCAGCTTTTGCGGGACAAGGTTTACCAGCTTGTAACCGCGCCTGCCTGGATGGGAAGCGACGAGGCCCGCAAACGCTATGATTTCATCCGCGAGCGCCGCGTTCTGGATTATCTCTTTCTGCCTGCTGCAGAATTCGCCTCGAAGGTGGAAATAGGCAAGGACGAGCCAGCCACTTACTATGAGGAGCACAAGGCGGAATTCGCCGATCCCGCCAGGGTTGAAGTGGAATACATAGCCGTCAATCCCGAGGCCATGGCCAAACCGGAGGAAATTGGCGAGGAAGAAGCCAGGAAATGGCATCAGGACAATATATCCAAATTCAATGTGCCCGAACGGGTCAGGGCTTCCCATATTCTTGTGCAAATCCCGGCCGACGCGGACGAAGCGGCCGAAAAGGAAGCGCGCGAAAAAATTGAAAAAGCCCGCGAGCAGATAATTGGCGGCCGCAAGTTTGCGGAAGTGGCCGACGAGATCAACACGCCCCGGGCGGGTGGCAAGGGCGGCGAATTGGGCTGGATAGGGCGCGGCAGCACTGTGCCCGAATTCGAGGAAGCGGCTTTTGCGCTCAAGCCCGGTGAAATCTCCCGGCCAGTGCGCACACAGTACGGCTTCCATCTCATCCGCGCCGAAGAAAAAGAGGAAGGCGGCATCAAGCCCTTTGAAACAGTGATGGAGGAAGCAAAAAAGGGCGCGGCCGTGGACAGGGCCAGCGACAATATCCACGATGTGCTTGATAATCTTGTAGAGGACAATATCTTGCAAAAGCCGATGGCAGAAAGCGCCGCCAAATATGGTCTGGAAGTCAAAAAAACAGGTTTGCTTGACCAGGCCGGACTTATCCGGAATCTTGGCGTCAGCCCCGATGGGGCCGCGGCCCTGCTGGCCACGCCCAGGGATGCGCCGCTGGACACGGCCCTGGATGCCGGCAAGCAATATATTGTAGCCCGCATCCTTGAAAGCGCACCGGCAGGAACAAAGCCCTTTGAAAATGTTGCCGCGGAGATCGACAAGATCTTGCGGGCGGAAAAATCCCTGGCCCTGGCCATGGAGCGCGCAAGCAAGCTGCGCGCCGAACTGGTTGGCAAAAATGCGGAAGAAGCCCGCAAGCTTGGCGTGAAAACAAGCGAGCCTCTGGAACGCGAGGCGCCGCTCCCCGGTTTTGCGCCCAACATGAAATTTGACGAGGCCGTCTTTGCGGCCCCTGTTGGCGAATGGCTGCCTCAGGCTTTCAGTATGAACGATGACAAGGGCCCGGGGAGCATGGTTGTCAAGACAGAAAAGATTATCGAGCCGGATGGGGACGAATTTGCCAGCGTTGCAGAAATTGTCCAGAATGGACTGAAACAGCAGCGCAAGGACGAACTTTTCTCCCTCTTTCTGCAAAACCTGGGCAGCCGCGCCAAGATTGAAATTGTCAATCCGGATATGATTAATCGCAAGAATATGTAACAGATATCCAGAAGAAAGGGGCTGCAAGGCCCCTTGTGCTTCACGGAGAAGTTATGGCTGTTGGTTGGGCAAAAGACGATGCGGTAAATGATCAGATTCAGGACTCAGTCAATGACGAGGTCAGGCGCGCCCGTGAAGCCCTGCCCAGGGGTGAAAGCCTGGAATTTTGCGAAGATTGCGGGGAGGAAATTCCGCAGGCCAGAAGGGATGCTCTGCCCGGCGTGCGGCTTTGCGTTCCCTGCCAGGAGGAAGCCGAAAAAAGCAATCCACGCGTCAGCATTTATAACCGCAAGGGCAGCAAGGACAGCCAGCTGCGCTAGCCTGCCTCCATCACTGCCTGACCGCGCCCCCCTGATACGAAACCTTGAGCAGGCTGCCAAGGTGCTTGCGGGCCAGGGAAAGCTCCTGCGGCGCGACTGGCGGCATATCGGCCGGCCGCGTGCCCTGCATGTCATTGCCTTCTTCAACTATGACAAGCGCGGCTGCCATCTTGCCCATGACGCAAAAGAAGCGCGTGGCATCCCAGCCATGTTCCTTCACCCAGTCCCCGGCCCTTGGCGAAAAGAGAAAGTCCGCCTGGCCATTGCGCAATGTGGGATGTGCGTCTTCTTTCTGGCTGTGTGCCCAGCGGCGAAACTGGGGCAGAATTTCAACAAAGGCCAGAAGCTCTTTTTCTGTAATCGGCGCTTGCCCTTCATAGACGGATGAATTTTCATTCCGCCTGGCCGGGGCAACGGGCGCAACGGCCTTTTTGCCAGCGCCGTTTTTTTTGCTGGGAGCGCTTTTGGGTGTGCCCGCGCTTTCGCCGCCCTTGAGCAGGGGACTGCTGTATTTTTCAATCGGCACCCAGCCAGCTTCCCTGGCCTGGATGGAAGGCGCCATGGCCAGCAATAGCAGGGCAAAAAAGCCTGTGACCAGAACCTTGCCCGGGTTGCGCGGCCCGCTGGCAGGGCCGCAATCCAGGATTTTGAGAGATAAAATTTGCCAGACGCCAGCGGCGCGGCCCGCCGCGCAAGACGCGGTGATCCGCACACTGCCGAAAGATGCCGGACGGCGTGTCTGCATCAGGACAAGTCCTCCCGAAATTTAATATTGCACAGCGCTGAATGAGGAGAGCTTGTGCATGTCATGGTAGGCCTCGATATAGCGTATTGTGCCGGTTTTGCCGCGAATGACCATTGAGTGGGTGACTGTGTGGCGCCCCGAATACCTGACGCCGTGGAGAAATTCACCGCCGGAAATGCCGGTTGCGGCAAAGAAGCAGTCATCGCTTTTGACGAGATCGTCAACTGTCAAAACGGCGCGCAAGTCTACCCCTGCGTCAAGGATGGCCTCTTTTTCAACGTACGATTGCGGGTCCAGACGCGAGAGAATCTGGCCGTCCAGCCCCTTGACCGCGCAGGCCGAAATCACGCCTTCCGGCGTTCCGCCAGTTCCCATCATCACATCGACTTCTGAACGAGGATCAAGCGCCATCAGGGCGCCGGCCACATCGCCATCGGTCTGGAGCTGGATGCGGGCGCCGGCCTTGCGGATTTCGCCGATAAGCTTTTCATGGCGCGGCTTGTCAAGCACAAAAACCACAAGATCCTGCACTTTTTTGCCAAGCGCGCGGGCAATGGCATTGAGGTTGTCAGCAACCGGCGCGTCAAGATCCACCACATCCCTGGCCTGTCCGGGCACAACCAGTTTTTGCATGTAATAACTGGGGCCTGGCCGGAACATGCTGCCGCTTGGCGCCACCGCCACAACAGAAATGGCGTTGGGGCGCCCATAGGCCAGCAGATTTGTGCCCTCAACCGGATCCACGGCCACATCAAGGGCCGGCCCGTCGCCGCGCCCAAGCTTTTCGCCATTGTAAAGCATGGGGGCGTGGTCTTTCTCGCCCTCGCCAATCACGACTTCTCCGTCAAAGTGCATGCTGCCGAAACCAATGCGCATGGCATCCACGGCCGCGCCGTCGCCGGCTTCCTTGTTGCCGCGTCCAAGCCAGCGCGCCGAGGCCAGGGCCGCAGCCTCCGTTACGCGTACTATATCCAGGGCCAGATTTCTTTCAGGCGCTTCTGCCATGATATGCTCCCGCTTTAAAAATTCTTTTTCTTTTTTTCTCTTTATTAACCCACAGCCTTGCCGTCATCAAGCAAAAAGCTGGCCTTTGCGGCAGATATGGGAATCACGCTGGCCACCGAATCAAATCAGAATTTGAAGGGATACAGGGCAATCTGCAAAAATACACGGATTTTGTCGCCATTTGTACGAATATCCATACAGAAGTGTCCGAAGTGTATTGATTTTTGTACAACAAAATTGGCAAGACGTTTAAATGTCCCTGAATTAATGGCATTTTTTGAAAAAATCCGGCTGGCACAGGCATTGCTTTACAAGGGGCAAAGAAAAAAATTTGCAACCTCAACCAGCAAGGAAGGCGTGACGATGCCCAAAATGACCCCAAGTGAAGCGATGGCCGAAGTACTTGTAGAAGAAGGCGTAAATCATGTCAGCGGTATTCTTGGCTCCGCTTACATGGATCTTCTGGATCTTTTCCCCGCTGCCGGAATAGACTTTATTTCCGTGCGCCATGAGCAGACAGCGGGACACATGGAAGACGCCTATTCCAGAATCACCGGCAAGGCCGGCGTGGTGATCGGCCAGAACGGCCCCGGTATCACCAACTATGTTACGGCAGTGGCCACCGCCAATATGGCTCATACGCCGCTGGTCGTCATCTCCCCGTCCGCCGGCTCCGGCTCTGTTGGCTGGGACGGTTTCCAGGAATGTGATACCTGGGATATTTTCAAGCCCATTACCAAGGCTTCCCTGCGCGTTCCGCATCCCAACCGCGCTGCCGACGTGCTGCGCACTGCCTTCCGTGCCGCCTACTCCATGCGCGGCCCGGTTCTCGTGGACATTCCGCGCGACTATTTCTACGGCGAACTGAACGAGGAAATTCTCAAGCCTTCCCAGTATCGTGTGGCCCCCGGCGGCATCGGCAATCCCGAAATGTTCGCCCATGCCGTGGAAGTGCTGAAAGAGGCCAAAAATCCGGTAATCGTATCCGGCCGCGGCGTTGTCGATACCGACTGCGTTGACACTGTCGCCAAATTGGCCGAGCTTCTGGCTGCCCCTGTTGCCACAAGCTACCTGCACAATGACGCTTTCCCGGCTGACAATCCGCTGTGGTGCGGCCCGATTGGCTACATGGGTTCCCATGCCGCCATGCGCCTGATGGAAAAGGCCGACGTCATCCTTGCTCTTGGCTGCCGCCTGTCCTACTTCGGCACACTGCCCCAGGACGGCATCAACTACTTCCCCAAGACCGCCAAGATAGTCCAGATCGACATCAATCCGATGAATATCGGCAAGACCCATCCGTTCACGGTCGGCATCTGCGGCGATGCAAAGGCCTGCAGCGTGGAACTTTTGCGCAAGCTGAGCGAAGCGGGCATCAAACGCGACGTTGCCCCGGTCGTGAACAAGGTCAGGGAAGAACTGGCCAAATGGCAGAAGGAAATTGACGAGATCGCCAACGAACCCACCCTCGAAGGCCGCATGCATCCGCGCAAGGCTCTTGAAGTTGTTTCCAAGTTCATCTACGACAACGACGCCATTGCCACCACCGATATCGGCAATACTTCCTCCACTGCCAACTCATATCTGCGCTTCAAGCATCCCAAGCGCGACATTGCCACGCTGACTTTCGGCAACACGGGCTTTGCCTATCAGGCCGCCCTTGGCGCGCAGCTTGCCTGCCGCGACAAGGCCGTTGTCTCCATTGCCGGTGACGGCGCCTGGGGAATGAGCCTCTTTGAAGTGCCCACAGCCTGCCAGTTCGATCTGCCCGTCATCGCCACCGTTTACAATAACGGCGCATGGTGCGCGGAAAAGAAAAACCAGGTCGATTTCTACAATAACCGTTTCGTCGGCGCCGATATCTGGTCCAAGTCATACGCCAAGATAGCGGAAGCCATGGGCGCGGACGGCTACACCGTCAACACCCAGGCTGATCTGGCCAATGCTCTTGAAACCGCGAAGAAAAACCGCCGCCCGGCCGTAATCGAAATCATGACGGACGGCACTCGCCTTGCGCCGCCATTCCGCCGCGACGCCCTGGCTCTGCCCACCCGCTATCTGCCCAAGTACGAGAAGCTGGACAAGAAGTACTTCCCGAAATAGCGGCGGTACGACCCAAATTATCGCGAGCCGCTTTCGCGGCATTGTCGTGAAATCCTGATCCGCGCGGCCCTGCTTTGCAAACCAAAGCGGGGCCGCATATTTTTGGAAAAAAGGTGAAAAAATGCAGAATGGCAATTTGAAAACGCCGATTGAAGGCGTAATTCTCGACTGGGCCGGCACGGCTGTCGATCATGGTTGCCGCGGCCCTGTGGCCGTATTTTCCCGGGCTTTCGAGCGTTTTGGCATCGAACCCACAATCGTGGAGTGCCGCAAGCCAATGGGCCTGGCCAAGCGCGCCCATGTGGCAGCCATGCTGGATATGCCCAGAATTAACGAGGCCTGGCTGGCCGCGCGGGGCAAAAGGCCGGACGACAGGGATGTCGACCTGGTTTTTGATGTGGTTGGCGAAATTATGCCAGCCGTGCTGGCCGACTACGCCAAACCTGTGCCCGGTTGCGTTGAGGCCATACGGAAATTGCGGCAAATGGGCATAAAAATCGGCTCCTGTACTGGATACAGCCGTTCAATGATGAGCGAATTGCTGCCCAAAGCCAGGGCCTGCGGCTTTGAGCCGGATTGCCTGGTTACAACGGACGAGGTGGAAAAAGGCCGGCCCGCGCCGGATATGTGCCGCCTCAATTGCGAACGCCTGGGTCTGAAAAATCCTGGCGCTGTCATCAAGGTGGGCGATACCCTGGCCGATATCGGGGAAGGGCTGAATGCCGGCCACATCACCGTTGCGGTTACCATTACCAGCAATTCGCTCGGGCTGGGCGAGGAGGAAGCCGCCGCCATGCCGCGGACGGAACTGGATGCCAAATGCGCGGAGCTTGCGAAAAAATTCAGGGAAGCGGGCGCTCATTATGTGCTTGATTCCATAGCCGATTTGCCGGATCTTTGCGCAAAGCTTTCCTGAACGGGGATTTTTAGGCTGGATTTTTTCACAGGACGAAAAAAGGCGTCTCCAGATGAAGACGCCCTGACTATTGCGGAAGAGCGCCTGAAGTTTTACTTGATGGCGTCCTTGAGGGTCTTGCCAGGTGTGAACTTGACAACCTTGCTTGCCGGAATGGTGATTTCCTCTCCCGTGCGGGGATTGCGGCCCTTGCGGGCAGCGCGGGTTACGATCTTGAAACTGCCGAAACCCGTGAAGGTAATGGAATCACCCTCGATAAGCGCGTCACGCAGGGCGGCGATTACCGCATCCAGGGCTTCTTCGGTCTTTGCTTTGGTTGGCAAATTTGCCTTGGCATAAATTTTGTCAACTAATTCGGCCTTGGTCATCTCAATCTCCAAATTTTCAAGTTGCTGCTACAAGCTTGCCCCTGGAATTGCTACCATGCTCTCCACCTTGATAATATATGGCGCTCAGGGGCACGGGCAAATCTGAACAGTTGCCTGCAGTATATGACGTATGGGGTGCTTTTGCCCGAAAAGAAATTGAACCGCTTTATCTGTATGAAATGCAAGGATTCCTGTCAACTGCAATATTGTCAAGTTATTAAACTTTTTTGTTAACTTTGCTGGAAATTGTCTTGAATTTTACAAATGGGCCTTGTTATGTTTTTTAAAACCAGCCAGAACGCCTGCTCCACCAAGAACGATTTTTTCATAAAAAGGCTCAAGGCCAGCCTGGGCAGCAAGGCCCCAGAGAGCCCCATTGCGCCAGAAATCGCGCCTGCCAGGCAAAAGGCGCGCCAGAAAGTGCATGGGCAGGGCCAGGTTGCGTTCTGGCAATGTAAAATCAGCCACATATATCCGTTCGGATTTTTGGGCTGCAAGCATTAAAAAATCACGATCGAGGCCGGGCGCAAACCCCAGGCGGATGCAGGGAAGTATCTCTTTTTGGCCCCGGAGCCAATCCGTTCCCGGATTGATTGGCGAGGCAGCGCAATCCCCCGGCCAGGGCAGCTTGCTGACAAAATTCATGAATTTGGAGCCAAATCCCGCAAAATACCGGCGCAGGCCCTGGCATAGACCGGATTTTGCGAAATATGCGAAACAAGCTTCAAGGCATGGCCGTCTTCCCGAAAGCGCTTTCTGCTTGTCTCGAAGTGCATCTCGTAAAACCATGTGCCAAGAAGCAGGCGAAAATCATTTACTGATTTGAGGTCGGAATATGAGGCAACATGGCCGGACAAGGCGGCAGAGAGGGCTTTTTCACTATGCAGGAGGGGGTCGTCGGGCAAGGAAAGCACAACAGCTGGATTATGTGGTCCAGGGCCCCCAAGATGTTCGTCCATGACTCTTAAAATATCCAGCTTGTCGGCATCACGCACGACATTGGCAGCAAAAAGCAGGCTGGGCGCCAGAGCTGCGGGCAGGGCAAAGCGGTTATGCAGGCCGATGGCGGCCATGGCCAGGCCGGCGACATTTTTGTTTTCTCCTGCCAGCATCTGTTCCTTTTTGATGATTTTTATTCCCAGAAGTCCGTGATTGCAGGTTTGGGCATCCCTGAAACTTTTGTAGAGCAGATATTGCTCGAAGCGGGCCACATCATGGTAAAGGGCCGCCAGCAGCGTTGCACGGGCAAGAGGGAGGGGAGGTCTTTCGGCCTCGATGATATTCCGGGCATTCGCTAGAACCCGCATTGTGTGGCGCTTCTTGAGGAGCATGGGTGAAACGTCACCTTTTTCTTCCGCCATGCGGGCCTCGGCGTATGCCTCAAAAGTGTCAATATTTTTGTCTATGTTTATATCCATGAGGCCAATTTATTCCTGGACTGGCTTAAATACAAGTAATTGAGCCTATTGCATAATTTACCAAAGGGTATATCATTTTAATGGAGAATCCCCCCGAAAGGAATTTTCCCGAATTTTTTATCCAAATCACAAGGATGCTAATGACAAGCGAAAATGACAATCCCGAAGATGCTGACGGAAAAAAGCCTTCAGAAAATACTTCGCCAAATGACTCGGCACGCCCGCAAGCCAGGAGCGCTGGAAAAACTGTTCGTCGTTCCGGAAAAAGCCAGACGCGAAATACCGGCAGAAAAACAGCTCCTGCCGATGAAGCCGGCGTTGCCCTTCCCTTGCCCGACGCAAGCGCGCCGGAAGAGCTGCCTGTGCCAGTTGAAACATCTGAGGTTGCGCAGGAATCTGGCGTAAAAAACAAGCGCCGCGCGCCCAAACAGGTTGCAGCCAATAAAAAATCCGACAGCGCGAAAAATGAAAAACCCAAAAAAACTGTAAGAAAGCCGCAAAAAGCCGATGCGGAAAAAAAACCCGAAACAGGGCAGGAGATAGACGAGGATCTCAGGGAGAAAGCCGAAATTGTTCTGGCCGGCCTTGAAGCCGAAGTAGAAAAGGCCCGGGAAGAACTCGTCCCGAAACGCAAAAATCGCCGGGGCAAGCGCGGCGGCCGCGGCAGAAGCCATAAAAATGCGGCCACAACAGTGGCCAAAAACCTGCCTGCCATCATTGGCGAGATAATTTTCAGCCCTCTGGAAGAAGTCGCCAGGGCTCTGCTCAAGGCCGAGCCCGCGCCGAAGGCCGCAAGCCGCAAAAAAACGGGCAAAAAAGCGGAAGAAAGCTGCAAAAAGCGCATGTTTATCAGTGTGCTGGCCGGCGAACAGGTGGAAGTGGGCCTCGCCGAGGAAGGCGTGCTGCTTGAATATTACCTGGATATGCTGCACCAGAGCAAGATCAAGGGCAATATTTACAAGGGCGTCATCCACAATATCGACAGCAATTTGCAGGCCGCTTTCGTCAATTACGGCGTTGGCAAGAACGGCTTTCTGCAGATTGACGAGGTTCATCCCGAATACTGGCAAACGCCGCAGGAACCGCCCCAGGGGAAAAAATTTCCGCCAATCCAGAAAGTCCTCAAGCCGGGCCAGGAAATCCTTGTCCAGGTTGTCAAGGAGCCAACTGGCAACAAGGGCGCTTTTCTCACAACCTGGCTATCGCTTGCCGGACGCTTTCTGGTGCTTACCCCCGGCCAGGAGCAGATTGGCGTTTCACGCAAGGTTACGGACCAGGAAGAGCGCAGTCGCCTGCGGGATCTGATGAACGGCATCGATCCCGGCAATGGCCTTGGCGTTATTGTGCGCACGGTGGGAGAAGGCGCCACCAAGACAACCCTCAGGACCGATCTGCAGTATCTCAAGCGTTTGTGGCGCGATATCCGCAAAAAGGCGACAGAGCTTTCCGCGCCAGCCCTGATTCATCAGGAGCCTGGTCTTTCGGAGCGTTCGGTGAGGGATTACCTTACCGAGGATGTTTGCGAAATCTGGGTGGATAACGAGGCCGAAGCCAAAAATGTCCGCGAAATGGCAGCCCTGCTCTTTCCCAGAAAAAAGGAGCTGGTACGGCTTTATACCGATCAGCGCCAATCCATCTGGGATCATTTCAACCTTGGACTCCAGATTGAACAGATTTATGCCCGCGAGGTTTATTTGCCCTCTGGCGGCAGACTGGTCTTTGACCAGACGGAAGCGCTGATGGCCATTGACATCAATTCCGGCCGCATCTCGGGCAAGGGCAATTTCGAGGCCATGGCATTCAAGACCAATATGGAGGCCGCCGAAGCCATCGCGCGGCAATTGCGTCTCAGGGATATTGGCGGCCAGGTGGTCATCGACTTTATTGAAATGCGGGACAAGAAACACGTTCTTGAGGTGGAAAAATGTCTGCGCCAGTGCATGAAAAGCGATCGCGCCAGGCATGATTTCGCCAGGATGAGCTCTTTTGGCCTGCTCGAGCTGGTGCGCCAGCGCATGGGCTCCTCGGCCCTCTCCATTTCCATCGAGCCCTGCCCTGCCTGTGGCGGCACGGGCGTGCGCCGGAATATGGAATGGCAGGCCCTTCATGAGCTTGCGGAATTACGGGAAAAGCTGCCGTCCGTGTCCGGCTCAAAATTTGTGTTCGATGTGCCGAGGGAGCTTGGGCTTTACCTGTTGAACTACAAGCGGGAAGTCTTGACCGAACTGGAGCGGGATTTCGGCAAAAGTCTTGAAGTGCGCATCCAGTTTTGAGTTATGGCGAAAAAGCTTTTTTTGCATGTTTGCTGCGGCCCCTGCGCCATTATGCCAATTTTGCGGCTGCGCGATGAAGGCTACGGGATAACGGCCTGGTTCATGAATCCAAATATCCAGCCGCTTGCCGAATATTTAAGGCGGCGCGAAGCGGCGGAAATTTGCGCGGCAAAACTGGGAATAGAGATACTGTTTGACGATGCGAGCTGGAACCTGGCCGACTGGCTGAAAATCCAGCTGCCCAGGGTTGCGGATGCCTCCCGTTGCGAATGGTGCTGTCAAAGCAGGCTTGAAGCTGCCGCGCTCAAAGCGGGGGAACTTGGCTTTGACGCTTATACAAGCAGCCTGTTATATTCCCGCTACCAGCCGCACGAGGCCATTGCGGCCAAAGGCCGGGATCTTTCGGGCAATGGCGGCCCGGAATTCATTTACAGGGATTTCCGCGTCGACTGGCAGGAAGGCATTGAACGCAGCAAGGACATGGGCCTTTACCGCCAGCCCTATTGCGGCTGTGTTTTCAGCGAAACGGAACGCTACGGCAAAAAGCTGGCGCGGCTGGTCAGGGCAGCGAAAGACATGGCTGCAACAGAAAAGTAACCGAAAAAGTGGGATTTTTACGCGATTCAAAAAAACTTTGCCTGGAACATATTTTTTGCTTGACTGTTGCCCTGCTTTTGCTTACATACATTTTGCGCTTGATGTTCCCCGATAGCTCAATCGGCAGAGCGGGTGGCTGTTAACCACCGTGTTGGCGGTTCAAGTCCGTCTCGGGGAGCCATTTCCGAATTCAATTTATGCCCAAAGGCATAGTTAGCCCCATAAACACTTGAGTTTATGGGTTTTTCTTTTTAATCCCTTCTTTCAGATTTCCTTCCTCGCCCGTTTCAATCCACCTGCATCCGCAAAATCTGGAGCCCAAATGGGGGCCCATTTTTCAAGCTCCGAAACGTGGCCCCCTTTTCCAATGAAAATGGCCCCGGCAAATCCATAATAACCCAATATTTCAATTAGAACACTTTAAGTTTTATTTTTTATAAAAATGTTCTATGAAAATGCTATGAAATTTGCATCTGAAGATATACGAACCAAAGCAGTAAATGCATATTTGAATGAGAAGCTTCCTTCAAAAGAATTATCAAAAATTTTGGTTATTCTGTCGCAACTATCTGCAACTGGGTCAGAATGTATTGCTCCAAACTTGATCTGACAATGGCTCCATTTTGATGGCGGTTCTTTAGTCAGATAAATTCAACTGTCCAACCTTTTCCTCCCAGATTTTTTTGCCATCAAGGAAGGTCTGCATGGGCGTTCTTCCGCAACACATTTTGCCTTGATGAGTTCGTTCGTTGTTGTAGTGGTCTAGCCATTGATCCAGATCGGTCTGTAGCTCCTCAAGAGATTTATAAATCTTCTTCCGAAAGGCGACCCGATAAAATTCGTGGAGAATATCCGGTCAAGAGGTCAGCCCCATGTACGGCTTGCCGCTGTCCGCTCGACTATGAATGAGTTCCGCCGCCGTCATACCAGTCACAGCCCAATGAAGCTTATTCTGAACAGTCTTGAAAAAGGTAATACTTTCCTCGGTGGTGGGATCGTAGTCAATACTGGTGGCGTAAATATCGGTAATTTTTTGATAAAAACGGCGTTCCGAGGTTCGGATGTCCTGGATGCGACGGAGGAGTTCTTCAAAATAATCAAAGGGATGGTCAGGGTTCTTCAGGCGTTCGTCATCAAGCACAAAGCCTTTAACAATGAACTCCCGAAGCTGCTGCGTGGCCCAGATGCGGAAGCGCGTGGCAACATGGCTTTTGACCCGGTAGCCCACAGAGATAATCATGTCCAGATTATAATATTCCAACTGGCGCTGAACCTGACGGGTTCCCTCCTGCTGAACTGTCAAAATTCTTTTGACAGTTGCCTCTGAAAAAAGTTCTCCTTCATCAAAAATACTTTTACTGATCATCTATTTTATATTTAAACACATCCTGCTTGCGCAAAACAGGCCTGAATCAGATGCGGATGGGAGCGAAGTGACCGAATCGCTTTCCGTAATCCCTTTCCAGGTTCTTTCAAATTGGAAAATACCTGATTCTTCAAGCCTGCCCTTTTCAGATAATTCCAAACTCCTTCATCCGGATTCAAATCAGGAGAATACCCGGGAATACGTTCCAGCCAGACACGACCATTTGCTTCTTCAAGCAAAAACTTTTTGACTTCC
>Ga0209064_1001400_pt1 | contig 37666 bp, 28 predicted proteins | sample Inofromicrocosms_FD_187498 | JGI IMG/M metagenome (GOLD analysis project Ga0209064, IMG submission 187498) | Mouse cecum microbial communities from Vienna, Austria - Inoculum for glucosamine and mucus D2O microcosms (SPAdes) (version 2) | ecosystem: Host-associated > Mammals > Digestive system >... | reverse complement strand
AAGTTAAAGCCCGGAGGCCATAGCAGGGTGGAACCACTCCTTCCCATCCCGAACAGGACAGTGAAACGCCTCCACGCCGATGATAGTGAGTTGTATTTCTTGCGAAAGTAGGTAGCCTCCGGGCTCAATTATTTAAAACAGACCCTCGAAGTCATTGCGGCTCCGAGGGTTTTGTCTTTTGGGAAACCGATATAGACTCGCTTGAAAATAATATTATGTTTCTGTTGAAATATAGTGTTTCAGTGTTATAAAAATGATCGTTCTAAAACCAATAAAAATATCGGAGTACCCATGCTTAAAGTTAAGTTAGCATCTGTTTGTTTAGTCGCTGCTGCGGCAACTTTCTCTGCGGCAGCATTTGCTGAAACTTTTAAATGGGCAAGCCAGGGCGATATTCTTACCTTTGATCCTCATGCACAGAATGAAGGACTTAACAGCGCTGCTAACTCTTATGTATACGAAACCCTTGTCAATTTAGGCAAAAATTCTGAAATAATTCCTTGCTTAGCAGAGAGCTGGTCAAAAGAGCCGGGCGGCTTCCTTTTCAAGATTAGACCCAACGTTAAGTTCCATGATGGTCAGACATTGTCTCCTGAAGACGTTGTTTTTTCTATTAAGCGTGCCCTTCATCCTCTTTCTCAGTTCCGTACGTATACTGCCGGGATTCTTGACGCAGAAGTACGCTCTGACGGACAAGTGTTTATTAAAACCTCTACTCAGAGTCCTGTTATTCTTAACCAACTCACCCACTTGCGTATTCTTAATAAAAAGTGGGCAGAAGAACATAACGTTGTAAATCCTCAAAATTACGTCGAAAAAGAAGAGTCTTACGCAGCCCGTAACGTTAATGGTACTGGCCCATTCAAACTCAAGAGTCGAGAAGTAGATGTCAAGACAGTATTTGTGGAGAATCCTGATTGGTGGAACAAAGCCAATAAGGTCGGCAACGTAACTGAGGCCATTTACACTCCTATTAAATCAGCTGCCACTCGTACCGCAGCTTTGCTCTCCGGCCAGGTTGACTTTGTTTTAGATTTGGCACCTCAAGATGCTCAGAGATTAAAACGCAATGACAAAGTTAAGTTAGTAGAAGGGCCTGAACTCAGAGTCTTGATGATTTCCCTTGATCAATACAGAGATAAGTCCCCTTATGTTCGAGTAGACGGTAAAGCGACTGACAAGAACCCCTTCAAAGATGAAAGAGTAAGAAAAGCACTATACTAGGCAATCGACATTCAGACTTTGAAGAGAACGGTCATGCGCGGTTCGGCAATTCCAACCGGCTCCATTATTCCTCCTAACGTCGCAGGTTGGGCTCCTGAACAGGATGTTCGCCATCCTTATGACGTTGTTGCTGCCAAAAAGCTTTTAGCTGAGGCCGGATATCCTGATGGTTTTGAATTTACTTTAGATACTCCGAATAACCGCTGGGTCAATGACGAGGCTATTGCTAAAGCTCTAGCAGGTATGTGGGCAAAAATCGGAGTTAAAGTGAATGTTAACGCCATGCCAAGAGCTAATTATTTCCCTAAAGTTCTGGGCTTTGATTCTTCAGCAGGAATGGTGGGCTGGGGCTGCAGTACTCAGGACGCATTGTTCAGCATACAGTCTTTAGTCTCTACATTTGATACAAAGAAAGGCAATGGCCTTTCTAACATCGGCAGAGTTTCTGACCCTGAAATTGATGTCCTCGTCGAGAAAATTAAAGTTGAGTCGGATGCTAAAGTTCGCAATGCTGATATTGCGAAGGCCTTGAAGATTATTAGTGATAAGGTTTATGAACTACCTTTGCATACACAGCTTATTACTTGGGGTATGGGGAAAAACATTGATGCGGAAATTCGCTCTGATAACAGACTTGAAATTGATAAAGTAAAAGTTAATAAATAATCTGAAAGATCTTTTTGATGTTTGTATTCGTTGTAAAACGAATGTTTCAGGCGATTTTCGTGATGTTGATCGTCACGCTTATTGCATTTCTTCTATTTCAGTTCGTTGGCGATCCCGTCATGCAAATGCTCGGACAGGAAGCCACCGAAGCTGATCGAGAAGCTTTGAGACATTCTCTAGGTTTAGATAAGTCTATTTGGGAACAATACGCAGCTTTCGTAGGAAAAGCCGCGCAAGGTGATTTCGGAGTTTCTTTAAGACAAGGTGCTCCGGTATCAGAATTGCTGAAGGCGAAAATGCCTGCCACTATTGAGCTAGCGTTTTTCTCCGCCTTTGTTGCAACTCTTGTAGGGATTCCTTTAGGCGTTTTTGTTGCTTTGAAGAGAAACTCTCTTATAGCAAAGTGGCTGATGGGGCTTTCTTTGATCGGCATTTCTTTGCCGACTTTCCTCATTGGTATTTTGTTGATTTTGGTTTTTTCCGTCTGGTTAGGATGGCTGCCGTCCTATGGAAGAGGCGATACAGTAGCTTTTGGCTGGTGGACTTCCGGCCTCTTTACCAAAGATGGAATTCTTCACATTATCTTGCCTGCTATTACCTTAGCTGTTTTTCAGATTGCACTGTTGATGAGATTGGTCAGAGGAGAAATGCTCGAGGTGTTAAGGACGGACTACATTAAATTTGCCCGGGCCAGAGGAATTTCGCAGCGTTCCATCTATTTCCGTCATGCTCTGAAGAATACGCTTCTTCCCGTTATCACGATTACCGGATTGCAATTGGGAGGAATCATTGCTTTCTCTATTGTTACTGAGACCGTGTTTCAGTGGCCGGGAATGGGGTTGCTTTTTATTCAAGCAGTCCAATTTGCAGATATTCCTGTAATGGCGGCCTACCTGTGTCTCATTTCTTTTATTTTTGTTGTGGTGAATCTCATCGTGGATCTTCTCTATGTAGCTGTTGACCCACGTCTCAAGATTGACGGTAAATCACAAGCGTAAGGATTAAGATGTTTGTTTCTCAAGAGCCAGTGGTAGATCTGGAAAAAGCTTCGATACCTCTTATCGCATCATGGAAAGATGAATTTAAAGAGATAAGACAGGATTTTCACCGGAATCCTGAAATCGGTTTAGACACCCCAAGGACTTCTAAGAAGATTGCAGATTTTCTTCGTTCCTATGGTGTGGATGAGGTCCATGAAAATATCGGAGGCTGCGGTGTCGTAGGGGTAGTGTACGGTTCCTCGAAAGAGGGCCCCTCATTAGGACTGCGTGCTGATATTGACGCTCTTCCGATGAAAGAAATGAGCGACCATGATCATGTTTCTTGCTTGGGAAACAGAATGCACGGATGCGGTCATGATGGCCATGGAGCAACTCTCTTAGCGGTCGCCAAATATTTAGCTCAGACAAGAAACTTTGCCGGCAAAGCGATTTTGATTTTCCAGCCCGGAGAAGAAGGATGGTCGGGCGCAAAAGTCATGATGGATGACGGTCTTTTTGAAAGATTTCCGGTAGAAGAAATTTATGCCTATCACACTGCTTCTGCTCTTCGCCCCGGAGAGCTGGCTTTGAATTACGGAGCAATGCAGGCAGCTGCTGACGCATTTACTCTTACCATTGCAGGAAAAGGCGGCCATGGGTCTCGTCCGGAAAACTGCAGCGATCCGATTGTGGCTGCAGCTTACATTATTACCGCTCTTCAGACTTTAGTTTCCAGAAACGTAAGTCCTTTGGATTCTGCAGTAGTTTCATGCGGCTCTATTCATTCGGGAGATCCTTTGGCACAAAGTGTTATTCCTAATTCTTGCCAGATTGTCGGAACTACTAGGACCTTTAAGCCGGAAACCAGAGACTTGATTGAAAAACGTTTGAAAGAAGTTGCTGAGAATACGGCAGCTGCTTTTGGGTGCACTGCTGTCCTCGACTATGACAGAAAGTATCCTCCTCTTATTAATAGTGAGGAACAGGCCAAAGCAATTGCCGATGTCGGAGCTGAACTGGTAGGTGAAGAAAATATGAAAAGAAATTACCCGAGAGCAACTGGCGGTGAAGATTTTGCTTTTATGGCAGGAGCGGTTCCGGGTGCTTATATTCGAGTAGGACAGGGTGGTGCTCCGGCGCACAACGGATACTTCGATTTCAACGATGAAATTATTCCGCTGGCCGCAACGCTATTAGTAAAAACATTAGAAAAAAGATTTAATGATTTAGCAGGATAAGAATGCCTAATACTCAGACAGACAGCCTTTTAATCAGACTTAAATTGCAATTCCTTAGATTTTGGGATTCCGATTTATGCTGGCGATTCAGACATGCTCCTGTCATCATTCTGAGTTTTGTTATCGCAGCAGGAATGATTCTGTCTGCCGTATTTGCTAGTTGGATTGCGCCCTACAATCCGTTCGATTTGGCATCATTTGATCTGGCAAATGCTTTCCTTCCTCCTGCTTGGGAGGAGGGCGGATCTCGAGAGTTCCTTTTGGGAACTGATGATCAAGGAAGGGACATGCTTTCAGCAATCCTTTACGGATTGAGAGTATCTCTTGAAATCGGTCTTTCTTCCGTGTTTATTTCGGTTGTCCTCGGTATCTCCTTGGGCCTTCTTTCAGGTTATGTGGGAGGAGTGACTGATGCAGTTATCATGCGCTTCTGTGACGTTATGCTCAGCTTCCCTGCAATTCTTTTGGCTTTATTAATTGACGGCGTGATTCGTGTAGTTTTGCCGGAAGGAACTCATGACGAAGCATCTTATGCCGTACTGATTTTTGCTATTTCTTTGTCGGGTTGGGTTAAATATGCCAGAACGGTCAGAGGTTCCACCCTGGCAGAAAAGAAGAGGGAATATGTACAGGCCGCGCAAGTTTTCGGTGTGAGTTCTTTGAGAATCATGTTTACTCATATTCTTCCTAACGTTTTAGGCCCGATTCTCGTCTTGGTGACGGTCCAGATTGCTACCGCAATTATTACTGAGGCTACCTTGTCCTTCTTGGGGGTCGGAGTACCTCCTACAACGCCGTCTTTAGGAACGCTCATCCGCATCGGCAATGAGTTCTTATTCTCCGGCGAATGGTGGATCACTATCTTCCCGGGCTTAACTCTGATCGTGTTTGTTTTAACGATTAATCTTCTCGGAGATTGGCTGAGAGACGCTTTAAATCCGAAGCTTCAAGGACAGTCATGACAGAAAAGAATCCATTGGTGGAAGTGAAAAATCTCAGAGTCGAGATTCCCACAAGAAAAGAACTCCTTATTGCTCTGGATAATGTGAACCTAGAGATATATCCCGGAGAAATCCTCGGAGTGGTTGGTGAATCCGGTGCAGGAAAATCCATGACCGGCAATGCCATTATTGGTTTGTTAGATCATCCAGCTCATGTCAGCGCGGGAGAAATATGGCTCGACGGTAAACGAGTGGACAACTTGTCCGAAAAACAGCGCTCAGAGATGAGAGGAAAAATAGTCGGTGCAATTTTCCAAGATCCGTTAACAAGTTTGAACCCGCTGTTTACCGTAGGAGAGCAGCTCGTTGAAACTATCGTTACGCATAGAAGTCTTTCAGAAAAAGAAGCTCGCGAGGAAGCAATAGAGCTTTTAAAGAAGACGGGGATTCCGGCGGCGGAAAAAAGAATCGACGACTATCCTCATCAATTCTCAGGGGGCATGAGACAACGTGTTGTCATTGCCCTGGCTTTGGCCGGAGAACCTAAGCTAGTGATTGCAGATGAGCCGACAACGGCACTGGATGTTTCAATTCAAGCGCAGATTATTGATTTGCTGAAAACTCTCTGCAAAGAAAAAGGCACTGCAGTGATGCTTGTTTCTCATGATTTAGGAGTCATTGCAGAAGCATCAGATAGAGTAGCTATTATGTACGCGGGAAGATTAGTTGAGATTGGAGAAACCAAAGCAATCATTCATTCTCCTTTACACCCGTATACTTCCGGTTTGATGGGCGCAATTCCAAAAATCGGAGAAGATGCCGAGTTTTTAACTCAGATCCCGGGACATATGCCGCGGCTTAATGAAGTGCCCAAAGGCTGTGCATTCCATCCGCGTTGCCCTTTGGCAGATGAAAAGTGTATCGGTGAGAGACCTCAGATGGAATTCGTAAATAATGTGATGGTTGCTTGCTGGAAGTCTCGCAGCGAAGAAATTGCAAAATACAGAACTCAGCCTTACTTCATCAGAAAGGAACTAGCCGATGCAGGCAGAAGCTAAGACCCAACAGAGCGTTCTAGTTAGAGTCCAGAACATCGGAAAGTATTTTGATGTCTCCGCTCCTTTACTAAACAGGCTCATTGAAAGAAAACCAAAAACTATTCTGAAGGCGGTTGACGGAGTGTCCTTCGAAATCCGAAGAGGAGAGACTTTATCCTTGGTAGGTGAAAGTGGATGCGGTAAATCCACGACAGCGAGAATGCTGGTCGGTTTGCACAAACCAACTTTCGGCCGTGTAGAAATTAACGGTTTGGATATGGCGACCGTAAAAGGAAAGGATGCCAAGGAACTGCATAACAAGATTCAGATGATCTTCCAAGATCCATATGCGAGCTTAAATCCCCGTTGGAGTGTCGGAAGAATTATTGCTGAACCTATCATCGCGCAGAAAGTCCTTACTGACAAAAAAGAAATTCAAGATCGTATTGATTCCGTCCTTTGGCTAGTGAATATGTCGCCGGAAGACAAGTTCAGATATCCGCACCAGTTCTCCGGAGGGCAAAGACAAAGAATTTCGATTGCCCGTTCAATCGCCATTCACCCTGAGTTCATTGTTTGTGACGAACCTACTTCTGCTCTGGACGTTTCCGTGCAAGCTCAAGTGTTGAACTTGATGCAGAATCTTCAGAAAGAAATCGGTCTGACCTATCTATTTATCTCTCACAATCTTTCAGTGGTGCATCACATCAGCGACCGTGTCGGGGTGATGTATTTAGGGCGTTTGGTAGAACTGGCCGATAAAAAGATTTTGTTTAACTATCCTCTGCATCCGTATACCCAACTTTTATTGGATGCGATTCCGGATATTAGAAGCGTCGGCAAGCCTAGAAAGAAAATCCAAGGAGAGGTGCCCAATCCTCTTGAGCCGCCTGCAGGATGCACATTCCATCCGAGATGTCCTTATGCGAAAGACATCTGCAGAAAGGTCAACCCTGAGATGAGAAAGGTAGAAAATATGGGCTCGATTGTTGAAGTTGCTTGTCATGCGGTCGGCAACTGGCGCAAATGAGTAATGCTTTGTGAATTTAATGAGATTCACTTCAAGCTTAAACTACTCAAGAAGGAACTCACGAGGTAAACTAACAGTTTGTTTGCATCAGGGCTAACTGCTCTTTGTTGAGTCGAACCATAAACGATGATTTACCGCCGTGCTTTAATATCAGAATTACAAAATACTGCTGGAGGGGCGTTTACCGTTCTCTTCTCCATTGTGGTAACTATCGGGCTCGTACAAATTCTGAATCAGACCGCCGGGGGAAGATACGACAGCAACTCTATTTTAGAGATTGTTGCTTATTCCTCTTTGGTGAATTTGCCTCCCTTAATCACATTGGCCTTGTTTCTAGCCGTTTTTATGACGCTGAACCGCTCTTGGCGCGACAGCGAAATGTTTGTATGGTTTTCTGCCGGCGGCTGTAGTTTGGCAACTTGGATCCGACCTGTTTTAAGGTTTTCTATTCCTATTGTGATTCTGGTAGGCCTGTGCTCTTTAGTTATTTCTCCGTGGTCCAGAGCAGAACTTGCTGCTTATAAAGAAAGATTTGCGCAAAGAGACGACGTTACAAGACTTTCTTCCGGCCAGTTTATTGAAGCTAAGAGCGGCAAACAGATTTTCTTTTTAGAGGCCGTTGACCAAGATAATAAAACCGTAGAAAGAGTATTTATGGCTGAGCCCAGCCAAAGCGGTGCACAGACTGTTGTCTCTTCTAAGAAAGGAAGAATTGAGGAGCATCCTAACGGAGACCGTTATGTTGTGCTCAACGACGGAAAACGTTATGAAGTACCTGCAAACGGACAAGATGCTCAGATAACGGATTTCGGAACCTACGAACTCAGGCTGGATACATCCCCAAGTAATGTGAAAGCGAATTTGAAGGTTGACTCCATGCAGCTCCCTGCTTTATTGGCTTTGGTTCCTACGAGCAAACAAGCTGCGGCAGAATTATTCTGGAGAATTAACTGGCCAATCGTTGCAGTTATTCTGGCTCTTTTAGGAATTCCTCTTTCTTATACAAATCCGAGAGCTTTGAAATATTACGGCCAGACAGCCGCCGTTTTGTTCTTTATTCTTTATTTGAACTGTTTATCTATCTTCAAGACTTGGATTATCAAGGGCGTTTTTGATATTTGGTCGGCAACGATTGTGATGAATCTGCCATTTATCGTGCTGGCTATCTTCTTGTTCTACCGATTAATGACAATGAATACGCGCCACATTGATACGATTGTCGTCAATTGGGTCTTAGCTCCTTTCAGAAAATTGAAGAGCAATAAGAAGGAGTAGGCATGAAAGTTTTGGGGAAATTAATTTTTAGCCAGGTGATTAAGAGCAGTTTATTTGTGCTCTTAGCATTGGTTGCTCTTTTTGCATTCTTTGATTTAATCGGTCAGTCAAGCAAGATCGGAACGACTTACACCATTGGTCAGGCCTTTATGCTTACAGCCTTAGTGCTGCCGATGCGTTGTTATCAGGTTCTTCCTATTGCCGTTATGCTGGGAGCGATCTTTACGCTTTCAAGATTGGCTGCTACCAGCCAGTTTACGGTGATGAGAGTCTCGGGCGTTAGTCCATGGAAGTTTGCTTCCATGCTGATGGTTCCGGGCTTGGTTATGGTTTTATTTGCCTACGTACTCGGGGAGTATGTGGCTCCTCCCGCGCACCGCTACTCGAAGGTTGCCAAACTTGACATCACAGGAGACTCTTTCAGCGGTAAGGATTTGGATTCCGGTATTTGGGTCCGCGACGTGGTTAGAGACGGAGACGGCAAACCGACCAGCATCCGCTTTGTGAATGTTTCCAGTCTTCGTCCTAATGAAGCCGCCTACGACTGGAAGATTTATGTCTTTAACCCGGAAGGCGACATGACTTCTATCGTGACAGCCAAAGAAGGGAGCTATTCCGAAAGCGAAGGTTGGGTTTTGACGGATGCAAAAGAAGAAAAACTGCCGATTATTCCGAAGCAATCCAGAGAAGTCACAGACGAGAAGGTGGAGGTTATTCATACACCTAGACTTGTTTGGGGCAAACATCTGGATGGGAATATTTTCGGATTGCTGATGGTCAAACCGGAGTACATGTCTCTGCAGGAACTCTACCACTATGTTGAGTATTTGAAGAGCAATGGCCAGACCTATAAGATTTTTGATACAGCATTTTGGTCGAAGATGTTTTACCCCTTGGCCATTCTCGTGATGTTAGTCCTAGCGATGCCGTTTGCTTATCAAAGCGCACGAGCCGGCGGTATGGCCATCAAGATTTTCTGCGGCATCATGATAGGCATTCTGTACTACGCCTTAAACAATATTTTTGCCTTCATGAGCGTATTGCAAAGCGTGCCGTCTTTTATTTCCGCGCTCATGCCGTCGCTGATGATGTTGATACTTGCCTCCATTGCGATGTGGTGGGTTGAACGAAGGTCTTGACCTTCTTTTCACATTAATGCATTTTTGAGAACGCTGAGAGAGGATTTAGTTCCGGTAAAGCTCCACATTTTTGGGACACTTATGCTCACTATTAAGCAAGAAAATTTTGTGTTGCCGAACTAAAATCAGAACTAACTCAAAACTCTAGGAGAAATTGCTCATGACAACCAAAGGGAATTGCTGCTGCGGATGCGAAGATTCAATCGTAGATAGCCCGGTTCTTACGCCCGTTATCGGCTCTAAGCGTGTCGAACCTGGAAAGTACAGAGGTTCAGCAGCAAAGGTTTATTTCACACGCAAAATTGATGCTGAGCACTTAATCAAGCTTTATAACCTTGTCAACAATGAGATCTACGGCAAGGTGGCCATTAAACTTCACACCGGTGAACGACATGGTCCTAATATCATTCCCAGAGAAATGGTTCAAGCGCTTCAATCTACCATTCCGGAAAGCAGTATTGTGGAGACCAATACGCTTTACGAGGGTGATCGCGTCACTACTGGGAAGCATCGTGAGACACTGAAGATTAATGGGTGGACATTTTGTCCGGTGGATATCATGGATGAGGACGGCGACGCAAATCTTCCGGTTAAAGACGGCTTCCATTTGAAAGAAGTCGCCATGGGTAAAAATATCCTCAACTACGATTCGATGCTTGTGTTAACACACTTTAAAGGGCACGCGATGGGCGGCTTCGGCGGCTCCATGAAGAACATTGCCATTGGCTGTGCTTCCGGCAAAGTGGGAAAACGCCAGGTTCACGATGTGATGGGGGAATTGCCGGCTGACTGGAATGACTGGCCCGCTAAAGAACGTTTGATGGAACTGATGGCTGATTCAGCTAAAGCGACAATCGACCACTTCGGCAAACGCATTACCTACATCAATGTTATGCGCAATATGTCGGTGGACTGTGACTGCGCGGGAACGGCAGCTGCTAAACCTACAATCGCAGATATCGGCATTCTTGCTTCTACCGATATCCTTGCTATTGATCAGGCTTGCGTTGACTTGGTTTTCTCGCATACCTCCGATAATCATGATCTCGTTGAGAGAATGCAAACCAGACACGGTTTAAGACAGCTCACCGCAATGGCGGAAAAGAAAATGGGCAATCCGCAATATGAACTGATTGAAATTCTCTAATCAGTGAATCGTGGTTCTTCGTGAGCCGTAAGTAAGAAAGCTCGAAACTTCCGAGCTTTCTTGATCTCCGTCTCTAGGAACAACTAAGATTTTGACTCTTTACTTTTGTTCTGCTAGAAGTTCGAGGACTTTTCTTCCAAGCTCAATGCGCGGCTTGACGGATGTCATATCGGACCATTCTTTTTCCGGATGGTGAAGATCTCCGCCGACTACTCCCATCGCACATGCTACCGCGGCGCCTGCGCCTGAGAATCGATTCCCGTCAGAAGCTCCTCCGACATCCATCCATTTCGGTGCAGGCTGTCCTAACTCTTTGGATGCGTTATCAATAAAATCGATAACCTTTTGAGATTTTTCCGTATGGGCAAGTGCCGAACTTTTTGCCACATATTTAAGTTCAGATGTTACGTCAGGAGCGAATCCTCGTTTGCAAAGATTCTCGATATCTTCAAGAACGGCATCTCGAGTTTGATCATTGAAGAATCGGAAATCAAAGACTACGGTTGCGTCTTCTGCAATTGTGTTCGGAGTAGTGCCACCTTTGACTACATCGGCATTCAACGTGAAGTCTTTGTACTTAGATGCAATGGCTTTAATTTCCGGAATAGCTATGGCCATAGCTTCAACAGCATTTCTACCGTCTTGCGGATTATTGCCGGCGTGAGCCGGTCTTCCGTGGAAGTTGACGGTGAGGAACATTGAACCTTTTCTTGAGCGGACGAAGCCATTGCCGGGGCGTCCCGGTTCATAGACGAGAGCTATGTCGGTTTTCTTCGCTTGTTCGTCCATGAAGGCACGTGAGGCCGGTGAACCGGACTCTTCACCGGGATTCACAATAACGGCAATCTTGAGTTTTTCTTGAGCTTTTTTCGGAATCTTCTTGCAAATCCACCAGACAGCATTCAATGAGCTTTTATCGTCGGCCACACCGGCACCGTGAGCAATGTTATCTTTAATCGTTAAAGGATATTTGGAGGCGTTTCCAACTGCCTGGACCGTGTCCGAATGAACGGACAAAACAACGTCATAGTGTGTTTGATCAGATGTGTTTGTTGCGACGAGGGCTTTTCCACGGCCTTCACAGTCTCGTGTGGTGACCGTCCAGCCAATTGATTTGAAGCGTTTTTCAAGAATATCTGCTATCTGGTTTGCACCTTCTATATGGCCAGACTTGGAATCAATATCCATCAATTCTTTGAGTTCTTTGATGTATTGATTCATGTCGAAATCATCGGCGTGACTAGAGTTTGCAAAGACGGGAACTGTTGGGACGGCAGCTAGTACACAGCCGGAAAGGAATTGTCGACGGCTTGTCATGAAGTTCTCCTTGGAAAGAAGATTGAGGATTGAACTTGACTATTATGGAAGAAAATTTTTAAGAATACGGAAAAAGGCTATGCGAATACACAAACCTCCTAGGCTTATCACCTAGGAGGCTGGATGTTCGGTTTAAGACGAGTAACTTAATTAGTGTTCTGCGGTCATCATTTCACGAACCGCTTTCTTGGCAATGTCTTCCATAAATTGTTGATTGTCATCTTTGAGATTGTCCGCAATCGTACGAAGACAATGATCCAAAATAACGAGTTCGTTGGTTGTCAAACCTTTAAGAGCTTTATGCTCCATGCTTTTTGAATTGGATTTGAGAGCTTTTTCGATTTCAAGTCCTTTGTCAGTCAGAGCAACAAACTTACAGCGGTTATCATCCTTACTTGCGACTCTAGTAATAAATCCCTTGAACTCTAATCTCTGCATTAATCCTGTAATTGTCGGGTGAGACAGCATTAAAGCTGATTGAACGCTTTGCTGGGTCACAGGACGACTGCGATTTTTTAAGAGGAACAGCATCACACTAGCTTGAGAAGAAGTGATGTCAAGCTGGCTAAAATCGAGATTCCTGCATCTCTCCATCTGGTTATAGATGTACCGTAGCAGTCTTAAGGTTCCTTTTTCATAATGTTCATTCACAGCTTTCTCCACACGGGTGTCCGTAAAAGAAGACACCGCTTGTCCCTTCATTCATCACTGATTATAGGTAGCCTCCAAAGAGCCACGTAAATTTATGACCTAAGACGGGGAGAGGTGAACTAGGGATAAACCCATATCGAACACAAAAAAGCGTTCGACTTTTGCAGGACATCTTAGGAGGAATGAGCGAGAAAATGAAGAAGAGGCGGGAAGACCTCTTCTTGGGTCTTCAGACTAGCGATTTAAGAATTCCTGAAGGGCTTTTGCGGTATGGGTATCTTTTTTAAGAAGTTTTTCCGGAGGACCTGCAAATACTACTTTACCGCCTTCAGAGCCGCCCTCGGGTCCCAAATCGACAATCCAGTCAGCTTCGGCCATCACGTCCAAGTTATGTTCGATAACTACAACGGTGTTTCCGGCTTTGACTAAACGCTGCAGAACTTTAATGAGCTTATCGACGTCTGCCATGTGAAGTCCGACCGTCGGTTCATCAAGAACGTAGAAGGTGTGGGGAGCCTTTCTACCTCTCAAGGTGATGTCATCCTTCACTTTGGTAAGTTCGGAAACCAGTTTGATTCTCTGAGCCTCGCCTCCGGAAAGAGTCGGAGAAGGCTGACCGAGAGTTAAGTAGCCGAGACCGACGTCTTTCATCAGCTTCAGAGGATGAGCAATCGAGGTTTGGCTGGCAAAAAATTCGACAGCTTCATCTACATCCATTTTCAGAACTTCACCGATATTTTTGCCTTTCCAGGTTACGGCCAGAGTTTCTTCGTTGAAGCGCATCGAACCGCAAGTTTCGCACGGAACCTGAACATCCGGGAGAAAGTTCATTTCCACCGTTTTTGAACCTTGTCCCGCACAGTCGGGGCATCTGCCGACAGCAACGTTAAAGGAAAAACGGTTCGGGCCATAGCCTCGCATCTTGGCTTCAGACGAAGCAGCAAAAAGCTTTCGAATTTGATCCCAGAAACCGACGTACGTTGCCGGACAAGAACGCGGCGTCTTACCAATTGGTGTTTGGTCAACTTCCAGCACTCTGTCTACAGCTTCATAGCCAAGCAGATCTCGGCAACCGACAAATTTAACTTTTTCTCCTTTAGCCTGCACGGCAGCCTTCAAGTTATGAAGAAGAACTTCACGAGATAAAGTAGATTTTCCGGAGCCTGAAACGCCTGTCACAACCGTCAGTCTATTAAGCGGGAACTTGACGGAATCAACTTTCAAGTTGTTTCTGAAAGCGCCTTTGACTTCAACAAAAGGATCAGTAGATTTCGTTTTCAGTAAAGCTTTGCCTTTATGTTGAAGAGGATTCTTCAAATACTGACCGGTTAAGGATTTATCGGCATTGGCAATAAGATCATCAATCGTCCCGTTGACGATAAGCTGGCCGCCGCGTGCCCCTGCTCCCGGGCCGATGTCGATGACATGATCGGCTTTGCGGATGGTATCTTCGTCATGCTCCACTACTAACAGAGAGTTGCCCTTATCTGCGAGTTTTTCTAAGGCAGATAAGAGAATCTTATTGTCCCTCGGATGAAGACCAATGGTCGGTTCATCCAAAACGTAGCAGACGCCCTGAAGGTTGGTGCCGAGTTGGGAGGCTAAACGAATACGCTGAGCTTCGCCGCCGGACAAAGTCGGTGCAGAACGATTGAGCGAGAGATAGGACAAGCCGACCTCTTTCAAGAAGGCAAGACGAGATAAGATTTCAGCAATGGCATCTTTTGCAATCGCATTTTCCCTTTCATCTTCCTTGACGGCATCCGCCAACATAGTGAAGTAGTCTTCAGCTTCTTCAACCGTCATGTTGGAGATGTCCGCAATGCTCTTTTCGTAGAACAGAACATTTCTTGCAACTTCATTTAATCTTGTACCGGAGCATTCCGTACAGTTATTGGAAAGTTTCAAAGTTTCCGTATCTTCTTCATCAATGTTTTCTCTGGCAAGAGCATCTTGGAAGACGCCCAAGCCGTAACCTTGGCAGGACGGACACCAGCCAATCGCAGAGTTATAAGAGAACAGACGAGGATCAAGCTGAGGGAAGCTGGTCTCGCATACCGGGCACGCGCGAATAGCTGAGAATGTTTCAACTTTTCCTCCACATCTGACCTGAAGGACGCCCTTACCTAATTCCAAGGCAGATTGAATGACATGATCCAGTTCTCTCTCCCTGTCCTTGCTGATGACAGTTTCGGAAACAACGAGATCAATGTTGTGCTCTTTGAATCTGTCTAACGTACGGAACGGATAAGTTCCTACGATTTGTTCATCGACAACAAGACGTTCGAAACCTTTGTTATGGGCTTTTTCAAAGACTTCTCTGTACGAACCTTTACGGTTCTTAATCAGAGGAGCGGTAATCATCACGGACTTGCCGGAGAAACCGGAAATGACCTTTTCAATAATGGCATCTTTGGTTTGCGGGCGAACCGGAACATGACAGGTCGGACAGTATTGGGTTCCGAGCTTGAGGTAAATCAAGCGGAGAAAATGGTAAATCTCGGTCAAAGTAGCGACAGTGGATTTTTGGCCGCCGCGGGATGTTCTCTGTTCAATGGCAACGGTCGGAGGAATACCGTAAATCGCATCCACATCGGGCCGGCTGGCAGGTGCAACCATCGAACGCGCAAATGCGTTTAAAGAGTCCAAATATCTTCTTTGGCCTTCATTGAAAACCAAATCAAAGGCAAGGGTAGATTTGCCGGAGCCGGAAACACCGGTAACCACCGTGAATTTATTTCTCGGAATCGTTAGAGAAAGATTCTTCAAATTGTGCTCGCGAGCATTAACGATAGAAATCGCATCTTTCGGATACTGTTCTGCAATCTCTGTTTCTTCAGTCGGTGCATTCACAAAGTACGCGGTCGGATCTTTCTCGATAAGGGCCTGACGGTAGGAAGCCAGAGCCTTTCCGGTCGGTGTTTCTTTAATAACGAAATGATCCGGAGTACCGGCAAATAATTCTTCGCCGCCTTTTTCTCCGCCTTCCGGTCCAAGTTCAATAATCCAGTCGGAACCGTCGATAACGTCAAGGTTGTGCTCGACGACAAGAACGGAGTGACCGTTGTCAACCAACTCGCGAAGAGAACTCATGAGCTTGGCGGTATCGTCAAAGTGAAGACCCGTTGTAGGCTCATCAAAGACAAACATCTTGTGCTTCTTGGAACCGGCTTCATTAGCTGCTTCAATAAGATACTTTGCCAGCTTCAAACGCTGCGCTTCACCGCCGGACAAGGTCGGCACGGGTTGGCCGAGTTTCAAATAGTTGAGACCTACCTTAACTAAAGGAGTTAAGGCATTGACGATATTTTTGTTTTCCGAGAAGTAGTACAGCGCTTCCTGAACCGTAAGGTCAAGAACGTCAGCAATATTCAAGCTTTTGCCCATACGGATGATGTGCACATCAAGCGTGGAAGGGCGGTAGCGCTTACCGTCGCAGTCCGGGCACTTGATGTATACGTCAGACAAGAACTGCATTTCTTCATGTTGGAAACCGCTTCCTTCGCAGGTCGGACAGCGGCCGTGGCCGGAGTTAAAGCTGAAGGTACCTGCTGTATAGTTTCTCTTCTGAGATAACGGAGCGGCTGCAAATAGGGCACGGATGTAGTCAAATGCTCCGACGAATAGCGCAGGATTGCTTCGTGTCGTTTTGCCGATAGGAGTCTGATCGACAAAGATGACATCGTCGATTTTATCGACGCCTAGCAAAGATTCAAATTTCCCCGGAGCTTCGGTAGTTTGGCCTTTTTCTTGACGAAGTGCAGGAACCAAAATGTCTTGCACCAAGGTGGATTTGCCTGATCCTGAGACCCCGGCAACGCAAACCAGATGGCCTAAAGGAATACGGATATCGATATTTTTCAGGTTGTGCTCTTTGGCTCCTAAGAGAACCAAAGCGTCGCCGACAACGTTAACTTTTTTGCGCTTTCTCTTATTGATGCGCAAAGCACCGCTTAAATATTTGCCGGTTAAGGTTTTAGCCTTTTTAATTTCCTGAGGAGTACCGTCAAAAACGATTCTTCCGCCGTCAGCCCCAGGTCCGGGACCCATGTCGATGATTCTGTCGGCAGCGAGCATGACTTGAGGATCGTGTTCGACAACAACCAAGGTATTGCCGGCTTTTCTGAGCTTGCGCATGACCGAATTGACGCGGTCCATGTCTTGGGGATGAAGACCGATGGACGGCTCATCGAGCACAAACAAGGTATTGACCAAAGAAGTACCGAGCGCTGTAGTCAAATTGATTCTTTGGACTTCACCTCCGGACAAAGTACGGCTTTGTCGATCCAAAGTTAAGTAGCCTAAGCCGACTTCTACTAAATAAGAGAAGCGGGTACGGATTTCTTTAAGAAGTTGGTCGCAGGTTTTTTCCAGTTCAGGCGACAGGCGCAATTCATCAAAGAAGACTTTAAGTCTTTCAATCGGCAAGAGCATGATGTCCTGCAGGTTGAGGCCCGGAAGGCTCTGAAGAATTTTTTCGCTGAAGGAAGAGCCGACGGGACGGAATCTCTGGTAGGTTTGACCCGACCCTCCTAACACCTTATCGGCAAGTTCTTTAGAGCCGATTCTCCAAAGCTGAGAGGCGGATTTCAGACGGGAGCCGCGACATGTCGGGCATTCGGAATATCCTCTGTAGCGCGACAGAAGCACGCGCACGTGCATCTTGTAGGCTTTAGTTTCAAGCCAGTCAAAGAAGTTCTTTACGCCGTACCATTTCTTGCAGCGGAAAGAAGTCCACTTCGGATCGCCCTCTAGGACGAACTTATGCTCTTTTTGAGAAAGCTCTCTGAAGGGCTTGTTGATATCGATGCCTTCGAGTTTTGCATATTCGAGCAATTCTTTTTGGCAATCTTCGAAAGAAGCCGTTGTCCAGGGCTTGATAGCTCCTTCTTTCAGACTTTTCGTAGTGTCGGGCACAACGAGGTTGAAATCAACACCGATGACACGGCCGAAGCCTTTACAGGTTTCGCAGGCGCCTAACGGGGAATTGAAGCTGAAAGTGGATGCATGAGGTTTAGAGTAAGTAATACCGCATTCAGCGCAGGAGAATTGGCTGGAAAATTTCCACTGTGCCAGTTTTTCGCCATCAGGTGTTTCCGCACGAACATGCATGTGGCCTTTGCCAGTTTGCAGAGCATTTTCAATGGCCTCCATGATGCGGGACTTGTCGGAAGTGATCTTGAAGCGGCCGGCGACGACTTCTACAACAGCGGGCCCTTTAGTCACATTTTTTAAAGGAGCGGCGCGAGTGTAACCCTGGGCGCTTAAGCCGGCGAGAACATCTTCAACCGGATAATCTTTCGGGACATCAACCGTAAAGCAAACATAAAGACGAGTGTTTTCCGGCAAGGAGTCACAGTTTTCGATTAAAGAAGCGTAGATGTGTTCGGGTGTGTCTTCTTTGACTTCTTTGCCGCATTTTTCGCAGTAGAGCACGGCGGCTTGGGCAAAGAGCATTTTCAAATGATCATTGATCTCGGTCATTGTTCCGACAGTAGAGCGGGAGGTTCTGACCGGATTTGTTTGATCAATGGCAATCGCCGGAGGGACACCCTCAATCTTATCGACTTGAGGGCGATCCATTCTGTCCATAAATTGGCGGACATAAGGGCTGAAAGTTTCGACATATCTTCTTTGGCCTTCCGCATAAAGCGTATCGAACACCAAAGAGGATTTTCCTGAGCCGGAAACTCCTGTGACAACGGTGAATTTGTTGTACTCGAAATTAACATCGATGTTTGTTAAATTATTTTGTTTTGCACCGATGACGCTAATTCCGTTTGTTTTTGGTTGTGTCTGCATATCGAAATTAATTTTGTGTTCCATATAGTTATTTCCGGACCTCAAAAATGAAGATGGAAAATTTGGCCACGTTAATATATAACAAAACCGTATTGGAGAGGATCAGTACTGTTAGAAACTGTTTGATTTTGAAAGGAAATGAAAATCAAGAGGTATTTCTTTCGTTGGCATAAGGCGTAAAAAAACCGCCTTTCGGCGGTCGTAAGAAGTGGCTAATTAGTTGCCTCTTCTCTTAGCAGCATTATCTTTAACTTGGCGGGTCAAAGAATCGAATGCTTGACGAACAGCGGCGTGTGCGTCTTCATTCTTTGTGTTCATAATGAATTCATGTCCCGGGGCGTTGAGGCAAACGCGAACGCTGCACTCACGGCCTTGGTTTTGATGTTTGCCTTCGCTTTCTACTGCAACGCGGCAGCTGATGAGGTCGGCATCAAATTTGTGAAGTCCTTCCACTTCTTTAGAAATTAATGCTTCGAGAGCTTCCGAGCGGTCGATACCATGAAAACTGATTTGTACCGGAAGTTTCATACATGCTCCTTTTTTTGTTGTTGTATGTGACTCTATTGTTTCACAAATTACGAAAAAATGTTAGGCCTTGTGCTTTTTGCAGTTAAGCGGGAGAATATACCTTTGTGTATGTTCACTTACAAGTCATACCAAGAACTGCCAGCTACAGCAGAAGTATCATCCAAGCTTTATTTCTAACTTGTTTTTTTCTTGATTTTTTTCTCTCCATAGAAAAAATCAAGATTCCGCATTCTTCTTCACCACTTGATTATTAATTTCCACCTACAATAGAGAGTCGTTTTGTGAACTCAATAATTTCCAAATTTTGTCCGGAGTGGGAATGGAAAAAGTATTTAAATCCGGTTTGATTAGAAACCGCAATTTAGAGCAGCTAAACCAGGAAACGGTCTGGGATGTCGTAATTATCGGCGGCGGTTCGACCGGTTCTGCAATTGCTTTGGATTCCGTATCACGAGGATTTAAGACGCTGCTGGTGAATTCGGGAGACTTTGCTTCCGGAAGTTCCGGCTCTTCCACAAAGCTCATCATGACCGGACCGTCCTGCTTGAAAGGACTCAAGGAGTGGAAACAGCTCAGAGAAGATCTGGAAGAAAGAAAGTATCTTTTGGCGAATGCTCCGCATCTGGTTAAAGAAAAGAATTTCGTTATCCCCTGCTATAAAGGTTCTACACTGGCTTTTTATTATTTCACTTTGCTTGCCGGCCTAGCCGCAGGTTATGGCGGGTACGGAATGGGGCGTCCTCTTTATCTGAGACCTGAAGAAGTCATCAGAAAATTGCCGGATGTCAAAGCAAAAGAATTAGTCGGAGGCGTCCAATTCAAGGCTGTTCAATTTGATGATGCAAGATTGAATATTGCTCTGATCAAAACAGCAGCGAAACAAGGCGCAGTTTGTCTGAACTATGTTTCTGCAAAAGGGCTTGAAAGAGATGCCGACGGCAGAATTCAGTCTGTCTTCTTAGAAGACCAGCTTACCGGCCAGTCTTTCCGGGCGAATTGCAAAATGATTTTTAATGCTGCAGGAGAAGGAGCCGATACAGTTCGCCAAATGGCCTATGCCGAAGCAGCTCCGTTGACTGAAGTGAAGAAATTTACCTGCATGGTCATGGAAGCCCGACATTTTGAAGGCGAGTACGGCATGCTCACTCCAAAGGCTAAAGGCGAGCAGCGTCTTTTCTGCGCCCCATGGAACAGGATGGCAGAGGTTGGAGTTGTTGAAGAGAAAGAAGGCGAGGACAGCGGAGCCGCCGTTACTCGTCTTATAGAAAAAATTAAGCCTTTTTTAGAATTTTCCATTGACAGGAACAATGTCACGGCTTCTTTTTCCCATACCGTTGTGACTCCGAAGAAGGATTTCGGCCGAGGACAGGAAGGAAGCAACAGTCTGATCCTGACCGAGTTCGAAAATATGGTGACGGTTGTAGGAGGCGGCTGGAAGAACTACCGCCAAAGAGCAGAGAAAGCTATGACGGCAGCCATTGACGCCGGGCTTGTCTATAAAAAATCGTGCTCCACAATGTTTATGTCAATCGCCAGAAACCATCACTTCGATCCGGAAGCTCTGGATAAAGGACTGGCAGACGGAAAAGATGTTACAGCTCAAGTAGTCGAATATGCTCAATATTGCTTAGAGCATGAATTTGCCTCCTGTGCGGATGACGTTCTTTTCAGACGTCTGAGAATCGGCCAAATGAGTGCTGCAGTTACTGAAAAGCTCAGACCGGAGGTGGAGAAAGTTTTCGCATAACCACTGAAAATCAATTGGTTATAAATTGTTTTTAAAGTAAAAAGAATTTATCTGCACACCGCCTCTTAAGGAAAGCTTCCGGAGGCGGTGTTAGCATTCTTGAGCTTGCTAAAAACTTTTTCCTATCTTCATGAAGATGTTCTTTCGTTTTTTTCTTTTGTTCTCTGTGCTCGCCATGACAGGATGTGCTTGGCATGGCGCGATGGATAAGAATTTTTATGCCCCGGCATCTGACAAACCGGCCTTTAATGCTGTAATCGGCGTGATGCCTAATCCTATTAACCCTCCGCAAAGCGTTAACTACAACGGCGGCAAGATTGATATCGATCTGGAGAACATCGGTTACGCGGTGACAGCCTCGCTAGATACGGTTTTTAAGAAAGCTAAATTGATTGACAGCTACAGTCAGTGTCCGGAATGCCAAGGATTTGTTCTCTATCAGGCAGGTTTCACCGTGAGAGAAGGTCAGGCTAAAAAAGCAAGAATGACTTCCGGCATGGACTTGGAATTCTTAAATAAGGATAGGCAATATCTCACAACCATAAAAGTAAATGATGAAGGAGAAGTAGGCTCGTCTTCCGGCATCTTCTCCGGTTTTCTGTCCCAAGAGCAGGATGGAAAAGAAGTTTTAGCGGCCATCCAAAACTCAACGACAAAGATGCTGAAAGAAGGAGAAGGACGGATTCGTCAAAACCAAGTGATTGCCGACTACTTCTCTCCACAAGTCACATCGGTTGCTCAGCCGAGTGCAGAAGCAGCTTCGTCAGATCAGCCTAAGGCAGAAAAAGGCGTTAATTTTCAGAATTATTTAAATGCTACGGTCGTTATCCGCTCAGGAAGAGGCTTCGGTTCAGGCTTCTTTATTCATCCGACACTGGTAGTTTCCAACTACCACGTGGTTGGAAACAGTTCCAGAGTTCAAGTCAAACTTAGAAACGGGAAGGTGTTTACGGGGAACGTGGTATCTCTCGATTCTCAGAATGATTTGGCCTTGATTCAAGTTCCTTATCAATCTAAATCCTTCCTCGACTTTGATGTGCAGCCGACCATTGGAGGAGAAGTCTTTACCGTGGGTGCTCCGCAAGGATTTGAATGGACGATTTCTCGGGGCATAGTCAGCGGACTGCGAAATCTTGACGGTATTAAAGTGGTACAAACGGATGCATCGATTAGTCCAGGAAACAGCGGCGGTCCATTAATTTCTTTGAAGACAGGAAAGGTATTAGGCGTCAATACAATGGTATGGGCTGAGGCGCGCTCGCAAAATATTAATTTTGCGGTTTCCTCTGCTGTCGTTCAGAATTTCTTGATTGAAACTTTCAAACGCTACGGACTTTCTCCGTCCGAACTGAATCAGTAATTTTCTGCAATATATGAAAACGGCACCGCAAAATCGGTGCCTTCGGTTTTGAGGACGGGAGGTTAATCTTTCCAACCGTAGAATTCTTTGAGAACATTCCAAGCAACTTGCTGGAGGTATTTTGCATCTGCGGGTTTAAGAGGCTTTTCGCATTCGCCTAAGAATTTGAAACCTTCCGGAGACTTCTTAAAGAGCAATCCGTAAATCATGGCGCCGTAGAGGTATGAACCAGCAGCGGTCGGGTGGCTTTTATCTTTTTGATGAAGAATTAAGTCAGGTCTTTTCTTCAAACTTTCCGCGAAGGCAAGACCGACCGGCAATACGATGGCGTCGCTCGCATTGGCTGCTTCAATAGTGGCATTAGCTAAATGACGCGTTTGTTCCGGTTTATCCTGACGTGCCCACGTCATTACTACAATCGGTGTGGATCCGTGTTCGCGGATGGTTTCGATGTGCTGCTTCAAGTGTTTCTTAAAGTTCGGTGCAAGTTTCGGATTGATTGGTTCGGTAGAAAGGGCCTGAAGCAGGACAACATCAAACATCGGAGGTGTTTTGCCGTCTTTACTTTCTTTTACGTAGGGATCTCCTTCATGAGGTGTCAGGTACTCCTGAAGGTTATGGAAAGAGAGTTTCCCAGAAGAAATTGTTTGCAGACGGGCTTTCCAAGGAGTCTTGCTTTCTTTTGCAAAACCTCGGACGTAACCATGCACGCCGCAATTGTAGAAGCTGTAGGAGTTTCCAACGTATAAGGCAGTAGAGGGTTGGTGGTTTTGAATATCCGTTACTTTCGGAGCTACGTCGGTTTCAAGGGCATTTGCTGCTCCAGATAAGATAAAGGCTGAAGCTACAGTCCATATAATTTTTCTCATCACATTCTCCAAGCTGATCATTCAAGTTAAGGATTGTGGCGCTTTTTTCCGGTTTTCTCCAGGCGGTATGCGAAAGCGGGCTTTGCAGAAACAGCAAAGGATCCGTTGAGAGAAATTAATTTTTGCAAATCAAGAAGTTGAAAACCTCTTGATTTTTAAGATATAATCTGCGGTCTCTCTGTTGGAGCGTTGTCCTTTCGTCATCGCTCGTTCCGTTGTACTTAAAGTGATCAATGAGATTAACTCGTTGATTGTAATGAATTAATATGGATGAATAGTCATCCTGCTTATAGGTGAAACGTAATGAAAACCTTCTCGGCTAAGCCGCTTGAAGTGAAGCGTGAATGGTATGTTGTGGATGCAACTAATATGGTTGTAGGTCGCCTTGCCGCCGAAATCGCTCTCAGACTCCGTGGCAAAAACAAGCCCATTTATACCCCGCACGTTGATACAGGCGACTACATCGTCGTTATCAATGCTGACAAGTTGGTAATGACAGGCAACAAACCTGAAGATAAGAAATATTTCCGTCACTCTGGATACCCAGGCGGCATCTACGAAACAACTTTCCGTAAGATGCAAGAAAAGCATCCAGGCCGTGCTTTGGAAATCGCTGTTAAAGGCATGCTTCCAAAAGGACCACTCGGATATGCAATGTTCAAGAAGCTCTTCGTTTATGAAGGCAACGAACATCCACATTCCGCCCAGCAACCTAAACAGCTTGAGATCTAAAGATGATTGGTATTTACAACTATGGTACAGGACGCCGTAAAAGCTCCGTAGCCCGCGTTTTCATGAAGCGTGGTACTGGCCTTATCATGATCAACGGCCGTCCGCTTGATGAATATATTCCTCGCGAAACAGGCCGTATGGTCATTCGTCAGCCGTTAGTTTTGACCAACAATGTTGAAACATTCGACATTAAAGTCAACGTTCACGGCGGCGGTGAATCCGGCCAGGCCGGCGCTATCCGCCACGGCATCACACGCGCTCTCATCGATTATGATGAAGCATTGAAGTCTGTCTTGTCTCAGGCAGGTCTCGTCACACGTGACGCCCGCGAAGTCGAACGTAAGAAAGTCGGTTTGCGTAAAGCACGTCGTCGTAAACAGTTCTCCAAGCGTTAATTTCAACGCATCGGAACTTACAGTTACGATTCAAATATGGTCTGCACTTGTTGCGGACCAAAGCAAAAGGGAGCATTGGCTCCCTTTTGCTTTGGGCGGTTATTCTCGCTTTTTCTTTTTCTGAGCTTGTTCCAAGCATTTAACAGGTTAGTGTCCTCGTATAAAAATCACAAAACCTACTTTCTTTATGCCTTTAGTAGAGGCTCTTTCCTTTTTATCCGTTTCACTCTTTCTTCTCGGATTCTCAAAGCTCAGAGCGTAAGAGGTGAAGAGAGGAAAGGTGTAAAAAGTGTTTCAAAAAATTATTTAGTTTAAAAACAAATTCTCCACTTTTACGGTGGGGTAACACGTCTTTTATTCGTTAATTATCATCTAGTTAGTACTATTATCGGGAAAGTTCCCGTTTAGTCGCATGTCAACGCAAGATATGTAATTAGCTAGGTAGAAATACTTAAAATAAGCGTTCTGTTTCTGAATGAATGTTCATTCAGAAAATTGTAAACTCACACCTATTCTTGATAGTTAGACTGAGGGCGAAATGCTTTTTCTTAAGCAGTTAACAAAAACAAAGACTCTTATTGCAATTTTGGCACTGATTTCTTTGAGTGCATGTTCTGACAAAGCTCCAGGACCGGCTTCCGAAGGACAGACACGCAAGCCGCAAGTTTCTGTGATTGATATTGAACCGACCTCACAGGTTATGATCACAACCTTGCAGGGCCGTACCGCACCTTATATGGTGGCAGAGGTAAGACCCCAGGTCGGCGGAATTCTTCAGAAACGCCTCTTTGATGAAGGTGCAGAGGTCAAAGAAGGACAACCGCTTTACCAAATCGATCCGACGGTTTATGAGGCACAAGTTGCAAGTGCTAAGGCTGAGCTTGCCAGAGCAGAATCTGTCTTATATCAAAGTCAGCTGACTGCTAAGCGTTATGCTCAGCTCGTTAAGACAGAAGCTGTTAGTAAACAGCAAAACGATGATGCGCAAGCTGCAGTAAGACAAGCTCAAGCCGCCGTTCAGGCAGCTAAAGCTCAGCTGAAAACAGCTCAAATTAACCTAGATTACACAACAATTCGTTCTCCGATTGACGGAAAGGCCGGCCGTTCTTTAGTGACTCCGGGAGCTTTGCTTTCCGGCTATCAGGCCAATAACATGGTAGTTGTTCAGACATTGGACCCAATCTATGTTGACGTTAATCAGGCCAGCGGAGACTTATTAAAACTTAAGAAGGAACTGGCCGAAGGAAAAATTAAGGCTACTAAGGGCGAAATTCCTATTCAGCTCATTCTCGAAGACGGTACTAAGTACAGTCTCCCGGGCTCTTTGACATTGTCTGAAGTTTCCGTGGATCAAGGAACGGGAACATTGACATTAAGAGCAGAATTTCCGAACCCGGACGGATTGCTTCTTCCCGGAATGTTTGTAAGAGCAGAGCTGCCACAGGGTGTACGCGAAAATGCAATTCTGGTTCCTCAGAGAGCTGTCCTGCGCAGAACAGATGGTGCGCCTTACGTTTTAGTTGTTGAGAACGGCGTCGTTGCACAAAAGGTTATTGATACAACTGAGACTGCAGGTTCTAATTGGGTTGTCGAGAGCGGATTAAAACCGGGCGACAAAGTCATTATCGAAGGATTCCAAAGAATCCGTCCGGGGGTACCGGTTGATGTTGTTCCTCCGCTCTCTCAAAAAACCGCTTCTTCAAAGTAAAAGCAGAGGGTTCTGATGGCAAAGTTTTTTATTAATAGGCCTATTTTTGCTTGGGTGATCGCTATTGTGATCATGCTTGCAGGCGCCTTGTCCATTCTTAATCTTCCAATTTCTCAGTATCCGCAGATTGCTCCTCCGCAGGTTAATATCTCTGCCACTTATCCGGGTGCGTCTGCTAAGACAATTGAAGATACCGTTGTTCAGATTATTGAACAGAAGATGACCGGCTTAGACGGTTATCTTTACATGAGTTCGACCAGTGAATCCAGCGGACGCATCTCCATTACTCTGACATTTGAAGCCGGCACAGATCCGGATATGGCTCAAGTTCAGGTTCAAAACCGTTTATCCCAAGCTCAATCTTCTCTCCCTGAGGTTGTTCAAAGACTCGGCGTGACGGTTATGAAGACAACTGCCAGCTTTTTGAAAGTGGTTGCTCTGACTTCTAAATCCGGCAAAATCAATGAGGCAGAACTCGGTGACTACCTGGTTTCTAATGTTCAGGAACCTCTTAGCCGTGTTGAGGGCGTCGGAGAAGTTCAGATCTTCGGTTCTGCTTTTGCGATGCGTATTTGGCTGAATCCTGAAAAACTTCACCAGTATGGATTGACTCCAGCCGAAGTTAAGGCTGCTATTCAGGCACAGAACGTTCAGGTTTCTTCCGGTCAAGTCGGCGGTTTGCCTGCTGTTAAAGGTACCGAGCTCAATGCGACGATTACTTCCAGCTCTTTGCTTGAAACTATTCAGGATTTCGAAGGAATTTTCCTAAAGACCACTGATTCCGGTGCTCAGGTATACCTAAAGGACGTAGCAAGAATAGAGAAGGGACCGGAAAACTATATGGCTACGGGTTTCTATAACGGCAAACCCGCCGCGGCCATGGCTATTAAACTTGCTTCCGGTTCCAACGCCTTGCTGACTTCAGATTTAGTCAACAAGAAGATGGATGAACTCTCACAGTACTTCCCGGAAGACTATGAGTACGTCATTCCTTTCGATACAACGCCATTCGTTAAGATTTCCATTCAGGGCGTAGTTCAGACATTGATGGAAGCTATTGTTTTGGTGGTACTGGTGATGTATCTCTTCCTCCAGAACTTACGCGCCACTTTGATTCCGACAATTGCAGTGCCGGTTGTGGTTTTGGGTACATTCGGCGTTCTCGGTGTTCTCGGTTATTCCATCAACATGCTGACCATGTTCGCCATGGTTTTAGCTATCGGCTTGCTCGTTGACGATGCGATTGTGGTGGTTGAAAACGTAGAACGCGTGATGCACGAAGAAAAACTTTCGCCGCATGATGCAACCGAGAAGTCTATGGGACAGATTACCGGCGCTTTGGTCGGTATCGCTATGGTACTTTCCGCCGTTTTTATTCCGATGGCGTTCTTCGGGGGTTCAACAGGCGTGATTTATCGTCAGTTCTCCGTCACTATTGTGGCAGCTATGGGCTTATCCGTCTTAGTTGCTTTAACTTTGACTCCGGCATTGTGCGCAACCATTCTTAAACCGGTTCATAAAGAAAAAGCCAAACGAGGCTTCTTCGGCTGGTTTAACAGAATGTTCAACAAAGGTGCCGACGGCGCAACCAAAGCTGTTGATTACATGACTCCGAGATGGGCTAGATTCATGGTTATCTACGGTCTTTTGATTGCGGTGATGGTATTCGGCTTTACCAAGGTTCCGACCGCTTTCATGCCGGATGAAGACCAAGGCTCCCTGATGGTTCAGGTAACACTGCCAGCCGGAGCGACCCAAGAGACTACGCTTCCTGTGATTCAAAGAATGCAGGAATATTTCATGAAAACTGAAAAGGACAACGTAGAGAGCGTAATGGCCGTTACAGGTTTCAGTTTGTCCGGTACGGGTCAAAACACCGCTATGGCCTTTGTGAAGCTCAAAGATTGGAAAGAAAGACCGAATCTTGATCAAAAGGCGCAAAACATTGCGATGAGAGCCAACAGAGTACTCATGAGCTGGAAAGACGCCATGGTATTCGGCTTTGCTCTCCCAGCGGTACCCGAACTTGGTATGGCTGATGGTTTTGACGTATTCCTGCAAGATTTGGCCGGCGCCGGACATGAAAAGCTGACTGAGGCAAGGAACCAGCTCTTGGCGGCTGCTCGTCAAAGTCCGGTCCTCTATAACGTCCGTCCAAACGGCCAAGAAGATATGCCTCAGCTCAAAGTTGACATTGACTTTAAGAAAGCCGCGGCCCTCGGCGTTTCCGTTGAGGCTATTAATGATGCTTTGTCCACTGCATGGGGTTCTTCCTATGTTAATGATTTCTACGATAAGGGCAGAATTAAGAAAGTTTATGTGCAAGGTGATGCGCCTTTCCGTCAACTTCCTGAAGACATTAACCGCTGGTACGTTAAAAATAACAAGGGCGAAATGGTGCCGTTCGCTTCTTTTGTCAGTACCAGCTGGAAATATGGTTCTCCGCGCTTGGAACGTTTTAATGGTTTAGGTGCCGTCAATATACAAGGTTCTCCGGCTCCGGGTTATACAACCGGTCAGGCTATGGAGGAAATTGAAAGAATTGTTCAGACTCTCCCATACGGTTACGGTATTGCATGGAACGGTATTTCTTATCAAGAGAAGGCTGCTGATACTCAGACAGGAGCTCTTTATGCTTTGTCCGTTCTGATCGTGTTCTTGTGCTTGGCCGCTCTTTATGAAAGCTGGTCAATTCCGGTTGCCGTGATTATGGTTGTCCCTCTCGGCGTTATCGGTGCTTTGGGGCTTACCGGTGCGTTTGGCATGCATAATGACATTTACTTCAAGGTCGGTCTTTTAACAACGATCGGTCTTGTCAGTAAAAATGCCATTCTTATTGTGGAATTTGCTAAAGCATTGCACGAGCAGGGCGAAGATATTCTGCATGCTGCTAGTGAAGCCGTCCGTTTAAGAATTCGTCCGATTTTGATGACCTCTCTTGCCTTCGGGTTGGGTGTTCTTCCTTTGGCTAAAGCTACCGGCGCTGGTTCCGGTGCACAGAATGCTATTGGTGTAGGCGTGCTAGGCGGTATGATTACAGGTACTTTCCTGTGTATCTTCTTTGTTCCGATGTTCTACGTTCTTATTGTTAAGATCTTTGGTGACAAGAAAAAGAAACATAGCGCTCCTGCTCAGAAACTCTCAACTCAGGCCTCCCATTCAGAGGAGAATAGAAGATGAATTTTTTAAAGTTAACCCCATTAGTCATTTCCGTGTTGATCGCGACCGGATGCACGATGGCACCGGTCTACGAAAGACCGGAATCTCCGGTAGCTCCTACTTTTCCACAAGGGGCAGCCTATGAAGATTTGGCCTTCAGCACTGCTCCGCTGCCTACATGGGATACCTTCTTTACGAATGCAAAGCTTAGAGAGGTTATTAACACGGCGCTGACAAACAATAGAGATCTGCGTATTGCTATTCTCAACGTTGAGAAAGCCAGGGCTGCGTACGGCATTCAGCGTGCAAGCCTGATGCCGAATGCAGGCGCTGACTTCAGTCCAACCGGTTCTCACACTCCGGACACCATGGCGCCGACAGGCCATGGTTATACTTCTCACACGTACCAAGCAACCCTTGCTTCAACTTCTTGGGAAATTGATTTGTTCGGCCGTGTCAGAAGCCTGACGGAAGCGGCTTTGCAGAACTATTTGGCAACGGAAGAAGCACAATACGGCACTCAAAATTCCTTGATTGCAGAAGTGGCTAATGCTTGGATTAATGTCGGAGCACAAAAAGAACTGCTTCGCCTCCAGGAAATTACGCTTAAGAGCCAACAGAACAGCTTCAAACTCATTTCCGACAGCTATCGCCTCGGAGCCCGTTCTCTGCTTGATGTAGAACAGGCAAGAACCACGGTCGAAACAGCTCGCGCTGCAGTTGTTCAGTATCAAAGATCTTTGGCTCAGGCTAGAAACAATCTTGAATTGCTTGTAGGAACCAAAGTTCCCGAATCTCTTGAACCGGAAAAGCTGGAGGACCCGAGCACTTACGGTGCCATTGCTCCGAAAGGCTTATCCAGTGAGGTTCTGCTTAACAGACCGGATATCCGTGCTGCAGAAAACAGCTTAAAAGCCGCGAATGCCAACATTGGCGCTGCCAGAGCTAATTTCTTCCCGCGCATTACTTTGACAGCCGGAGTCGGCACAGGTTCTCAGCATCTGAATGATTTGTTCAGCGGAGGATCAGGCTTATGGAGTTTTGCTCCGGGTATTACTCTTCCAATCTTTACCGGCGGAGCCAATATTTCTCAATTAAGACAAGCCGAAGCCGAGCAGAAAGCTAAGGTGGCTCAGTATGAAAAAACTATTCAGAGCGCCTTTGCCGAAGTCGCTAATACTTTGGCTGCTGAAGGAACAATGACTCGTCAATGTTCCGCTCTGCGTGCCTTAGTCGATGCCACTCAGAGGGCCTATAACTTGTCTTACAACCGTTATAAGAACGGCCTGGACGGCTTCCTGACAGTCTTAGAGAGTCAAAGACAGATGGTAGCGGCTCAAACTAACTACATTGTGGCCGAGCAGAACCGTCTCTCTTCTAATGTGACTTTGTACAAAGTACTCGGAGGCGGAAGCATAAAGTTAGCCTCTGTCGAACCCGCGGTTTCTCAGACTTTAGCTTCCACTCAAGGGACTGTCGTCACGGAGAAGGTCGAATGACAACTCACCGTTATCCGCGCCGAATGGAAATCAAGCGGCACCGACTGCTGGAAGCCGCTCAAGAGATTTTCTTGGAGAAAGGCTTTCATGCGGCCAGTATGAGCGATATCGCGAAGAAAGCTGAGGTCAGTCCTCCGCACATTTATAACTTTTATAAAAACAAAGCTGATTTGGCTATGGCCGTGCAGGAGAGAATGAATCAAGAGATCTTCGATACGCTTAAAAACAGCATGTTCGAAGAACGATCGGTTGATAAAGATAAGTGTTTGGACAATCTCTTAAAACCGGAGAGAGCTGCTCTGATGCTGACTTTAATTACGGAAGCGACCCGAGATACTAAGCTCATGGAACATTTCCGGAAGCATCAGAAGAAGTTCAGAGAGCTTCTTTATGAGTACTATCACGTCGATCCGAATGACGAAGAGCATAAAGTCCGCTTAGAACTACTGAACGCTCTGTATGCCGGTTTGGCAGTCCGCTCTCTGTTTTCTCCATACGAGAACAAAGAGCTTCTTAAGGAACTCTTGGGTAAGGCGGACAGCTTTCTTGCACGCAAGTACCCGGTCGATTACATGAAGGATATTGAAGCTCCTATGAAAAAATAGGACAGGATTTTTCAATAAGGAGGAGGCGGTTTTACCGCCTCTTATCCTTGGTGTTATCTAAGCCAATCGCGTCGTGCTCTTACTGCCTTAGCAAGTTTGTCAATTGCCTTGACAGTATCTTCCCAACCAATACATCCGTCAGTAATCGATTGTCCATAGGTAAGGTTAGGATTGCCTTCTAAGGGCTGATTACCTTCTACGAGATTGGATTCAATCATGACTCCCATGATTTTACGGCTTCCTTTTTCTAACTGTCCGCAGATGTTTTCAATAACATCCAATTGCTTTTTGTATTTTTTCTCGCTGTTTGAATGGCTGGCGTCGATCATGACGGCTGCCGGCATACCGGCTTCTTCAAGTTTTTTGCAGCACTCATCCACGCTCGCTTCACCGTAATTCGGGGCTTTGCCGCCGCGCAAAATCACGTGTGCATCTTCGTTTCCGCCGGTGACGACGATAGCAGAGTGACCGCCTTTGGTAACCGATAAGAACACGTGTTCATGTTCGGCGGCTTTGACGGCATCAATGGCAATTTTTACGTTGCCGTCCGTCCCGTTCTTGAATCCTACAGGACAAGACAGGCCGCTGGCTAATTCACGGTGGACTTGGCTTTCAGTAGTTCTGGCGCCGATAGCTCCCCAGGAGATGAGGTCAGCGATGTATTGCGGCGTGATCATATCAAGATACTCGGTACCGGCAGGAATTCCAAGTTCATTGATATTGAGGAGAAGTTCGCGGGCGATTCTCAGTCCCTGGTTAATTCTAAAACTGTGATCCAAACCGGGATCATTGATTAAGCCTTTCCAACCGAGGCTGGTGCGAGGTTTTTCGAAGTACACACGCATGATGATTTCGAGATCATTGGCGTATTTCTTTTTGAGTTCTATCAGCCTTTCTGCATATTCAAGAGCAGCCTTAGGATCGTGAATGGAGCAGGGGCCGACGATTAAAAGAAGACGATCATCTTCTCCATAAATAATCTTGTGGGCATTCAGACGTGCGTGATGAACGGTTTCAGATGCAAGTTGTTCACAAGGGAACTCGCGGATTAAATGGGAAGGCGGAGTTAATTCTCTAATTTCTTTGATTCGAAGGTCATCGGTTGCGTAGCTCATTGATTGCCTCATGTTTTATAAAATTGAAATCCAAAAAAATTAAACCGCCGGTTTTTTGCCGGCGGTTGTGAATTTTGTGCTTATGGAGGTTGCAGTCTATTCTCCCGCCGAGGCCGGAAAATAAAAGAAATAAAAATTGAAAGAAGCTGCAAACATTATTTATCTCACCATAACGTGTAAGAGTAATTTATCTCAAAATAACTACGAATTTCAAAAAACACAGAACTATTTGAAGTTGAGTCAGGACTTTAAGGAAAGTCCTAATAGGACTGAGTACATCCGAATAACTACCTATAGTTCAAATGTTCACCAAAAAATTGAAGATTCATAATGGTATTGAATCATTTTTAGTCAATTTCCGTGCAGAAAAAGGCATAATTCGACTTACAACTGAGTTTTAGGAAGTTTAATCTTGAAGCATCTATTTCAATTCATGACTCCAATGGTTTGGATGACCAAACTATTGGTTGGCGCCTATCCTCAGTGGGTAGGATGCGCACCTGAAAGAAAGCAGAGGATTTACTTTGCTAATCACACCAGTCATTTGGATACTATTGTTATTTGGTCCGCTCTTCCTAAAGAACTTAGAACCAAGACAAGACCGGTAGCCGCAAAAGATTACTGGCAGTCCGGCATCCGCAAAAGAATTGCGGTCGACGAACTGAATGTGGTTTTGGTCGATAGAAAAAGGACGGAAAATTCCGATCCGATGGATCCAATGAGGCAAGCGCTGCGCGAGGGTAGTTCTCTGATTATTTTCCCCGAAGGAACCCGTACGCCTCAAGCTCTCCCCGGACCTTTTAAGAGCGGCTTATGGAGACTCATGACAGAATTTCCGGAAGTTGAGTTGATTCCGATTTATCTCGAGAACCTCCATCGTTCGATGCCGAAAGGTGCACTTCTTCCTGTTCCGACAATGTGTTCCGTGCGTTTCGGGGCACCGCTTCCGCATTCGCCTGACGAAGGAAAAGAAGAATTTTTAGAAAAGGCCAGAGCCTCCATCATCAAACTCGCAAGGGAGCTATAAAAGATGAATGAAATGAGATGGGGTTTTTCAACGAGTGAAGCCTATTTCACGATTTTAGCTGTTTTAGTGGTTTTGACAGCGATTGGTACTTTTATCGGTCAGTGGCTCTCTTCCAAGTCCACGACGGATTTAGCCATTAACAGAAACCGAATTATCAACTCTCGCATTCGTGCCGCTTGGGGATTGATTTTTGTTTTTGCCGTTGCCGTCTATCTCGGCCAAGGCGCTCTGGTCTTTATTTTTGCCATTGCCTCTTTCTTTTCCTTGCGCGAGTTTATCGCCCTGACACCAACACGGCGGCACGATCATTCGATTCTTATCCTAGCGTTCTATGTTGCCATTCCGGTCCAGTATATCTTGGTCTGGCTGAACTACTACAACCTCTTTACGCTCTTTATTCCGGTTTATCTATTCTTAGCTCTGCCGGTAGTGATGGTATTGAGTAAAGATACAGATCGATTCTTAGAGCGCGTAGCCAAAGTTCAATGGGGCATCATGCTCTGTATTTTCTGCGTCAGCCATGCTCCTGCTATCGCTTCAATTGACTTACAGCGCTATCACTCGAGCGGATTGTTTGTTCTTCTTTACTTTTTAATGGTTTTATATTTTGCTGATCTGTTCCAGATTCTGGCTTCAGCAATTTTCGGAGGAAGGCCGAGTTTTAGTAATCCAAATAAGACTTACAAAGGCATTATTCTCGGCAGTATCGGTGCATTAGCGATTGGGTCTGCTCTTTTCTGGATGACTCCTTTCAGAGCTTGGCAAGCCCCTCTGATGTCTTTACTGATTATCGTGTCGGGTACCTTGGGAGGCTTGGTGATGTCCTCCGTTAAGCGTTCACTTGGCGCAAAGCGTTTGGATAACACAATGCTCCTTACCAGAGGAACTTTGGACAGACTTGAAATGCTGTTCTTTGCAGCCCCTGTTTATTACCATGCACTTTTACTATTCTTCAATTAATTAGTTGTATTTTCAGAAAAAACTCTTCGCCCGAGAAATCTCGAAGAGTTTTTTTCTGCCTGAATTGATTAAAAGATCGAGGGGCACGACCGTTAGCACATTTATAGTGGTTTTCATGATACGGAGGAAACATGCTTGGGCTAACAAGACTTGGGATTCAGGCTTTTTTAGCTGCTATGGGGATCCAACTGGTTTCGTCTTTGATGGGTACCGCAGTGGCAAGTATTGCACCGGAGATTGCAAAGTCTCTTAATGCAAACAGCACCTTTGCCGGCTTATATATCGGCTTTTTGTATGTAGGTGCGTGCATTTCGTCGTTAACCGGAGGAAACTTCATCCGGCGCTACGGCCCCGCCCATATTTGTATGATTGCATTGGCAGTTGCCATTATTTCCCTGCTTCTGTGTATGGTTCCATGGGAAGTCTGCGTCATCTTTTCCGCTTTTGTTTTAGGTCTGGCTAAAGGTCCTTTAATGCCGGCCATCAACACCATGCTGAGCCGTCAGTTGGAAAAAGGTCAGTACAACACCGTCTTTTCCATCAAGCAATGCGCAGGTCCGGTAGGGATGGCTTTATCGGGCTTAGTAATTCCATTTTTAACCGTTCGGTACGGTTGGAGAGTTGGGCTGTCTTTTGTCGCTGCATTGTGCGCCGTAACCGTTATTTGGAGCATGGCTATCCGCAAGAGTCAGGATGCCAACTATCAGTTCAAAGATGAGCCGATAACTCTATCTCATTTAGCCGACAGTATGAAGTTAGTTCTCAAGACTCCTTTGCTTCTGCGTTTATCCGTACTCAGCATCATCTACAAAGGCTTGCAGATGTCGGTTTTAGCCTACATGGTGGTGTTTCTGTCAGATATGAAGTTCTCATTGGTTTTCGGAGGTATTGCTTTAGCCGTGAGCAACTTCGGTGCTATTGTGGGAAGACTGTTCTGGGGGCAAGCCGCCAACAAGCTTCATTCTTCCCGGAAAGCTCTGGCCTATTGCGGCATTTTGATGGGAGCACTCACTATTCTTTTGAGCTTTGTTACTTCCGGCTGGGCTGAGTGGCTTGTATTAGCCATTTCCTTCATACTGGGAATTAATTCCTTAGGATGGAGCGGCGTATTTTTTGCACAAGTTGCCAAAGCAGCTCCGGAAGGAAAAGTTGCAGAAGCTACCGGCGGCGTGGATTTCTTCTCCTTTGTCGGTGCTATTTTCGTTCCGATGGCTTTTGGTTTCTTAGGGCATCATTTAGGTGAGTTTCAGACCGGTTTCTGGATTGTATCCGGCGTCACGATTGCGGCTGCACTTTACCTGCTTTTTGTTCCGGATATCGATCCGACCTCGCAGGCAAAGAAGGCTTAAGCTATATAAGCGAAAAAAGCCGAGCAAATCGCTCGGCCTAACCTTCTGGTCAACTATGCAAGAATCTCAAGGAGTCTTGAAATTGAATCTTTGATCGTCTTTGTTCTTATGGCATTCTCTGCAGTAGACGACGCTATCAGAATGTTCTTTGTGACACAAAGTGCATCTGAGTTGTCCGGCATGTGAATCATGAGGATTCGGATTCATCTTTGCTGTCTTAGCTGCGACAGCTTCGTAATTGTGGCACTTCATGCAGCTTTTAGACTTAGCGGCTGAAACCGGAGCGGCTGTGTTGTGGCAAGCTTCGCAGTTAACATTTCTTGCTTGATGCTTGAATTGTGAAGGAGCAGCCAATACAGCGGAGCTCATACAAAAAAGGCCAGCTATGAGAGAAGGCAGATATTTCATGGGGATTCTCATGACCGGCCCTTTCCGGGCCGGTTCCTATTATTGATTAAGGTTACTTACCTTCTTTGATGGCTTGGATAGCGTTGGCTGCACCGACGCGACCGCTGGTCATTGCGAAGGAAGAAGCAGAACCTTCGCACTTCAAGTCATAAGAAGAGTCATACAGACCGCCGATATCCTGGCCAACTACGTAAAGGTTAGCAATCACGTCGCCTTGCGGGTTAGTTGCTTCGAACTTCGGAGTAACTGTGACGCCGCCGAGGGTCAAGAAGAATGCACGGATACCTTTCAGAGCGTAGTAAGGACCTTTCTGCATATCGAATGTTGCCAAATGTTCAGGCAGACGTCCGAATTCAGGATCTTTACCGGCCTTAGCGTATTCGTTAACTTTTTCCATTGTGGCGCGGAGATTCTGCGGAGGAACGCCGATCTTTGTTGCCAAATCTTCGATGGTGTCGCCCTTGAATGCCCAGCCTCTCTGCTGACCGATTTCATAGGTCTTCGGAAGAGCTTTCAGTGGAACGCCGGCCATAACGATAGCGTTGAACGGAAGGAGAGCTCCCTTATTGACCAATTGGTCGTACTTCTGCTGGTCGATGATGTTGTACATCACGCCGCCGGCTGTTGTCATGGCGTTATATACGTCTACGAAGACGGAGCCGCGAGATTCGTTAAAGAAGCGGTTACCGTGCTGGTCAACCCAAAGCCATGGCTGAGCAAGTGCGCAACGGCCTTGTTTGAGTTCGTCCGGACCCATGAACTGGTTAATCGGAGGAAGGTCAGGGAGGTAAGGAGCGTTACCGGCGATAGCATGCATGCCTTTTACACCTGCACCAACCATCTGAGCCATCTGGATGCCGTCGCCTGTACGGCCGTCGCCGTTCTTACCGTCGGTAACCGGACCTCTGTACCATACCGGTTCAAACATACCGAGAGCGGAGGAGTCGTTAACGTACTTAGCCAACATTTCTTTGTTGGATTCGAAGCCGCCAGTTGCGAGGATAACTTTCTTAGCCTTGACGATAACTTTATCGCCTTCGGCGTCAACAGCTTCAACGCCAACTACTTTGCCGTTTTCAACAAGAAGTTTCTTAACAGGAGTTTCTGTCAAGATTGTGCCGCCTTTTGCTCTGACTTCCTTAGCAAAGCGCTGAACGATTCCAGCTGCACCGCCTTTGAACAAGTGCCATGTCATCAAAGATTCTTCAGGGGAGTACATGGTACGGATACCGCGCATTTCAGCGCCTTTGTCCATGACCCAGTCAATTGTTTTACCGGATTCTTCGATCAAAACGCGGAGGACATGCGGGTCAGCTCTGTAGTGGTGGAATTGCAAAGCAGCTGTTAAAACTTGGTCAACAGTTGTCTTGATGCCATGTTCTTTTTGATAGCGAGTGCCGACACCTAAAGAACCTTCAGGGAAGTTACCAGCGCCGCCAAGAGCCGGTTCTTTTTCAAGGACGATTGGTTTGACGCCTACGTCAACGGCATGCTGAGCAGCTGCTAAACCAGCGAGACCGCCACCGACGATAACCAGGTCAGTTTCTAAATATTGTGTAGCGAAAGCAGGAAGTGAAAATGTAGTTGCAAAAGCGGAAGCAATAGCAACAGAAACGAAATGTCTTCTTAACGGTTCTTCCCGGATTAGTGGGAAATTTGACATATCCAAGCAAATTCGTTATTTCACCAAGCCCCCTCCCGTCCCCCTTTTAGAAAAGGGGGAAGCGATTCGCCATCTGACGTCGGCCCCTCCGCCAT
>Ga0209064_1001399_pt1 | contig 37703 bp, 30 predicted proteins | sample Inofromicrocosms_FD_187498 | JGI IMG/M metagenome (GOLD analysis project Ga0209064, IMG submission 187498) | Mouse cecum microbial communities from Vienna, Austria - Inoculum for glucosamine and mucus D2O microcosms (SPAdes) (version 2) | ecosystem: Host-associated > Mammals > Digestive system >... | reverse complement strand
TCCGTATTCCTTATGTATCTGAGCATAGGTTTTGCCTGAATGATACAAATTTACTATCGTCTGTTTGAATTCCTCGCTGTATTTTTGCTGTTTTTCCGTACCCATTTTTTATTCCTCCTATTGTTTTTGGCCTTGTCTTTTATTATATCTCTTTTTCTTTTGCTTGTCTACTTTTTTAATATACATCCAAAGTTTCTTTATATATCCTCCGAAAAACCGTGACCCCGTTGTGTTTTGCGGCGGGGTCACGGTTTAGTTATATTAAAAGGGTGCGTGTTTTCCTCACTCCCATGCATGAACAAAGTGTTCACCCATATGTAAGGGGTGACTGAAACGGTGCTGTTGACAAACACTCGACAAAAGCTGCTGACTATGGTATAATAGAAGTATAGAAAGTGAGGCAGCAAAGATGTTGAAAAGATCCGAAAGCAAACAAATGAAAATGTCATTTGTAACACTTGAAGAACTAATGCCGCAGGAGCATTTTCTACGTGATTTGGATAAATTTGTAGATTTTGATTTTATTTACGACAATGTAGCTGATCTGTATTCAAACACAGGCAGACCATCGATTGATCCTGTTGTAATGATAAAAATGCTGTTGATTGGATATATCTACGGTATTGATTCCGAGCGCAAACTCGAACAGGAGCTCACTGTCAATATTGCTTACCGTTGGTTCTTAGGAATTGATTTTGATGAACGTGTCCCGGATCATTCTACTATCTCGCAGCTTCGACACAGGAAATTCGACGGCACAACTGTTTTCAGGGATGTTTTTGATGAGATCGTTCGCAAATGCATTGAGGCAGGTCTTATTGACGGGAAGCTTCTTCTGACCGACTCTACTCATATCAGAGCTAATGCACGAAACGACCTCCGTGAGGTCATTGAAGTACCGGACACCCCAACTGAATATATGCAGAAGCTTGACCGAGAGGCATATGAGCTTGGTCTTATTAAGGAACCTGTCGAATATGATACTGCCAAGACCAAAGAGGTCACTAAAAGCATTACTGATCCTGAATGCGGACTTATGAAACGTCCGGGAAAGCCTATCGGATTTCATTATCTTGATCATCAAACCTGCGATTCAAAGCACGGAATAATCACTGATGTTTTTGTTACTGCCGGTAATGTACATGATAGCACTCCGCATACAGCCCGATTGAAATATCAGATTGATAAATTCGATTTAAAAACAGAAGCGATATGTGCCGACGCAAGCTATGATAGCGGAGAAGTGTATGATTCGATGCTGAAACTTAATATCAAAACATTTATCCCCGAGAGGAGCCGCTCCGGAACACCAAACTATGAATCTGAATTTGATCCTAAGAATTTCACTTATTGTGAAACAGAAGATAAGATTATTTGTCCTGCAGGAAATGAATTAACGTTTTCAACTTACAGAAAGAAAGACAGACGCAAAAGATATAGTGCCGGAAAGTCAGATTGTAAAGAATGTCCGCATAAAAATCAGTGTATAGGAAATTCTAAAAATCCACGAAATGTAGATCGTTCTCTGCATGAAGAAGCAAGAAGTGTTCAGCGTAAGAATTTAAATTCGCCGGAGTACAATGCCGCAATGCGATTGCGTCAAATTTGGTGCGAAGGAAACTTCTCTCACCAAAAAGAACGCCATAATTTAAGGCGCACCCGTAAGAGGGGCATTGAACGAGTTACTGAGCAATGCCTCTTATCAGCATGCGCCTTAAATTTAAAAAGGCTTGTAGGACTACTGTTTTTATATCATTATTCAGCTATTATTTCAGCCCGAAAGAACCTCGGGCTGATTTTTATTGCCTAAGTGTGGGTTTGTCAACAGAACCGAAACGGTCAGTCCCGTGAACAAAACATTCACACGCACTTATAAAGGGGCGTCCCTTTTGGAGACCCCTTCGTGAAAAGCGAGGGGGCGCGTTTCACGACATCCTCTATTGATAGAAGATAAGCGTTTTGCCCAAGGGCTTACGTTTCGATGGGGTAACGTTTTGTTACTCCATGTGCAAAGGGGGCGGTAAAATGCCGCTCCCTTTTGCGTATAATTTTAGATTTATGCAATTTTTTTCAGTTGTTTTTCAGTTGTTTTTCAGTTGTTTTTAAGATTTTCGCTATTTTTTTCGGCTTTTTTCGGGTTTTTTCGCGAACGGCTACATAATGTTTTTGCAATGCAGCAACAAAAATACTTCTGTATATGAATATATCTTGAAATGTAAATATTTATTTCATCTGATTTAAAACAATAGCATTAGTATAACAAAACCCGCACTCCTTGTCAGATGTGCGGGTTAAGCTATCCTATTCGGTTTTTGGTGATTTCTCCGTTAAGGACATCACCCCTTATCTGCGCTGCCGTTTTTATTGTATTGAGATATTTATTTGGTTTCGCTCATTTTTGCGCGGTACTCTTCTTTAAGCTTCTGCAAACGAACGGAATCGTCCTTGCGCTGCTGCTTTGCCGCGTCCTGTATCTTTCTGGTCTCGTCGATACCCTCGACAATGGTTTTCCATGTTTCCTCAAGAGTCTCCACTTTAATGGAGCTTCCCGAAGCGAGCTGAGTGGTCAGCTTAGTTTGGGCAACAGTATTCTGAGCGTTCTTTATAAGAAGCTCGTTGGTCTTTTCGTCCAGAGCCTGCATAGCCTCAGCCTGTACGCGCTGTCTTTTCAGCATGACCGCCTGAGCCAGAGCCTGCTTGAACACAGGCATGGTGATGATAAACGCCGAGTTGATCTTTCTGATAAGGTTCAGATTGGAGAACTGCATTGCTTTAAGCATGGGAACCGTCTGCATTGCAACGTTTTCCGCAATTTTCAGATCCATGACTCTCTGCTCAAAAACCTGTCTGGTCTGCTCAAGAGTCTGCAGATCCATTGCTACCGCGCCGGAATCAGGCTCCGCTTCAAGTTTTTTGCGGTAATCGGCAATATACTGGTCAAGCTCCACGCATGCCTGCTCGCCTGCCATTATATAGAGCAGCAGGTCTTTGTAGTACTGAATGTTCGCATTGAACATAGTCTCCAGCTTCACGTTGGAGGCTTCTATCTCGGTCTCATACTGACGGAGCTGAACGTATATCTTGTCCACGTCGTCACCCATTGTGTGGTATTTGGCAAGCAGCTTGTCAACCTGTTTTCTCAGGTTTGCAAACACTCCCTTTTTGGGTTCTTCGGTAAGCTCCTTCGCGTCAAACTGATCCATTACTGCGGAAAGGTGCTGGAGAAGCTCCCCCGAGTCGTTTATCTGATCCATGTTCATGGAGTTCAGAACCTGGTCGGACGCCTTGGATATCTCCATAGCTACTTCGTTGCCGAACTTTACGATAGAGTTAACGTCGTTGATATTAATAGTGCTGACAAGCTTGTCAACTGCCTCGTTTTTCACAAGCTCCTGCTTGAGTTCATCGGCTTTCGCCGTGATTGAAAATTCCTGGGGAACGTCCGTCTGAATGTTGAGGGGAGCCGCAGTTACGGTAACATCGGTTGTGACCGCTCCCGCTTGAGCAGCCTGGGCCTCCGTGGAAGGTGTGAATTTAAGCGCCATTGTTATTTTCTTCCTTTCTTAAAAAGTTTTCCGAACAATCCCCCGCTGTTCGGTTCCGGGATCGAATCGGGTATCTTCAGCTTTGGTATGTGCACATTATACTCGAACTCGTTCATGGTATGGGTCTCGAACGCCGCGTCGCCGACAAAGGTCTCGATGTTTCTGTACCCCGTGGGGGTGCAGATCAGTATATCAAATCCGAGAAGATTGAACAGCACGAGCTGAATGCATTCGATCTTGCTGAACGTGTCCTCAATAACGTCTATGACAATAAGCTTTGGTATGTCCTTTGTAAAATCGTATTTTTGCAGAAGCTTCAGTATCTCCCTGTCAAGATTCGTACCTACGTACAGAATCAGCGGCAGAAGCTCGTTCCTGTCTATTTTCAGCAGACCCGCGTCCACAGCCTCCTGCATTTTGCTGAAAATAAGCCTTTGCAGACTGTCGGACAGATATCCGTACTTATTGAGCGGAGAATTTTTAAGCTGCTCCGTCATTATCTGTTCGCCGGTGTAGTAAGGTCTGTAGATATCAAGCTTTGTCTCGCCGAATCTTTTGTAGCTCGGAGACTTGATTATCACCCTTGTGTTAGGTGACAGCTTCCACCTCACGCTGTCCCAGTAGGCGTTCAGATCGCCGTTTTTGACACCGCTTATTTTTGCGAAGATGTTTGGCACAGTCACTTTTGAGCCGTTCGCCGCAAATCCTGTGCGGTACTTTGCGGGCTGGTGCCATAAAACGTCTATCTCGTCGCAGGTGGTTCTCAGCGTAAGGGACTGCATATCCGAAAACTGAAAGTCTCGGAAAAACGTGTCGTTGTTGTAAAGGATATTGTTAAGCTCCTTTGAGGCGTTGTAGGCTGCGGTGGCAAGTTTTGTCCTCACGGGCTTGTCGGGATAAGGCGTGACCGGAACGGAACAGGGCAGCTCGAATATCTGCATACGTCCCTCAAGGTTGTTCTGTTTAAGCTGTACCAGTCCCGAAAGATTGCTGCAAATATAGAGAACGTCTATTCCCAGACGGGACATAAAGTGCAGAAAAGCTGTCTCGGCGGCGGTTATGTTTCCGTAGTATATCAGCGCCGGTATCTCCGTGTGGTCGCGCCTAAAAGCCTCAGAACCAAGGCAGCGGTTCATCCAGACGATCAGGGTCTGTACTGCGGACAGCGCGTCCTTCCCGCTCATGCCTTTCATAAATAGCGGGAGGGTCTCCCGCGCAAGCTTTGTTCTCACCTCGTCGCCGGAAACGTTCACTGCCGCTGCAAGTTCTTCGGGAAGAGTCTCAAAGCTTTGACCGTCCACAAAGCTTATACCGTCAAAAATTGACAGCTCGTCAGGCGTGGGAGGTTTAAGTTCGTACTCGCTGTAAAACAGCAGCTTAGGACATTTTATAAGCTCCTCCCTGAGGTTATAGAGCATATTGTGGAAATCCGCCTTTTCGTCTTCTCCCGTCGGCACGCCCAGAAGCGCGGCAAAGTAAACGGGGATAAGCTGGTCGGAGGTAAAATGCCCGCCCCGCGACAGCAGCCTTTGTGAGTGAGTCTCAAAAATATCTTTGTTAAGTGTACTCGACGTTGTTGTTATCGTCTGTACCAGTTTTTTATTTTCTGTGGAAAATCCCTCAAAAATCATAAAGCGAAAGCCTTTCGGAAATATCTGTTGTTCGGAATGATACTAATATCCAGTTAAAAAATCAAACAATAATTTGCATATGCTGTTTTTGTGCAGATTTTTTCCGTATTTTTAATTGGATACCAGGATAAGTTCCGATATGATAATTATACTATACATCATATAACATGTCAATAGCAAACACAAGAAAATGTTAATTATCAGCCGTAGATTTCAGACAGCCTATACGGCGTACTGTGAAAGCACCTCCGCCGCGCTTTTCAGCACCACGGCGGCTTCCTCCAGATACTTTCTTACGGAGGCGCTGTTTGTGCCCGATGACATTTCCATAGTGTGGCTGAGAGTATTTCTGCTTACGTCCACCTGGGTCTGGTAAAGCAAATCAAGCTGCCCTAAAGCGTTTTCCTCCATTGCTTTGTATGCGGCGTTTAAGTCCTTGACGGTGCTGTTGCGGATATCGTCGTAATTTTCCAGAGCTGTGTCGATAACGTTGGTAGTGCGCTTTCTGCGGAGGATGTTCCTGAACGATGACATTGTTCCCGAGGGGAAAGCGTCTCCGCTTCCGGAAGAAGCCGCAGACATGACCGACTTGGAGACCAGCATATTCAGGTCGTCCATGGAATCCTTTACGGAAACCTCCGTGTCCCCTGAAATGCCGTTTATGCCGAGCTTTTTGGAAAGCTCCGCGCCAAGCTGCGCAATTATCATATTAAGTCTCTGACGGTGTATATCCAGGCATTTTCTGTAAGCCTCGCCAACTTTGTCAACAAGGAACGAATAGAAATGCTTTTCGATATCCTCCGGCGGCACGGAAGTCCTGCTTTCCAGAATATCCTCTCTCAGCTTGGAGAAGAAGCCGTACATCCACTGCTCCGCTTCCTGCTGCATTTCGGTAATGCTCAGACGTATCTTGGGTTTTTTGCTTTCCAGCGCGCTTGCAAGGGTGGAGCATTCCCTCTCAATGCTCTGTGAGATATCGTCCAGCTTTTTCCTGTCCATAGCCATCATTTCGTATATCATTCTGATACGCGAGGCGGTGTCCTTTATCATAAGGTTCAGCATCGTAAGCACGCGCTGAGTGCGTATAATATCCTTTTGCAGAATAATTTCCCTTTTCAGGGACATCTCAAATTTTAGAAATTCGTTCTCGTAGAACTCCTGAAAGCCCTTTATGTCGGGGCGGTTCAAGCCTATCTTTCGGCGGTACTCGTCGATACCGCTGACTCCGTAGACGAAAGCGTTAGGCATGATAGCCTCGCACCGTTCGCTTACGCGGCTGATTATCTTTTCGATGTCCTCCTGAGTGTTCATGGCGTCTATCATATTGACGAGAACGTAAAGCTTGTTGAAGCTGAGAGGACGGATATGACTCGCCAGAAAGAACTGCTCCGATTCCGAAAACGGAGACAGCGCGCTTGCCACGTAGATGACCGCGTCGGCGTTGACAAGGTAGTCCTGTACCTGCTTGTCGAGACAGTCAAGGTCGCTGAGCCCCGGCGTGTCCACAATTCTTATTTCCTTCAGCAGCTCAGCGTCGTCACGTATGTCGATATATTCAAGAGTTTCGGGGAAAGCCCTCATAAGCTTTTCCAGCTTTTCCCGCACAAGATCGTCGGCAGTAAGGCTTATCCTCTGACCGTTTTTCAGTACAGCTTCCGCCTTGGGGGTCTCGCTGTAGCTTATGGAATTTATTGTAAAGGTCTCGGGGGCAACGTTTACCGGAGCAATGGATTTGCCCAGTATCGCGTTGATTATTGTACTCTTGCCGCGCTTGAAATCCCCCAAAACCACAAGGGAGAACGGCTCTGTGCGGCGTTTTGTAATGGCAGCGTCCCAGTCGCGGAGATGCTTGGTAAACTCGTCGCCGAGAATCGTACACAGCGGCTTGTTGCCCAGCAGTCCTTTAAGCTTATTCTGTACAGTCTCGATGTCCGGCTCAGCGGAAGCGTATCCCGGAGCGGTCTGAACGGTTTGAACGTTTATTGCTTCGGTAATTTCGGACATATTACATACCCTCCTTTGCAGCGCCGAGGATTATCTCGCACCTTATTTCAAGAGCCTGCTTGTTTACTGTGTGTATATCCTCTTTGCTGAGGTCGCTGCGCCAGTTGTAAAGTATTTCGCAGTTCAAAAATTCCAGTCCCGCCAGTATTCTTTTGTCAAAAGCATTGCATTCGGACGGAATAACTATGCTTCTCGCAGGTGTTATATGCAGTGTCTCGTACTGCTTCATAAGCTCATCGGGAGCAAGGCATTCCTTTGGGTAGTGGGCGAATATTCCCTTGCTGTGGATACCCGTCATTATCATAGGATAATCCTGCGGGTTGCTGAGGCATATTATACCGGCTCTGTCGCTTGTAACGTCCGAAAGGATCATCCATTCGGAAATAGTGCTTGCTATCTGCATTGCGGAGCCGTCCGACTCCGATGGCCTGGCCTCCTCCTGTTCGTCGGAAAGGTTTATGCCGAAGCAGGGAGCCGCCATATTGAAAATGCAGTGGTTGTTCTGGATATGGCCGCACTCGCAGCCTATAAGGAAACGAAGCTCCTCTCCGGAGCAGATCCGGGCAAGTCCCGAAGTAGCTACGATAAACGGTTCAACGCCTTCGGCGGCTACCGAATATATCTCATATTTTGACGGAGCGTTTCTGACATATACAGTGGGAACGCTTATTTGGAGCCTTTCGGCACACACGTTCACAGCATTGTACAGCTCGGCGTATTTCATCGAGCCGGCGATGTCGGTGGACTGGAAGATTCTTTTCACTTTGTTTGGGATATCACGTCCCGTAAGGTTCTTGTAAACCTTTGACCAGCCCGAAAAAGCGGTTATTTTCTGCTTGACCGAGAAATCCGCGTCGAAAGCGTAGTCCATCATACCGCCAACGATGTGATCCTTGTAGGAACGGGTGCGGGCGTTAAGGTACGCCGCAAAGCTTGTGTCTATATCCAGCAGCGGGTTGTGGTCCGCCGCAGTATCTGTACTGAACATTTCGGAAAACCTCCTTGATTAAGATGATGTGTTAAGTACTGAATACTAAATACCGGAAATTGAAAAGCTATTCCATGCTGTAGGTAAGGGTCTTGTGCAGGTTGTATGTCTCCGCCAGCAGCTCTCCGGTGTATTCGGCGATATTGCGGAGCTTTTCCTTTTCGTTGTCTGACATACTTTTCTTTTCGGATTTGAGCTGATTAAGGTTGTCGAGGGTTTTCTGTGTGTCGAGAAGTATGATCTCGGTCTCCTCCTCGATTTTGGATTTAAGTCCCTGGAAAGACGCGAAAACCTGTCTGCGGACGGTCTCAGAGAAGTCGGAATGTATCTTCATTTCGTGGAACTGCTTCTTTACCGACTGCTTGAAGCTTGCCTTGTACTTGTCTATCCTTTCCTGAACAAGAAGCTTGTCGACGGAGAACTTTCCCGTGAACGTACCGGCAAGCCCCGCCACAGCTGCAATGCAAAGCACGACCGGTCCCGCAGCTATGCCGAGCACCGTTGCCAGCGAGAACGCCGCGTAGAATGTAGCGTAAAATCCGGCAAAGCCGGCCGCTCCGCCCAGAAGCGCGCCCTTGATTCCTGCTTCCCGCAAGCCGATGAACAGTCCTCCCGCGCCCACCGTACCGATGGATACGCCGATGATCTGATCGACCACGCCGCCGTTTCTCGACCGTTTCTGGGGTACCGAGAACATCTCCTGTATACGCGCAACAGAGGCAAAGAACTCGTCCTCAAAGGACTGCAAACGCTCAGCTTCGTCGCTGAGGGCAACGTTTATCTCGTTCTGTATCTGCTCACAGATAAGCTGCGCCTTGTTCTCTATGTTTTCCTTTATCCTTTCGGTCAGCTTTGAGTATACAATTTTCAGCTTATCCCTTTTAAGATCCTCCGCGCTCATGGGGTACGCGTCGATAACTTTCATTGCGGTTTCCTCGATCTGCACCCAGTAGCTGTCCAAAATAGGCTGCAAGCCCTGAAAGACCTTGTTCGCCGCTTCATTTATGCGGACAAATTCCTCCCTCTTCTTAGTGCGGATATCGTCTATCTCCTCAATTGCGGCGGTGTATTTGTCCATGAACTCATCGGTTTCCATCATAAGGGAGTTTTCGCGGATAATAATAGAATTAATAAGCTCCGAGCCGGAGCTTATTATCTTGTTTGCCAGTATCTGAAGGGTGATAACGCCTCGCTCCTGAGTAAGCATAGTCTCCAGAACCCTTTCAAATGTAGGAAAGTTGCTCTCCTCCAGCATAGCCGCGTCGCCGGATTCCTTTGCCATAAGTGCTTTTTTGGCGTACACACCTATTACCTTGGGCTTGCCTATCTTGCGCTTGTAAACGGCAAATTCCTTTGAGTCCTCGCCCATAACGGCTTTTGCCTTTTCCATAACGTAACTGCCAATGCGCTTTTCAACGGTTTCGACTATTCTGTCCTCGTCCTCTTTCGAGAAAGTACCGAAGCAGTTTACCGCAAATATGATACGTCCCATATCGCTGGAGAGCATCTTCTTTTCGAGAAATTCCTTTTCAAACTGAGAGAACGGCGAATTTGCACTGATAACGAATACCGCCGCGTCGATTTCAGGGAGGATAGACAGGGTAACGTTTGTCATCTGCTCATCGTCGTTGAGACCAGGGGTGTCGATTATATCCACATTATTGCGGCAGAACTGAGTGTCATAGTACACCGTAGCCTGCTTAACGGTCTCGGCTTTAAGCTCGGATTCATAGGAAAGCTTGGTAACATAGTCGGCAAGCTTGTTTATATCAACGCGCTCGGTGCCGCCGTCCTTGTATTCGACCATAACATAGGGGGTCTCGCTGTAAGTTACTCTGTTAAGAGTAGCGGTTGCGGGAAGAACGTCCGCAGGAAGTACCTCCTGTCCAAGCATGGCATTGATAAGGGTGCTTTTGCCCCTTTTGAACTCACCGACGATAGCGACTTCAAAATGCTCATTAGCGGTCTTCTCCACGGTATCGCCGATAGATTTCGCGGTATGGGTAAGTCCCACGTCTTCGCTGTATTCTTTCAGCTGGATAAGACTTTCCGTAAGCTCGGAGACAGTCTGCTTATAGGCGGAGTAACTTCCGTAATTCAGTGCTTGTTCCATATAAATCCTCCTAAATTAAATTTATGTGAACACAAAACGTGCGAAAAATCCATGATCCGGAGCGTGTTTTATATTTACGCGGCTCTGCCTTTCTGGAAGCGTATGTACTGCGATCTGAAAGCCGCCAAATATACACTTTAATTATAGCACATTTTTGCACGAAGTGTCAATCGCATTAATAACTTTTGTACATATATGTATATTATGTAAACTAAAACTGGTAAAATTGCTATATTTGCTGCGGTCTCTGCACTACAATGCAGTTGACGTCATAATGCTTGGAATTATATAGATAAACATAAATTTAATAATTGATTTTCGGCTGATATACAGCAGCTATTGACTAAACCTGCCGATTATAGTAAAATATTATTGTACTTTTATTTCGGAGGCGAGAACTTTGGCAAGACGTTTTTTTCGTCATTATAATTATAATAAAATTGCCGGTACTGTTTCCGCCGCTGCTTTGACAATATTGCTTTGCTCCTGTTCCGGTGCGGATAAAACAGCTTCATCTCAAAGCTTTGTTTTTGATACCTATTCTCAGATCACGGTGTGCGGTAACGATTCGGAGGACGTTCTTTCCGAAGTCGGCAGTATACTCAGCGAAATGAGCGGGGACTTCGATCTGTGCTATGATATGACGGCGAACGAGCTTCCGCAGAACGACCTGTACTGCGACTGCCTGAGCAAAACCCGGGAGCTTAACAGGCGCTACGGAAACGGTATCAACGTTTTCTGCGGTAAACTTACCAAGCTGTGGGGAATTTCCACTGACAGCCCGAGAGTACCCGCAGACGAGGAACTTGCCGCCGTTCTTGCCGAACTTCCCGATGCTCTTACCGAAAATATTCCGTACGGAGCGATGCTTGACTTCGGAGCGGTATCAAAGGGATACGCCTGCGACAAGGTTTTTGAAGTACTTGAAAAAAAAGATATGGATTACGGGATCATATCACTCAGCTCAACTACTCTTATGTACGGCAAAAAGCACGGCGGCAAACCGTTCCGCACGGGGCTGACAAATCCTCTGACAGGCGAAGGATACGCCGGTATAATCGAAACCGAAGCCGCGTTTATTTCCACAAGCGGAGGCTATGAACGGTACTTTTCACCTGAGGGTACAAACGACAAATACTGCCATATAATGGATATGACAACGGGCAGACCCGTTGAGACCGACTTTGCTTCGGTAACGGTCATCGTTTCGGCTGACGTTCCGGACGGCGGCATACTGTCGGATTTCCTTGCGACCATGATTTTTTCCGAGGGTACCGGTAATATTGACAAATGGCTTGCCTGTGATGATTTTCAAGTTGTGGCAATTTCGGCGGACGGCGGGGTGTACTCAAATTGTGAGGGATTGGAGCTTAACGAAAGCGGCGGTTTTTACTATGAATATAAATGATGACAGAAAGCTTATCCGTGCAAGGGATATTGTTTTGATAGCTGCTGTACTTGCCGCTGCGGCAGCCGTTTATTGGGTAACAGCGGACTTTTCGGGAAAGAAACGGTATGCCGTGATCTCATGCGGCGGAGAGACTGTTGCGGAAGTATCCCTCGACCGTTTTGGAGACTACTCATTTCCCGAGACCGGTAACATGGTTTTTACGGTGGGCGGCAGCGGAATTTCCGTAAGCAAAAGCGGCTGCCCCGATAAAATATGTATGCGTACGGGAAACATTTCCCGCGCGGGGGAAGCGATAATATGCGTGCCGAACCGAACGGCGGTCAAGGTAAAAAATGCTCCCGGCGAAAACGATATTGATGTGGTGCTGCGATGAAGATGGTGATAAAATTCAAGCCCGACGGTATTTCAGCGTCTCGCTATACTGCGCTTATGGGACTTCTTTTTGCAGTCTCAGCCGCGCTCAATTGGCTGGAGAGCCTGTTCTCGGTGTTCCTGCCCACGGGTATGAGGATAGGACTTTCCAATATTGCCGTAATGCTGGCGATACTGTGCATTAACGTTCCCTCCGCACTGCTGCTGACTGTTTTAAAGGCCTGCTTTGTACTGCTGACCCGAGGTGTAACGGCGGGGGCGATGTCCCTTTGCGGAAGTCTTGCGGCGTTTCTTGTTACCGTGCTGCTGTTCCGGAGAACAAAGGCTTCATATGTGCTGACAAGCGTTCTTGCGGCTCTTGCGCACTCTCTGGGGCAGCTCTGCGCCGCGTGTATGCTTTTAAAAACTGTGTCGGTGTTCGCATATCTGCCTGTACTTACGGTAAGCTCCTCGGCGGCGGGAGTACTGACAGGCATTGCATTGAAAGTGATTTTTCCCGAAATGGTCAAGACGTTCGGGAGCACCAAACAAATCCGATAAAACAAGCGGTGAGAACAGCGAATCTTTTACATAAACTTTGCATAAAGTAAATGCCGTTCACTATTACTATACGATCTGCGAAAGGAGACAGGTGTTGCAATGGCAAAAAAATATGAAATAGATATGCTTAACGGAGCGGTACTTCCGAAGCTGTTAAAGCTGTCCGTGCCTCTCATGCTGTCAAGCGTTTTACAGCTTCTTTTCAACGCTGCGGACATAATCGTTGTCGGCAACTTTGCAAGCGAGTATTCTCTTGCGGCGGTGGGCGCCACCACGGCTCTGGTAAATCTTATGACCAATCTTTTTCTTGGACTTTCCACAGGCTCCAACGTTATCGTGTCCCGCTACATGGGAGAGGGCAATGACGAAAAGGTCGGCAAAACCATACATACCTCTATCTTTTTTGCTGTAGTAAGCGGACTTATACTTACTGCCGCGGGGATTATCTTTGCCCGGCAGCTTCTTGAGCTTATGCAGACTCCGCCCGAAGTGCTGGAGCTTTCCGCTATTTATCTGCGCATTTATTTTGCGGGAATGATAGCGATGATGATCTATAATTTCGGAAGCTCCATACTCCGCTCAAAGGGCGATACCAAAAGACCTCTTTACTTTCTCGCCTTTTCCGGAGTGATAAACGTGGTCCTCAACCTTATTTTTGTAATACTTTTCAAAATGGACGTTGCTGGTGTTGCCCTTGCCACGGTTATTTCCCAGTGCGTTTCGGCGGGACTGATACTCAAATGCCTTATAAACGAAACGGGAGCGTTCCGTTTCAGCTTCAGGAAACTGCGCCCCGACGGCAGGATAGCCTCAAAAATACTCAGGGTAGGCGTTCCCGCAGGATTTCAGGGAGTGGTATTCTCGCTGTCCAACGTGGTGATACAGTCCTCGGTAAACGGCTTTGGACCTGTCGTAATGGCGGGAAGCTCTGCCGCCGCAAGCATTGAGGGCTTTGTGTGGGTGTCCATGAACTCGTTCTCCCAAGGAGCGCTTACATTTGTCAGTCAGAATATGGGAGCGAAAAAGTACAGCCGCATAAACAGGATAGCCTTTATAGCCTGCGCCTGCGGAGCGGTCACCGGACTTGTTCTTGGCAACGCCGCGTACCTGCTCGGAACGCCCCTGCTGCGCATTTACGACCCGCGTCCAGACGTTATAGCCGCGGGACTTATACGAATGAGCATGGTCTGCTGCTTCTATTTCACCTGCGGACTTATGGACTGCATAGTGGGCGCGATACGCGGAATGGGATTTGCGGTGACTCCAACAATAGTTTCCATGCTGGGAGCCTGCGGGCTCAGGATAATATGGATATTTACCGTATTCCGCGTTCCGGAGAACCATACGGTGCTGATGCTGTTCGTTTCCTACCCTGTCTCATGGGTTATAACTTTTCTGGCGCACTTTGTCTGCTACGCCTTTATGCGGAGGAAATTTCCCAAAACCGACGCGGAGCTTTCTGTCAGTTCGACCGTACGGGAAATATGAAATATGTTATAATGATCTAAAGATCAAAAAAAGGGATATGTGCCGTCTGAGACTGAACGTGAATTTACTGTAGGCGGTCTTGCAGGCTGCGCTGCAAATCTGGTCTTGTCTCCGCCGATTTTATGACCGAATGGATACTCACGCTCAAAACATATTCAGAGCCAATATTTCCAAAAACGGACTGACAGCGAATCGCTCAAGAATGTAAAGCTTATCGGAAGTTGTTTTCTTACAGTAAATCAATAAAAAGTTTTAAAAGAAAAAATAAAAAGAGGACGGAAATGCTGTTTGTTTCCGGTCCTCTTTTTTATATGTTGCCGTCTATTTTATCGTATCTCCGAGACGTCTGATCAGTCTTTTAAGCAGACAGCGCTCTTCCTGTGAAAGTCCGGAAACAAATGCCAGCAATTCCTGCTGGTCGTCGGTAAGACTGCTTGCCGACAGACCCCTTTTGTTATTGGTAAGTCCTGCTATATAGTCAAGGCTCACGCCGTAGTATTCAGCAAGCATAATCGCACGTTCAAACGGGATCTCGGCGTTTCCGTTTTCATATTTTCCGTAATGCTGGGACGACGTCCCCAGATATTCCGCAAGCCTTTGCTGAGTCGCGTCGCTGTCCTCCCGCAGGTCGCGTATTCTTTGATAATAAGCCACTTTAGACACCTCTTTTTATCCTGAAATCCGGTCAAAATAATTGCAGTACCGCGTGTATACAAGGATTTGCGCGGTTTTGACAGAATTTTAGTATAATTATTATTGTATCATAAATGACATATATACTATTGACATTTGTGCCTTTTTAGATTATAATAATAATGTATTTTGTCATTTTAGGCACTTTTAAAAAGAGGTGAAAATTACCTATGGCTGACAAATCCGCAGAGACAGTTATTTTTTCCTGCAAGACAAGTTCGGCGGCGTTTATACCTTACATTTTATGGGGACTTGCAGGACTTTTAATTTTAGCATTATCGGGCGTATGGCAGCTCGGCGCGTCAGTATGCGGAGCGCTGATAATTTACGGGTTCAGCGCCGTGAGTCCCGGAGGATTAACAGTCACCGACTCCTGCGTGCGTAATGAAAAGGTGTCGGTACCGCTTTGTGCGGTAAAAAGCGCGTCGTGCGAACAGGGCGTTGCAGGCAAGCTTTTAGGTTACGGTACGATAGTGATATACACTCCGCACAAGCGTCTCATATTTCGCGGGCTTTCCCGCGCAGAAGCTTTAAAGGATACAATTTCCAAGCAGGTGGACTTGTATTATTTCAGGCAGACCTGCAGTCAGGCTGAACAGGCGCGCAGGGAAATGGCCGCAGAAAATTGAAATACTAAAAACTGAATACCGAAATTTCGCAGACAAAGCATTACCTCATTGTATCAGTATGTGCGGAAAAGGAAAACTTACGCGGCAGTTTTTCCTCCGTTGACGGAAACAATGTTTAATGCTATAATAAGCACATATAGACAGCGGAGATGGGCTTATGCCGGATAATGAAATACGCAGGAAATCTAAGAATTTAAATATACGGTATTTCAGCCGCGCAGCATATATGCAGATTTGAGGTTCGGATACTGAACCGCCGCAATTTACGGAATTACCGTACCCGACCAAACTGTGCAGAATAAGTCAAGAAGACTGCCGCACAATGCAGTATACTGTAAACAGACAGGGAGGTCTGGCAAATGGATTGGATAAAAAGCTTTCAGAAAGCCGTTGACTATGTCGAAGAACACATCTGCGAGCCGGTGGATTACAAACGAATAGCTCAGGAAATGAACGTATCGAGCTTTTATTTTCAAAAAATTTTTTCCATACTATGCGGTTTTACAGTCGGAGAATATATCCGCAGCCGCAGGCTTGCTCTTGCCGGAAGCGAACTGCTTTCGACGGACGAAAAAATTATCGACATTGCTCTGAAGTACGGCTATGACTCGCCCGAGGGCTTTACAAGAGCCTTTGCGCGGTTTCATGGTATCACACCAAGCGACGTCAGGAAAAACGGCGCGCCTGTCAGATCCTTTGCAAGGCTTTCCGTGTCAATATCAGTGAAAGGCGGTAGTTCTATGGACTACAAAATCATGAAAAAAGAAGCGTTTAAAATTATTGCAAAGGAGCAGCGCTTTAAAAAGGTTGAGGACATTCAGGGCAGAAGCGACATTCCCGCATTCTGGACAGAATGCCACGGCGACGGAACGGTGAAGTATCTTTCCGAAAACTGCAAAAAGGACGGCATTCTTGGCGGAAGCGTTGTGGGAATGTGCATGGAGGATTCAACCGTGGTAAAGGATTTCCCATATCTTATCGGTGCGGAATATGCGGGCGGAGACGTTCCGAACGGCTACAAGGTCGTTGACGTTCCCGCGGCGGAATGGGCTGTTTTCGGGATCGACGGTCTGGGCGAGGAAAAAATCCAGCAGACGTGGCATAAGATATTCGCGGAATTTTTCCCCTCTTCCACCTATAAGCCTGCGGGAAACTTCGATCTGGAGGTTTACCCCACCGATACCTACAAAGGCGAGATTTGGATATCGGTCGAAAAGAAAGGCTGATGGCAATACAGAAGTTTTTCAAAAATATTGTTATAAGAACAAATACATCTGATTAAATGATTGCCGGTATCTTTGGAAAAAGATACCGGCAACTGTTTTATTTTCTGTTCTAAAGTGTCAAACTCTTTGTAAAAAAATTTTTCCAAAATCAAAAACAATAATACGATGATATATGATCATAAAAATATTAAACAATGGTCTGCAACGGCGCAGGCTCTGGTTTGCTCTTGTTTGCATTTTGATTGTCATATAATAAAATTAACTACCGCAAGTAAAATATATTAATAAAAAAATGCTTAAAATGTCATGGCATAAAAACCTCTTTGTTCTATTTTTCCGCCTGTCCGAATATTATTTATCGGACAAGGCCGACCCGATATTTTCTGTATAAAAGAGGTATTTGTATGCTTGAGATCCTTGATAAGCCATATTCTTCCCCCCAAAAGGGACTAAGCTCCGCCGAAGCGGAGGAGCGCCTTAAAAAGCACGGCGCTAACACACTTGCAAAAGAAAAAAAATCCCGTCCCATGAGGATATTTCTGGGACAGTTCCGCGACGTTATGATAATGATACTCCTTGCGGCGACAGTAGTGTCATTTTTCCTTGGCGAAATATACGATGCGGTGACTATAATCATAATCGTATTGCTTAATGCAGTGCTGGGCTTTGCTCAGGAGTACAAAACCGAAAAAACGCTTCTAGCTCTTAAAAGTATGACGGCTCCGTCGGCAAAATGCTATCGGGACGGCACGCTTGTTTCCGTTCCCGCAGCGGAGCTTGTACCAAGCGATATAATAAGGCTTGAGGCAGGGGACAAAGTTCCGGCAGACGCGGTACTGCTTGAAGCAAAGGGACTTTTTGCCGAGGAAAGCATTCTCACAGGCGAATCCGCCGGAGTTCACAAGGAAGCAGGCAGCGCCTTCGACGAGGACAATTCCATAGGAAAATCCAACATAGTTTACAGCGGTACCGTTATAACCAAAGGCGCGGCGGAAGCACGGGTAATAGCTACGGGAATAAACGCGCAAATGGGTAAGATATCGGGAATGCTCACCGAGATAGAGGAGGAGATGACTCCTCTGCAAAAGCGGCTTGCAGAGCTTGGAAAAATAATAGCGGTAATATGCCTTGTGGTGTGCGCTGCCGTGGCGGGAGCGGGCATACTTCGCGGAGAGCCTGTTTTCGATATGCTTATGACGGGTATCACAATTGCCATTGCGGCTATTCCGGAGGGACTTCCCGCAACGGTAACTATAGCTCTTGCTCTTGCGGTAAGCAGAATGCTAAAGAAAAACGCTCTCGTTCACAAGCTTCATTCCGTTGAGACCTTGGGCTGCGCTTCGGTGATATGCACCGATAAAACGGGAACGGTTACCGAAAATAAAATGACCGTTACAAAGGCGTACTGTTCGGGCGGTACTATAGGCAGCGGTAAGGATTACGATTTTTCGGGAAACGGATATAAAATAGCGGGAGAGATAACCTGCGGGGGAACCCGTATAAATCCCGCTGCTGACGAAGTTCTCAGTGAAACTTTGATATGCGGTACGCTCTGCACAAGCGCGGCTATAAGTACCAAAAAGGATATTTCCGCAAGGTCGCGGGGCAGACTTACTGCGGGAGGCGAATGGACTGTTACGGGAGACCCCACCGAAGCGGCTTTGCTGATAGCTGCGGCAAAGGGCGGAATAACTGCCGAAAAGCTTGCCTCAGATAGAAAAAAGCTGGACGAGATACCTTTCGACAGCGAGAGCCGCTGTATGACGGTCATATACAGTGAAGCGGGAGGCAGCACAGCGTACGCAAAGGGTTCTGTGGACGTTATCTTAGACAAGTGCGGATTTGTACTTACCGACAGCGGCGTCGTTTCTCTGACGGCTTCAAGGCGTCGTGAAATACTTTCCGCCAACGACCGCATGACCGAAAAGGCTCTGCGCGTACTTGCCCTTTGCAAAAAGGAGCTGAACGGTTCTTCGGATATTGACAGCGGCATGGTGTTTCTCGGCTTGGAGGGAATGCTCGATCCTCCGCGTCCCGAAGCAAGACAGGCAGTTAAGCTTTGCAGAAACGCCCATATCAGGACAGTTATGATAACGGGCGATCACAAAAATACGGCGGCGGCAGTCGCCCGTCAGGCGGGGATAATGCACGAGGGAGACCTTGTTTTCACAGGCGCGGAGCTTGCAAAAATGTCCGACGGAGAGCTTGACGAGGTGATCGGCAGAACTGCGGTTTTTGCCCGCGTAAATCCTGCCGACAAACTTAGGATAGTCCGTGCGTTCAAAAAGCGGGGCGACATCGTCACCATGACGGGGGACGGAGTAAATGACGCTCCTGCGGTCAAGGAGGCTTCTATCGGAGTCGCAATGGGCATAACCGGTACCGATGTTACCAAGCAGGCGGCGGACGTTGTCCTGCTTGACGACAACTTTGCCACCCTTGTGGGAGCGGTAGAGCAGGGGCGGGGCGTTTACGCCAATATAAGAAAATTTGTCCGCTATCTTTTAAGCTGCAATATCGGCGAGGTACTGACAATGTTTCTGGGAATAATCATGGGTATGCCGATGGTGCTTCTTCCAACTCAGATACTTCTGGTAAATCTTGTTACCGACGGACTTCCCGCTGTTGCGCTGGGAGTTGAGCCTCCCGAAAAGGAGAACATGAAAAAGCCTCCGCGCAGATCGGACGAAAGCTTTTTTTCGGACGGTCTCATGCAGAAGATAATTTTCCGCGGAGTGCTTATCGGTTTGTGTACATTGGGAAGCTTCACAGCGGTAAATATTCTTACCGGAAGCGTTTCCGCAGCGCGGACTGCGGCTTTGTTCACGCTTGTTATGTCCCAGCTTTTCCATGTGTTCGAGTGTAAATCCGAGCGGAAAAATATATTTACAGTCCCATACGGGAACAATAAGAAGCTGATACTGGCGGTAATGGTATCGGTGGCGGTAATTTTTGCTGCGCTGTACCTGCCGTGGCTGCAGGTCATTTTCTGCACCGTTCCGCTGACGGGAAAACAGCTTTTAATTGGACTGGGCTTTGCGGTATTTGCGCCGCTGCTGCAATGCATACTTAAATAAATGATTCGGAGTACTCCAAGGGCTGAAAACGATAAAGAAGTATTTTTTAATTTGAAAGGCTGCGTACTGCTGCGCAGCCTTTTTTTGCCATACTTCTGGTTGTCTGCGATAGCTGTGGGAACCGCAATATTGAACCGATAATAAATGCCGATCTGCTGTACTATGCGTACGCTTGACTTATTGTGAGCATGGACTGCAATCCGCCAAATCAATTCGTGCATAAATTCGGGAGTATTCATAGCTTACTGTTTGTATTCGAGCAAAAAGTCTATCCGGAAAATAATAAAAAGAGGATAGAACGTAAAGCTCTATCCTCTTTGGTTTGCCAGCTGTTCTCTACGAAACCATAAGTCCGAAAATGGTTATGCCTTTGTCCTCGCTGCCCTCGGCGGGCTTTATCTCTACGGTATGCTTTTCAACCTCGTTGGCAAGCTTTACCTGCTTGGTAATGCCGTAGCTGCCCCAGCCGCCTGTGAAATCGGCTTCAAGCTTGCCCTTGCGTACGCCGTCCACATAGACCTCGTAGGTACCGCTTTTGCCGTCTGTGGTGCACAAAAAGAACACACCGAGATTCCTGCATTCAATGTCAAAGGTAAGAGTACCTCCCGACGTTGTTTTCCAGTTGTTATGGAACTGGTCGTAGAAATCCTTTTCCACAACCTCGAAGCCCTCGGAGGAGGTCAACGGGACATCAGCCGCGCTGAGCATTTTTGCATTGACGTAATAATCTTTTGTGAGAGCTTCCGCAGCAAATGGGGAAGGCTCCTCGGTTATGCTGTCAAGCTCATCGTAAACGCCGTCCAGATAGCGTGAAATTATCTGACCTATGATATCGTGACCCGCGTCGTTGGGGTGAATGTTATCGGGCGAAATGTCTTTCCAGATGAGATTTCCTGCCGCGACCTCGGGGTAGACCGCGTCGTGGTAGCTCAGCATAGGCAGATCATAAGCCGCGCCTATTTCCTTGTGGACGTCCTGTAAGCTTGAACCGTCCTCCATGGTGGTAAACAGAAGCATTACAGCGGGGTTGCTGTCGCAGGACAAAATTTTCCTCACAAGGCTGTCGTAGGAGTACTTATTCATGGTTTTGTCCGTGTCGTTTACAGAAAATTCCACAATTACTACATCTGGCTTGTAAGCTAAAAGATGTTCGTCCACGCGGTGAACGCCTAAGTAGCTGTTTGTACCTCCGATACCGGCATTAACAAAATTTATTTTAGCATCGGGAAACTTAGTCTGCCACCAGTTGTTGAACAGTGAAGCGTAGCAGGTCTCAGCCGATGAAGCCAAACTTCCCTGGGTTATCGAGCCGCCGATAACCCCCACAGTCACTTCTTCGCCGTTTTGGGCTTTTTTCATCGCATGGGCAAGCCGCACTTTGTTTCCCTCGCTCATGATCGCTCTGCCGTACATCTTATCGGACACTCCCTCCTCTAAATTTACTGGTACTCCCGCTTCCGCCGCATTAGGGTCGGCAGCAATAGTCACAGCTTCGGGAGTGCCGGCAGAGACGCTTTCTGTTACGCTCTGAGAAGCGTCTCCGCTGTCGGGAACGTCGCTTCTGCATGAAGCAAACACAGCCGCGCATATTGCCGCTGCCGCGATTGCGGACAGCCTTTTTTGGGTTACTGTCTTCAAATGTATCATTCCTTTTATCTTTAATGCCCGTCCGCAGATATGCGCCGGCGGACGGCTTTTGTTTTCTGACGGATATCAGCTTTTCAGCGATTCAAGGTATCCTGTAACGAAGATTGCCGCGGAATTGCAGTATATAGCCGCTTCGTTGGTGGAATAGCTGTACAGGATATCATAATAGCATTTTGCGGGGGGAGCTTCCGCAGGTATGTTCCAGTGGGTGAAATCGTCGTCGGCGTCCTTGTTCGGACCGCACACAAGCAGTCCGGGAACAGGCTCTTCGGTTTCGTCCGCCTCGGAGGGACGGTGATGAGGGTGCATTACCGATTTGCTTCCGAAACCGGTAACATAGCATATGTCCATAGGATTTTTTCCCAGAATGTAATTTAGCTGCTCGCATACGGTCTGTAAATATTCGTCGCATTTGAATATTTTATAGGCAAGTATAAGTACGATGCTGTCTGTCATGGAGTACATATTGCTGCCGCGGGTGTAGTCGTCCTTGGTTTTTGCCGTACCGTAGCCGCTTTTGCGGCTCAGGCTGTACAGATTATCCGCTCTTATCCTGAGCTGAAGCCTTATGGACTGCTCCACAAATTCGTTTTTTGGCTGCTCTCCGAAAAGGTAAGCAGCTGCTCCGAAGCCGCCGTTTGCGCGGTTCACAAAGCCTGTGGCGCTGACGTGCCCGTAAAGAGACATTATCTTATCGTGGAAAGCCTTGTCGCCAGTAGTTTCGTACAGTTCACACACAGCCCAGAACATCTCATCGTCGGGATCGCTGTCGTAGAAGTCGCCCGCCGCGCTTACCGCCGTTGTCGGAGGAGGCTCAAAAGGCTCGTAGTGCGGATTGTTCATGAGCCATATCCAAGCGTTTATGGAAGCCTCATGAAGTCTGCCGGAAAATTCTCCGTCAACGCTTCGGAACACTCTCGAAGCAAGGGAAGTTACCGCGCAGAAACAGGCGGCAGCCTGATGTGAACGGGGGAAAACGAACTGTTCCGTAATGTCGTCTTCAGGCATAATAATGGCAACTGTTTTCACGGAAGATACCTTGTGGTAAACTCCCCCGTCCCGCGCCTGCATTTTAAGCAGCCATTCAAGCCCCACGCGGCATTCGCTGAGTATGTCGGGTACTTCGCTGCCAGATTCAGGAATATCCGTGCTTTCGGTAAAGCTTTCCGGGAACAGCATATAGGCGTACAGAAGATGTCCGAGAGTAACGCAGGTACAAACAGTGTATTTGCCGTATCCTCCTGAATCGTGCCAGCCTCCGCTTACATCAAGCCGCTTCGCAGGTGAGTCGAACAGGGGCACAAGTTCAGTGTGGCAGGACTCGTGGGCGTATTCGCCCGCGTAGCGCTTGTCAAGTGAAGCGCAGCGATTATAGTAAAGCCCTTTCAGCAGCGCGGTTTTCAGTTCGCTGTAAGGCTTTTCCGATATGGAAAAGACGGGAGAACGCCGTCTGCCGGCGCGGATATAGTAGCTTCCGCAGCGGTCGAGCTTTGAAAAGTCCATGACCGAAACAGTATCGGATGAAGCTTTGTCGGAAACGGGTTTGGCAGCCGCCGCCTGAAATACGGTTCTGCCGGTCAGAGCGTCCACAACTGAGAAGTCGTCCGCAATGCCGACAAAAGCGGCGGTTTTGTTCATAGTGCGGCAGTATCCGATCTGATTAAGAACAATTTTTTTACTCATAGATCGACCCCCTTTCCGTGTACCGGAGATCCGCCGTATGCTTTTTAAAGTATACGGTGCGGACTGATTTTTTCTTTGATATAATTATACATTATTTTATGCACAAAAGTGATAAGCTTTTTCATTATTTTTTTTACATTTTTGTTAAATTGACAGAGTATAAGGGAAAAATAAACGTCTTTTTGTTTAAAACATATAATATATGACTGCTAAAATATCTAAATTGTTGGTTGACTTTTATGACGGATTTTGCTATAATAAAAAGTGCAGATATGTTGACTCAGCAAAATAAAATAGGAGGTTATTAAATGAAGAACACTAAAAAAATTCTTGCAGGAATCATGGCTCTCGCAATGACTGCAGGATTTGCTGCCTGCGGCGGCGACGACGGTCAGGGAACAGGCGACGGAGGTACCGGCGGCGGAAACACTGAGGAAGTTACCACCACTTCCGAGGCTGTCACAACAACGGCGGCTACAGTCGCTATAAACGAAGAAGGCCTTAAAGAGGGCGAGGACGAAGTCCTTGCAAACGCTATGTCCCAGCTTCAGGACGTAGAGCTTGAAAACAAAGAGATCAAATGGCTTGCCCATTACGATATTAACCCCTTCGGCAACGGCGCGTCCAAATCGGTTGCGCTTGAAATGTTCGAGCAGAAATACGGCGGATCAGTTAAATATTATCAGACCACATGGGAGAACCGCTACAATGATCTTTCCACATTTGTTCTCGGCGGCGAGGGAATCGACTTCTTCCCCGGAGACGACGTTTACAACTACCCCAAGGGAATAATCAGCGGAATGTTTCAGTCCGTTGACGACTACATTGACATGAACTCCGCTATCTGGCAGAATACCAAGAACGCCATGGAAATATTCAACTTCGGCGGAAAGCACTTCCAGTTCGTAACAGGCGTTGAAGCTGAGGAAATCGTTATCTATAACAAGGCTACGATTGAGGCTAACGGCTTTGACGATCCTTGGGAGATGTACAAGGAAGGCACTTGGAACTGGGATTCCTTCAAAAAGATGCTTCAGGACTTCGTTGACGAGGAGAACGACCAGTGGGGTCTTGACGGATTCTGGTCTGAAAACGCACTTCTTTGCTCCGGCGGTGTTCCTACCGTAAGTGCAGTTGACGGACAGCTTGTCTGCAACCTCAACGATCCCGGCATGGAAAAAGAGATGAACTTCCAGTACGAACTGTTCACAGACGGACTTATTTTCCCCAGAGAGCAGTTCTCCTGGGCTGAGCAGCCTCAGATGATGGGCGAGGGCAGACAGCTCTTCTACATCGTCGGACCATACGCTATAAGATCGGATCCTGCCACATGGACTACAAAGATTGATCCTGCTGATCTGGGTATTGCTCCTGTTCCGTCTCCCGCAGACTCCGACCCGTATCAGGTGGCAAAGGTAAGCGGTTTTGCGCTTTGTAAGGGTGCGACCAATCCTCAGGGCGTTGCTTTGTTCGCGGAGTGTAACATAATAGGCGCGGTTGACGAAGGTGCGGCTGCTATCTCCGAAAGAAAGGCTCTCGACGACTATCAGTGGTCTCAGGAGATTTTCGATCAGCTTGAGGAGATCCACGGTCTTGCTACTCAGTACCCCGTATACGACCTTGCTTCCGGCTGCTCCACTGATATCGCTTCCTACACAACACAGGGTGGCGATGATGTTGGTGTAAGAGCTGCAATGCACGGTACAGACTGGGCTTCAACAAGAGAATCCATTGCGGATACTATAATAATGCTTGTTGACGAGGTAAATACTGAGCTTCAGGCTAAGGTTGCCGAAATGTAATTTTATAAAAGCCTTACGGCTGTCGGACAAAGTTCCGGCAGCCGTAATCATTTGAGAAACGCAAGAACGATCAGCGCGGCTCCGCAGAGCCGGCCGAGCTTTAACTTTTGGGAGGACGCTATTTTTTGCCCCAGCCGCCAACCGATGGATATGGTGAGCAGTCCTGCAGCGAAAGAGACTGCCGCAAGCATGGGAACGTTAAGATCGTCAAGACCCGCGCTGACTCCCGTGACAAGAGAGTCTGCGGATAAGGCGGCTGCAAGGGCTACCGCCTCACGTGGGGAAATGCTTTTGGAATTGTCCGTATCCGCGGCCGCACCGTCGAAAAAAAGCACAGCGGGGTTCTGATTTTTTCCGCTTTTTTTCAGACGTTCCGCAAGGCGCTTGAAATATTCCTGAAACAGGTTGAACAGTCCCAAAAGTATCAGCAGGACAAATGAAACGGCTCCGCAGACCTTTTCGGGAATGAAACGTCCGATAAGATCGGCAAACGCCGCAGAACCCGACAAAAACAGCGCTCCTGTAAAGCTGATTATTACCGAGGAGCGGACGGGTATCTTTATTCCCGCTGCACCTATGCCGGCAGCTGCGGCAAATCCGTCGGTGCAGACGGCAGCCGTCAGAAGAAGAATTTTAAGCATTGTCAACCACTTTCCGAAAGTATTCTCTTTGACAGTTTATGAAAAAATTGAAAAAATGTGATTGACTTAACGGTCGATTTGTGGTATCCTTATATTATGCTTTTGCAATATGCCGCAGCGCGGAATACGTGTATTTCCGCAGATATAAGCGTATTGCCTTGGTTTGGACGGCTCTACAGGCTGGAGTAATTGTGTCGGATTGCCCCTTCAGATTAAATAATTTGTTTCAAAACGGAGGTGCGTTTTATGCCTTTAAAGGATAAGGTGTTGGCCGTCCTGGAAGAAAATAAGGGAAAAAGCGTGTCGGGAAGCGAGATAGCCCGCAGCGTAGGTATGACAAGAAGCGCGGTATGGAAAGCTGTCAAGACCCTTCGGGAAGAGGGTTACTCCATATGCGCGGTGACAAACAGGGGATACTGTCTGTCAGAGGAAAGCGATTTTTTAAGCGAGCCGTCTATCGTACCCAACCTCAGAACTAAGGCTTTGGGACGTAAAATCGACGTATTTAAGACAATAGACTCTACAAATAATTTTGCAAAAAGTCTTGCCCAGCTTGGCGCAGTGCACGGTACGACCGTGGTGTCCGAAGTTCAGACTCAGGGCAAGGGACGCATGGGAAGAGACTTTTATTCTCCTATGGGCATGGGCGTTTACATGAGCGTTATACTCAGACCTAAGCTTTCCGTTGAGCATTCGCTGCTCATCACGTCCTGCGCAGCTGTAGCTGTGGCTGAAGCGATAGAAAAGGTCGCCGGTATCGAGTGTAAGATCAAATGGGTGAACGACATCTACGCAGGCGGGAAAAAGCTTTGCGGTATACTTACCGAAGCTTCCGTCGACGTGGAGCAGGGCGGTCTGGAGTACGCTATCGTAGGCATGGGAATCAACGTGCAGAACGTTACGTTTCCGAAGAATTTGGCGGATGTAGCCACGTCCGTAAAAATGGAGTCGGGTAAGTCCGTGTCGAGAAGCCAGCTTGCCGCAGAGATACTAAACTGCCTTGAAGAGTGCCTTGAAACTATCCGGGACAAGAGCTTCCTCGAAGAGTACCGCAGGCGTTCAAACGTTATAGGAATGCGTATCGAAGTCACTCACAATGAGATTTCCGAGGAAATGGACTGCATCGGCATAGACGAGATAGGCAGACTGCTTGTGCGTCTTGACAGCGGCGAGGAAAAAGCGCTGACATCGGGAACGGTCAGGATAGTAAAGCAGGATCAGTAACCTAAAAATATTAAAAAAATGCTGCCGCGAGGGGATAGCCCTTGTGACAGCGTTTTTCTTATTCGGCATCGGCGGCAAGATAGGTCTGTACTGTCGGAGACAGCAGCGGTTCGACAAAGCCTCCCTCTCCGGTGAGAGTGATATCCCCGCCGATGAGACGGTCTCCCGACATCATCATTGTTGCGGTAACGTTTTCAGGGTGGTCGGGATAGTTCAGCACCTGATAGGTAATGATTGTTACGGGTTTGCCCTGGTACTTTTCGAGGTCGAAACCCTGCTGCTTCTGTAAAGCGGCATAGTCGGCGTATGCCGCGTCGGTAACGGACGGAACGGTTATCTCTTCCTTTGAAACAGGTTCGGGCTTGACTATCCAGCCCTGCGAGTTGAGAAACTCAATTCTCTCAGCATTTGCCGCCATTGTGAACATTTTGTCTGCTTCGTTCTCTTCTTTGGCTTTGGAGAATAAAAACAGCGCTGCCACAGCTATAGCCGCAAGAATAAAAAATAAAAATATTTTAATTCCTTTTTTAGACGAACCTTTGCTCACGTCAAACAGCTCCTTTGATCCTTTGCAGGTTTTGTTATACTAATTCACAATCAAAAAGTGTACAAAAAATCAAGTAAAAATTTGCGTATATGATTCCTACTCCGATTTTTTGTCTGCACTTTTATCGTGAATCAGTATTAAATATTTATGCGGGCAAGTCCGAAAAAAGTACAGGCTGGCCAAAAACAGTGTCATAAAAAATATTACCGCATAAATTGGTAATAAGGACAGTTTTATGCCCGGTATCGTTTAAAGCCGGGCGCTGCCTGTTTGGTTTCCGAGTACTTACTAAAGGAGCAAAGAAAACTATGAATACAGCAAAGACGCTGTTTAATATGCGCGAGGGTACCTCAGCCATCGTCAGTAAACTGCTTAACGAGGGCGGTATGCGCCGCCGCTTGCAGGACATAGGTCTGATAGAGGGTACGTCCGTCCTGTGTCTGCAAAGAAGCCCCGCAGGAGACCCTATTGCCTATCTGATAAGGGGTGCGGTAATTGCTCTCCGCGAGGAGGACAGCTCAAAAGTCCTCGTTGAATAAAAAAACAGTCCCGCTGCGGATCACTCCGGAACGGGACTGTTTTTATTTTACCGTATTATATTTGCCGTTTGCAATTTACATATTGAGCTTATCAGCCCATTGCCGCAACCTGTTCGTTAAATTCATTGATGTAAATTTCGGCAACATCGGAAACCTCGTCGCGTACCGTAGCCCACTCGGTTCCTGCGAATGCTGCGCGGATACCGTATTCGGCGCTGTCAACGATGTCAGCAAGATCCTGGGGACCGCCTACGCACAGATCGTACACAGGGTTCTCACGGGCAAGCTGTACAGATTTGTTGTACATTTCTATCATTTCATCGCTCCAGCCGAAATCGTTTTTGCGCTTTTCGACAGCAAGCTCCTGAGTCTGAGGATCGGCGTTGGCAACAAGAACGCACTCCATGAATCTCATAACGCCATCGGGGTTTTGAGCGCCCTTGCAGAGGAGGTAAGCTTCAAGACCCGCAGCTACGTAATGTTTATCTGCATTAGGATCTTTCGGAACGGGAACGAACATAACGTTTTCCTGCTCGCCGAAGGTCTTTGTCCAGATCTCGGGGTCGCTTTCAAGAGTGTACAGACCGCCGATATAGAACAGCTCGTTTCCGGTACCGATATTTTCAGGGTGTTCTGTCCAGCCGAAAAGGTTCATATCGTACTTGAGTCCCGAAGTGTTCAGGTCGTACATAAAGTTCATTGCACGTTCAAGGTTGGGGTCCTTCAGGTTTGTGGTAAGCTTACCGTCCTTGAGAGATACCGACGGAACGCCTGCCGACATCATGAGCGGCTTTTCGTTGAACCAGCCGTCAAGACCGTACTGAGCGTTGTCGGGATCGCAGAAGTCTGTGAGCATACTCTTGAACGTATCCCAGTTCCATTCGCCTTTATCAAAAAGCTCTGCGGGATCGTCAAAGCCGTTAGCTTCAATGGTGCTTCTGTTGTACATTACTCCGTAGTAAGCGGTTGACTGAGTGCAGATAAGATAGTGGTTATTTCCGATACGGAACTGATCGTTGAGAGCCTGCTGTTCAGCCCAGAGGGGATTTGACCAGTCCATATACTGATCGAAAGACTGATATTGTCCGTTGGGAACGCCGCGGGGGAAAGAGTCAAGGTCGCCGCCTGCGATAAAGTCAACGCCGTCGCCGCCGATTATCTTCGTGGACAAGTCATTAAAGCGGTTTTCCCATGTCGTTTGTATGTATTCTATCTCACCGCCGTACTTGGTCTCAAAAAGCTCCAGCGAAAGAGCCTTTGTGTTGCCGGAAGTAGTTGCGTGGAACGGGTCGTAGAAAGAGAACCATTTGATAGTTTTATTTTCCAGTTCGCCTGTAAGCTGGTCGGCAGCGTTGCCGATCTGCTCCTGCGCTTCGGAAGAAAGCGTTTCGCTTTTTATCTCTACCGTAACGGCAGGCGTAGTGGTAATCTCCGCAGTGGTTGTTTCAGCGGGGTCTCCCTCGCTTGAACAAGCGGCAAATGAGCCTGCAATTGACAGCGCGGTAAATCCCGCAAAGATTTTCTTCAAGTTTTTCATTAAATAACCTCCTGTGCTATTTTGGGTATGAACCACATATTTGCAATATAATTATAGCAAAATCCGCCGAAAATGTCAACTGGCAGTTTCGGCGAATTTTACTATACTATTAAACTATTCATCATCCTTATCGGATCGTTTTCCGCCCACGTAAATTCTCGGAACCCGTTTTCCTATGCCGCATACCAATTCATACCCGATAGAGCCGTATGCCTCCGCAAGATCGTCGGCAGTAATGGTCTCTGTACCGTCAGAGCCTATGAGTATCACCTCGTCTCCCTCGGATACTCCCTCTATTTTAGTGACGTCGAACATCATCTGATCCATGCATATCCTGCCTACTCCCTTTGCGCGTTTTCCGCGGATAATAGCCTCGCAGTTGCCGGAAAGCATTCTGGGGTAGCCGTCCGCGTAGCCGCAGGGAACGGTAGCGATTATTTTGTCGCCGGGAGCGGCGTATGTTCTGCCGTAGCTTACTGTATTGCCCTTATGTATGGTCTTGACCTGAGAAACGACGGTTTTCAGGCTCATCACAGGCCGGAGAGCGAAGGGTATCTTCATTGAATACGCGGGTCTCAGACCGTACAGAAGAATACCAAGGCGCGCCAGAGTGCTGCGGCTGTCGTAATCGTAGATAGTTGCCGCGCTGTTAAGGAAGTGGATATGCTTGAACCGCACTCCGAAACGTTCGGAGGCATTTACCGCAGCCAGGAACTTCTGCTTCTGATCTTCGGTGAAGGATACGTCGTCGTCAAGCCGGCTGTCCGCAGCGGCGAAATGGGTGAACGCTCCCTCTGCGGAAATGTTCGGCAGTACGGCTATCTTTGCGATATCCGAGGCGCAATGCTCCGTGTCGCTTGCGTCAAGGCCAACTCTGCCCATGCCCGTGTCAAGCTTTATGTGGACTCTTACAGGCTTTGAGGCCTTTTCAGAGAAAGCGAGGGCGTTTTCCACGGAAACCAGTGTAACAATGATATTGTTTTCGGAGAGAACGTCGGCGTCCTCGGGACTGCTCCAGCCAAGGATAAGTATATCCCCGTTGCAGCCTCCGTTCCTGAGCCTCAGAGCCTCCTCGGTATTGGATACGCAGAAAAAGTCCGCGCCCAGCTTCTGATAAAGCGTCATCAGCGGCAGGTCGCCGTGACCGTAGCCGTCAGCCTTTATCACGCAGGCAGGCTTTGTAAAATCATCATAAAGGAATCCTTTAAGCGCTGTAAAATTTTTTTCAGCCGCGCCGAGGTCTATCTCCGCACGGATACGGTTTAGAAACTGCTTCTCCATTTTGTTTTCCGCGTCCCGTTCAAATACGGGAATATATGCCGTCCCTTGAGTATTAGCTGCGCTGGGAGTTTATTCGGCGATATTCCCTAAGGGGACGCTCCTCCTTTCAAATTTGGTAATTGTGTCAAATTTATTACAAATATCAAGTTGCTGTTGTAAAAACGGAATATTTGTGCTATAATAACTAAATAAGCATAAATTCAGCGGAAACTGCTGAACCGCACAAATATTTTGAAACGGGGATATGATATCATGCCTTTTGGCGATAATATGGCAGATTTGGGGAAAACCGTGTGTTTTTCGGGACACCGTCCGGAAAAGCTTCCCGACGGAGGAAACGAATGCTCTCAGGCTGTACGGACGATAAAAAGCATACTTTACAGGGAAATACTTGAAAGCGCTGAAAACGGATATACTTCCTTTATAACAGGGCTTGCCCGGGGTGTAGATCTTTGGGCGGGCGAAATGGTCATGGAGCTTAAAGCCCGCGGAATGCCGCTGAAGCTTATCGCAGCCGCTCCCTACCGCGAACACGGAAAAAGCTTTAGGGGCAGGGATAAATTTACTCTCGGAAATATATTTCTGCAAGCCGATGAGATAGTTTATGTAAGCGAAATTTATTCCCGCGACTGCATGAGGCTGAGAAACGAATATATGGTAAACCGTTCCGACAAGCTGATAGCTGTGGTGTCCGATTACAGAAGCGGTACGGGACAGACCATCAGGTACGCCGAGAAGAGGCGCATAGAGGTCAGGATAATCAACGCTGAAAAGATAGAAAACGACCTTGGCGGCAGTTTCGGTAACAACCAGCTTGCTTTTTAAATAATTATACCACTTACCAGAAAAATTTTCAACAGTTTTTTAATTTTTTTGAAAGGAAACACTAAAATGGCAAAAAAAGGAACCAAGATCGCCCTTACATATTTTATAACGATAATTGTTACCCTGATAATTATCGGCGGGATATGCTTTATGCTTTTCCGATATCTTACTGCCCCGAAAGAACCTGACGCCGCTGCGGAACCGAATATTGAGCGGCTCGTTGCGGAGGAGTACATTCCTACGTCGGCAAATAACAAGACCACTCTGTTCATATTTGATTCGGAAAAGCGTTTGAGCGGGTGCTGTTTTTTAATAGTACGCATGATAGCCGACGAGCAGCGAATGGTGATAATGCCTGTACCTGCGGACACCTACGCTTATGCGGACGGCACAGAGGACAGTCTTTATGAGTTTTACCGCAGGGGCGGAGCTCCGCAGGCGGTATCTGCGGTTGAGAACGCCGCAGGCATAAAGATAGACTACTACATGAAGCTAAACAACGACAGCTTTTCGGTAATTGCGGACATATTCGGCGGAGTGGATTTTGACGTTCCCTATAACCTCATCTATTCGAATCCCGACACGGGCGAGGAGACAATAATCCGCGAGGGAAGCACATATCTTGACTCCGAAATGCTCAGAAAGGTAATAACCTTTCCGCTTTATAATTCGGGAGAGGAATACCGCGCAAAAATAACCGGAGTGGCGATAAACGACCTTATCAACCGCAACATTGACGAAAGCTTTTCAAGCCATGTGGACGACTATTTCAGCGCAGTAATAAATTCTGCGGCTGAGACAAATTTTACCGCTTACGACTACAAGGAACAGTCCGAAGCGATGAAATATGTTGCTTCCAGCGACGACAGGGTATCCCAGCTTGTGACGGTTACGGGGGCTTACAACGCGGACGGGCTTTTCGTGCTTGACGAAAATTTTCTGAAATCCCTGACCGAGCGTTTCAAGCTGTACGATACCGATATGGAAAGCGTTGAAACGGAAATGAGCCTGCTTGCTGTTGAGTAATGCGGCGCGCTTTGAATAAATCAAATATTACTGCGGATAATATTCTCGGAGGTACACCCTCCGGAACTCGTAGACGCATTTTCAGAGTTCCGGAAACATATTCTCCGGGAGTATCTTCTTTTATTTTCTTTTTTTCGGCGCACCGTAAACAGTGCGGGGTTTGCCTGTTTACAGCGCAGAAATCTGAAAGGATTGGTAAAAAATGTTTGATAAAATCGCACTTGCGCTTCTTGTCATAGGCGGTCTTAACTGGGGTCTCGTGGGGATATTCAGCTTTGACCTTGTGGCATGGCTGTTCGGCGGAACAGGCGCGATCCTCAGCAGAGTGGTTTATGTGCTCGTAGCCCTCTCGGCGATCTGGTGCATAACGCTTCTCTTCAGGCGGGATTCGCTTACCGAAAGCAGAACCTAAAACCTCATAAATGTAAAATATGAAAACGCTCAAAGCCGCAGTAGGTTTTGAGCGTTTTTTTATTCTATAAGCGTATTACCTCGCCTTTATCCATTCCACCGCCATATTGAACCACCTTGCGCAGTCGGGATTGAAATGCTCGTTTCCGCTTGCGGTGCTGTCATCGCATAGGGACAGACCGTGAGCTCCCCTTTCAAAAATATGACAGACAAAGGAAATTTTCTTTTCAGCAAGAGCCGCTGCGAACATCAGAGTGTTTTCAATGGGTACGCAGCCGTCGTCTGCGGTGTGCCAGAGGAACACAGGCGGAACGTCCGCGGTCACCTGCTTTTCAAGGGAAACAAGCTCCCTTAGCTCAGCATCGTTTCCTGCGATATTTACTATAGAACCGTCATGGCGTTTTTCTCCGGACGTTATAACGGGATAGCACAAAACCGCGCCGTTAGGTCTATAAAGAGAGCTTTCTTCGCCAAGCGCATTGGCAATAAAATCCTTTTTCCAGTGTACCGCAAGGCTTGCTGCAAGATGTCCTCCGGCGGAAAAGCCGCATATCATTATTTTATCGGGGTCGACTCCAAGCTCCGCCGCGTTTTTGCGCACATATGCAACCGCCTGAGCAGCCTCCAGCAGACTGGTGGGAAATCTCTTGTTCACGCAGCTGTAGCGAAGCACAAAAGCCTGTATCCCATAGGAAGCAAACCGCATAGCTACCGGCTCTGCCTCTCTTTCGGAGCAGTATTCATATCCTCCGCCCGGGCAGATGACCACCGCTGGACGTTTGGTAAGAAGCATATTTTCATAGGGACCTGCACAGTACATATCCAGCTCGGCAAGGCATCCTGCCGTGTCGAGTCCAGCCTTTTCGTACGGAATATCAAGCGAAACGGTTTTGTATATCATTTTAAAGTTCCTTTCCCTATTTGTTTACGGCAGCGTTAATGTCGTCTTTCAGCTTTGAGTACCACTCGGCGAAGTTCTCGTCGGTATTGTACAAACCTACCGCTTCATCAAGAGACGCGCCTCCTGCAACAAGCTCCGCAACAGCTTCTCTGTCTGCGGCGGCTTTGTCCGCAAGACCGTATTCCAGTATCTTGCGTGCTTCCTGACTTCCGTCAAACGCCTTACTTGTGTAAAGTTCCGACTGGGAAATCCGGCTGAAAGCCTCTTTTATTACCATATCGTTTGTGGCAGTAACGTTCAGTCCCAGCTTTTGGGCGGTCTCCATGTAGTAAGCGTAATTGTTTGCCTGTTTTTTCACCGGCAAATATCCGGACTCGGCAGAGAACGCGATGTTGTTTTCCGGTTCGGTGAACCATTTCAGGAACGTTACCGCTGCGGCTTCTTCCTCGGGAGTGGACTTTGTTACGACCATTCCCGCGCCCTGCTGAACGCTTACAGACTGGCCGCCGTTTAATACGGGCATGGGCAGTATCTCAGCGTTTATCGTGTGCGCTCCGCTGTCGTCGGTAACTTCCTCTGGGAAGTATACAGCAGACGAAGTGGAACCGATGAGGGAGATGATATTTCCCACCTTAACGTCGTCGGAACGGTATTTTCCGTCGGCGCGGAAATATCCGCTTATATACGGAACGTAATAATTGTCCCATATTTTACGCATAACGGACTCGTCAAGATTCACGGTCACTGAACCATTTTCCGCGCGGAATATTTCATGTCCGAGCTGTTTTGAGCCGATAATAAACATATTTGCAAGAGCGTCCCTGCCGTAGAAAGCCTTTCCGTCGTTCTTAACGTCGGGCGTAAGGGAATCTGTCCATTCGTAGTATCTGCGGGCGGTATCCGTGATTCCCTCCATAGTGCGCATATCGTCTGCGGACGCGCCTGTCGCCTCGGCGAAAGCGTCCCATTCGGTCTTGTTGAGCATGAAAGTCTCAGTAGATTTGGCAATGGGAAAAATATACAGTTCGCCGTTGCTGCCGATACGGCCTTCTTCTATGTAGGAGTCTATATAGTCAGCCTGTTCATCCGGAGAAAAGTACGCGTCCAGATCGGCGAGAATGCCCATTTTTTTGACCTCAAAGGCAGTATCCGCATATGAAGCGAATATGTCTGGAAGTTCGCTGCTGCCCACCTGTTTTTGTGCTGAGTTCAGAACTGCCGCTTCAAGATCGGCAATGCTGCCCTGAGAGTGGGCGCTTACGGTAATATTATTTTCTGCTCCTACCGTGTTATTGAAATTTTCTATCATCTTGTCAAAGGAATTCTGGAGCGAACCGTTGTAGTAGTGCCATATCTCAATGGATAATGGTTCGCCGTCAGACGGAGACTTTCCGCCGCAGCCTGCAAAAATTCCGGGGACAGCCGCAGCAGCCGTAATCAGCGCGGCGCAGCGTGCGATTCTGCGGTTCAGTGAAAATTTATTCATAAACATAACCACCCTGTTCAAAATGTGTACCGTCAACGGACGTAAGGACAAGGATTAATTTTCTTCGCTTTTTCCCGAAAAGAACATTTTTACCGTCATAACGATTCCCAAAACCGAGTTGATCATGGCTATTGACAAAGCCACGATGCTCAGGGATATACCCGCCGAGGAGCTGTAGTTTTTTCTGCGCTTTTTTACTCCGATGATAAGTCCCGGAATGGCGCAGGCATAGGAAATAACAGGAAGAAAGAAAGAGAATGCCAGTCCTACGATACCAAGGACGAGACTTGAAATGCAAAGCTTTTTTCCCGACATATGAAAGTCCTCCATAAATTATAAAAATTTGTATATAACTCAGACGAAAGCGTTTTTCCGGCTTGTCCCCGAAATGACCGCAGGGGCGCGTTCCTGTCTCAGAACGCAAAGTTTCGGAACAATGCCCTTACCAAGCAATTTTATCATACTGATATTATTTTGTCAACAATTCCTTAGGTTAAACGCACAAACCGTTACAGCCTGCGTTTTCCCTTTTGGGAAACCTTTTTCATCTTCATTCTGCGCTTTTTTGTTGCGAGAATGTAGACTGTAATATAGGCGGCGGTGAGTAAAACCGCAGCTGCAACAGCCATTTTGAACCAGAACGATCCCACAAAGGCCTTGACTTTCATGATATTGTATTCAAGCTGTGAAAGCGCCACGTCGTTTTTTGCCACGAGATCCACGGAACAGAGAGTCTCGCCCGAAAGGGAAAGGGTATATTTTCCGAGTACACGGCCTTTTTCAACGGGTGCGGTAATGGATTCGTCAGAATCGAGGTAGCCCTTTGTGACGATCTCCTTTTTCAGGCTTGAGGAGTCAAGGGTGTTGGGCCAGAGCGTGTAAAAGTCCTCAGACGGGACAAGAATAACGTGCTCCGCGCCGTCGCCAAGCTTTACGGGTACCTCTGTTATCTCGTCTGTCACGCTGAGTATTTTTTCATAGGAAAAGGTATTGAACGCCCATTCGTAAATATTTTCGTGGTCGGTATAGTGGTCGTAAGTGCGGTTTCCGTCAGCGTCGTACATGGGAGCTCCCAGCGTTACGAGCAGGTAGTTGTTTCCGTCGCGGGTAGCCATTGAGGCAAGGCAGCGTCCAGATTCGTCAAGGGTGCCTGTTTTCAGTCCGCGTGCCGGCTCATAGTAAAACTCGCCTTTGAGGGTCATGGCGTTTGTGTGGTGGATAGTCGCCCAGCCGTTCTGCTTGTAGTTCGTGCCGTGAAGTGTGTATTCCGTAGTGGTGGCAATTTCCACAAATTTTGGGTAATTGTCAACAGCGTACTTTGCAATGACAGACATATCGTATGCATTGGTGTACTGTTCGTCATCGTAAAGACCGTGGGGATTCACAAAATGAGTTCCCGTGCACCCTATCTCCTCAGCCTTCTGGTTCATCATGTCAACAAAGTTTGGAATGCTTCCGCCGCCCACGTTGTAGGCTAAAATTCCGGCCGATTCGCACGCGGACGCCATAAGCATGGAGTACATAAGGTCTGTTGCGGTAATGACCTCGCCTCTTTCGTAGCCTACGGAGGAGGGGTTCTTGCCGTAAAGATCGTCAAAAACTGCCAGCGGAGCCTCATACTCGGTCTTGTCTAGGTCTGAAACGTTGTCCAGAACGACTATTGCCGTCATTATTTTTGTCAGAGAGGCGGGGTACATCTTTTTGGTTGGATTCTTTTCGTACACTACGATGTCTTTGTCAAGGTTGATAAGTACGGCAGCCTCGCTTGAAACGGTAAAATTAGGGGTAAACGTAACCGCAGAAGCGCGGATCAGCGAGGTTGTCCCGAATATCATGATTGCGGCAAGCAGTACCGCCGTTTTTCTCATTATGTTCATATATCCATGTCCCGCGCTTTAGAGCTTTAAAATCCGCGGGTATTCTCCTTTCCAGAAATGCAGGCGTTATTTCATTATCGGGCATTATGACCGTCCGCTTACAATGCTATGTTTTATTATAGCAGATTCTTCTGGAAAATGGAAGTGTTTTTAAAAATAAAATTTTCTCTTTACCTTTCGGAAAATTTGTGCTATACTAATAATACTGGTCCACGGTCAAAAAGTGCATAAAGTGCGTAAAACGTAAAACATCAAGTAAAAATTTACATTAATAATTTTTATGAGGATTTTTTGTATGCACTTTTATCATGAATCGGGATAAACAGTTGAATAATTAATTTAGATATGAGCAAAACGCAACGTCCAAAACGGAAGTTTGAAAATAAAAGAGCTGATTAAAGACTTAAAACGAAAAACAGGCAAAGCAAAGCAGACCTCAGCAGTAAAATGCTGAAATCGGCGGAAAGGTATGGTGTTGAAACAGCTATGCAGTACGTTTTACGGATTTAAGGCAGCGATAGGAACTATTTGATTTAGTGACAATAGCAGCTAAAGCAAC
>Ga0209064_1001396_pt1 | contig 37775 bp, 33 predicted proteins | sample Inofromicrocosms_FD_187498 | JGI IMG/M metagenome (GOLD analysis project Ga0209064, IMG submission 187498) | Mouse cecum microbial communities from Vienna, Austria - Inoculum for glucosamine and mucus D2O microcosms (SPAdes) (version 2) | ecosystem: Host-associated > Mammals > Digestive system >... | reverse complement strand
GATATCGTGAATCAGTCCGGCGCGGCGGGCCAAAGTGACATCCGCCCCGATTTCGGAGGCCATCATGCCGGCAATATAGGCGACTTCAACGGAATGGCTGAGGACATTCTGTCCATAGCTGGTGCGGTAACGCATACGGCCCAGCAGGCGGACCAATTCGGGGTGCATGTTGTGGATGCCCAGATCCATAACCGCCCGTTCGCCGTCCTGCTTCATCTTCAGCTCCACCTCCCGGCGGGCCTTGTCCACCATCTCCTCAATGCGGGCCGGATGGATTCGTCCGTCCTGAATCAGCCGCTCCAGGGCGATCCGGGCGATTTCCCTCCGGACGGGCTCAAAGCTGGAAAGGGTGATGGCTTCAGGGGTGTCGTCAATGATTAGGTCTACCCCGGTAAGGGTTTCCAGGGTGCGGATATTGCGGCCCTCACGGCCGATGATCCGTCCCTTCATCTCGTCATTGGGCAGCGCAACCACCGAGACGGTGGCCTCCGCCACATGGTCGGCGGCACATCTCTGGATTGCTAGAGAGATGCAGTTACGGGCCCTCTGCTCCGATTCTTCCTTGAACTGCTGTTCAAACTGGCTGATGCGCACAGCCTTCTCGTGGGTCAGCTCCCCTTCCAGGTTGGAGAGCAGGTATTCCTTTGCCTGGTCCGAGGTGTAGCCGGAAATCTTCTCCAGCATCTCTATCTGGGCCTGCTTGACCTTTTCAGCCTCCTCCAGGCGGGTTTCCGCGTCCTTCATCTTGCCCTGTACGGTTTCTTCCTTGCGCTCCAGATTCTCCAGCTTCCGGTCTAGGGATTCTTCCTTCTGCTGGATCCTGCGCTCCTGCCGCTGGACCTCCACGCGGCGGTCCTTGATTTCCTTCTCCGCCTCGCTGCGCATCTTATAAATGTCATCCTTGGCCTCCAGAAGGGATTCCTTTTTCTTGGTATTCGCGTTTTTGATTGCTTCATTGACGATGCGCTTGGCCTCCTCCTCGGCGGAACCTATCTCCGCCTCGGATGTCTTTTTACGGTAGGCCATTCCCAGAAAAAACATCAGGATGCCGCCTACAGCAAAACCGCCCAATACGCAGAATACGCCAATCAGTATCGTGCTGGCGTTCATATGAACTGTGATCCTCCTTTTCCCCTATCATGCAGCAATAGGAAATTCCAAGTGTCGCTGTTGTTCCGCGCCCGCCCCAAAACGGCCCGGACCCCCTCGGCCCGGCGCGGAGCGCCGCGGAAATTGGCATTACATATACTGATTGCAGGAAAAGGCCATATAGCGCCGCCGATTTTACTTCATAAGAGCGTAAGAGCATCATTGGGCAGAGATATGAGATATGACTGTGGCAATATTTCATATTCAAAAGCAACCGGCGCTTTACCGGTTGCGCTCCAGCATTCCCAGGGGTCCCCTTCAAATCTGCTTGTCTGTCCCAGAAGCAGTCTTTCCCGCAGTTGGGAAAAGCCATCCGGCGGCATGCTGACTGAAAAGGCAGCCCTAGTTCCTATATACGAAAAAATCGTGCTGTCTATTGACAAAACGACCAACTCAACCGCAAGCAGGTATCTGTGTATATCCAGTCCGCCTTTCGGCGGCTGATATTGCGTACATCTTATTTTAATGCGTCCCATTACTAATGTCAAGGGGAATCCCCCCTCCTTCCCGAAAAAACCCTTTACACAATTTTCTTTCTCTTTTTTGGCAATTTCGCGCATTGCTTTTTACATATAGTTTTTTAAAAAATATGACATATATTGTCGATATGCTTTATGATAAAAACTGATTATACAAAAATCACCAATCCGCCATTCCAACATAATTTGCACGAATTTCACGTGGGACAGAAGAAACTGTCATACTTTTTTCATAAAGTTTCGATATAATAAAAATGCCCCAAAAAGAAAAAGGACTGAATTTCTTCCAGAAAGCGCCCAAAAAACGACAAAATTGCGGCTCGCTTTTGTTGTTTCTGCGTAAATTTTGGGTGAAACCAATTCTTGGTGAAGCCACCTATCGTAAACAAAATTCCAAATGGTAGATTTTATTGGTAATTTGCATCAATCTCACAGGGAAGGAGTACTGCAATGAAAAGAACGACCTCCGAAAGAAGCGGAGAAGACCGCAAAGCGACAGTGGCCTGTGTCACCGATCAGTTCCAATGCGAACGCATTATACGGGCGGGGCGGTCCATTGCCAACCTGACCGATACCAGTCTTCTGGTCATCAACGTATCCCCCATAGACTCCACCGCCCAAAGTGGAGAGGCTATTGAGCATCTGTTCCGCATCTCCCAGCAGAACGACGCGGAGATGTCTGTCTTTTATTCTGAAAAAACGCTGAAGGTACTGACTACATTTATAAAAAAGAATCATGCGGTAAATGTAGTCACCGGTATGCCCCAACAGCAGAACTCGGTTCTGTCCAAGATGTGGTCAAAGCTGGGCGGCGTATCCTTTTTCACTGTGGACGCAAGCGGGGAATTCGTCCATGTCCCGCTGAAGGATGGCGGAGAAATTGCCTGAAGAGTTTAAAGAAGAGGATGGAGGAAACATCATGAAAGCGGAAACAGGTCATTTCCTTTCAAAGGACAAGGCGACGCCGGTGTCCTATCTGCTCTGGCTGCCGGACGGCCCTGTCAAGGGAACGGTCCAGCTTGTTCACGGTATGTGTGAATACAAGGAGCGGTATACCGGCTTTATGGAATTTTTAACCGGTCAGGGCTATGCCTGCTGCATCCACGATCATCTGGGTCACGGGGAAACCGCCCCCTCCCCGGAGGATTACGGGTATTTCGGCGAGGACTACGGCTGGAGGTTTCTGGTAGAGGACACCGTCCACCTGTGCGGAATGATGCAGGCCCGCCAGGAGCTGGCCGGGAAGCCGTACATCTTGTTTGGCCACAGCATGGGTTCGTTTGTGGCCCGTCTGGCGGCCCTCTCCCTTGGTCCCCGGCTCAGCGGCGCCATTTTCTGCGGCACCGCGGGAGAACGGTGGGAGAGCGCCCCCGCGCTGAAGCTGGTGGAAAAGGTAATTGAGACAAAGGGCTCCCGCTACCGTCCCGCTCTGGTGGACAAAATGATGTTCGGAACCTACAACCAGCGGTTCGGTCCGGTTTACACGGGAAAGGAATGGCTGAGCAGAAACGCCGCGGTGGGATACGCCTTTTCCCGCGATCCCAAATGCACCTTCACCTTTACGGCAGCGGGGTTCCGGGATCTGCTGGAGCTGAACCGAAAGTCTAATGAAACCCACTGGTTCCACACCATGGACCACAATCTGCCTGTGCTGTTCATTGCGGGAAAGAGCGACCCGGTGGGCAGCTACGGCAAGGGGGTTGTCCAGGCGGCAAAGCGGCTGCGCAAGGCGGCGGGGGCACAGGCGAAGCTGGTCTCCCTGAAGCTGTACCCCGGAGCGCGCCATGAGCTTTTGAACGAGCTGAACAAAAAAGAGGTATACCATGATATTCTGGCGTGGATACAGGGGGCTGCACGAAGTGTTTAAAAGTAACCGCCTGTTGGGATACCACTGAAAAATGTACCGGTTGTATACAGAATCCTGATGAGAATTTGTATACAGCCGGTTTTTCTGTTCTTGAAAAAACACCGCCCATCTCCTCCGCCCTCGTTGACTGCAATCCAGAAAATTTTATTTTTCCTGTCACACGGCCGCCTCTCGGTTGTCTAATAGAATACAGGAGGTAAAAAACCATGAAAAAAATGACAAATGAAGAACTGCTAGCTTTGATCCAAAGGGCCAATGCCGGAGACAAGGAGTCGCTGGAAACCGTTATTCTCAGCGTCCGTGATTTGGTATTCAATCTGTCGCTCCGTATACTCGGTACCTTTCCCGACGCAGAGGATGCCTCTCAGGACATTCTTTTGAAAATCATGACACACCTGTCCTCCTTCAAAGGGGAAAGCTCCTTTTCCACCTGGGTATTCCGCATTGCGGCAAACCATCTGAAAAACTACCAAAAGCATATGTTCGCAAAATTCCCGCTCAGCTTTGAGTACTATGGGGATGACATTAAAAACGGAAAAGTTGAAGATGTGCCGGATTTGACGCAGGATGTGGAAAAATCTATTTTGGCGGAAGAACTCAAACTGTCCTGCACCAATGTAATGCTTCAATGTCTCGATACTGAAAGCAGGTGTATTTTTATTTTAGGGACAATGTTCAAGGTGGACAGCAGAATTGCGGGCGATATTTTGGGTATCACTCCTGAAGCTTACCGCCAGAGGCTGTCGAGGATACGCGGCAGGATGGCGGATTTTCTAAAAGAATACTGCGGTGAATATGGAAATGGAACATGCCGCTGTGAGAAGAGAGTGAACTACGCCATCCAGAATCACAGGATTAGTCCCGCACAGCTAAACTTCACAGCCGCTGTCCCTATGGAAACAATGGTGGAAGTGAAGGAGGCGATGGAGGACATTGACGGCCTTTCACAGCTTTTCGCGTTCTGCAAAACCTATCAGTCACCTGAAAATCTAAAAAAATTCATTGAGAAATTTTTAGACGGAACTTCATTTTCCGTTGTTGGAAGGGCATAGGAGGTCAAAAAAATGAATACGCGGCTTATCTTAAATTATCTGTCTGATTTAAATGAGAATAACAATCGGGAATGGTATCATGCGCATAAGGCAGAATACAAAGCGGCAAACGCAGAATTTGAGGAATTGATACAGGCGCTCATCCTTCGTATCGGCGAGTTTGACAGCAGCGTACTGCATCATGAACCGAAAAGTCTCACCTTTAAGCTGATGAGGGATACCCGATTCAGCCATGATAAATCGCCCTACAACCCGGCGTTTCGCGCACATATTTCCTCACAGGGAAAGCTACCGGTCCCTGTTGGCTATTATCTCATGGTTAAGCCCGGAGACCGGTCCTTTTTAGGCGGCGGTTTGTTTGCGGATATGTTTAAGGATGCAACGGCGATGGTGCGGGATTATATTGCAAAAAACGACAAAGAATGGGAGAATGTGATTCATGATTCTGAATTTCAGAAATACTTTACCGTACAGGGGGCGTCGATAAAGAATGTCCCGTCTGGATATGGCAAGGAGCATCCGCAGGCAGAATACTTAAAGTTTAAGAGCTGGTATTTGGAATACCCCATCAAGGACGAAGAACTAAATGACGCCGAATCATTTCTCACAAAGGCCGCCGACCTTTTCCGAATTATGAAGCCATTTAACGACTATCTGAACAAGGCGCTTGCCGGCTTCCGGATGCCGGCAAGATGATATCATATCCGATACGAACCTGATTAAAATAGAACTGTACTATTGCTTTAGACAACCAAAATAAGCGCAGTTTTCCATTCTCTCTTTTTTGTGCAAATATTGAGAGGAAAATTTTATAGGAATGCCTTATAATGGATAAAGGTAGATAATTTTGGAGGCGGAGGTACCTCAATGAAATGGGTTGAAAGGCTGAACCAAAGTATAGTTTATATTGAAGAACATTTAACAGGTGAGATTGACTATGAACGGCTTGGGCAGATCGCTTGTTGCTCCGCCTATCACTATCAGAGGATGTTCACCTATATGGCCGGAGTCACTCTGGCGGAATATATTCGAAGAAGAAAGATGTCATTAGCGGCGGTGGATTTACGGGGCAAAAAGGAAAAAATCATTGATATTGCCGAAAAATATGGCTACAGTTCACCAACTGCGTTTAATAGAGCTTTCCAAAGCGTCCACGGCATAGCTCCCTCCGCAGTAAAAAATGATGGAGTATCTGTAAAATCGTTTCCTCCCCTTACATTTACGATTGCTGTTAAAGGAGTGGAAGAATTGAATTATCGAATTGAAACCAAAGATGCTTTTCGGATTATTGGTGTATCTGCTCCGCTGCATAAAGAGGTTGAGCAAAACTTTACGGTCGTCCCCCAAATGTGGCAGGGCGCGGCTATGAATGGAACGATTCAGAAATTGGCCGGTATGATGGATGCTCCCCTAATGGGCTTATTAGGCGTGAGCGCATGCAATGATGATGAGCAGTGGAAATATTTTATTGCCGTGTCCAGCACAAAGAGCAGCAGTGAATTTGAGGAATACACTGTGCCTGCGTCCACCTGGGCAATCTTTCCCGGCTCAGGCATAAACCGCTCTATTCAACAACTGGAACAGCGTATCATTACAGAGTGGCTGCCTGCCTCTGGATATGAGTATGCGAATGCGCCGGATATTGAGGTCTATCTAAACCCGGATCCTCAAAATGCGCAGTATGAGGTATGGATACCGGTGAGAAAAAAGCAATCGTAAGGGAGGACAGTATGGAAGATAAATTTAATCTGTTTATGGGGACAGTGGACGATTGCTTCCGCAATTTTGTAAGTCAAATCAATGACTACTTAATAGGACAGGGATGCAACCGTGAAATTAAGAGCGCTAAAAGCGGTTATGTAGTATCGTATACTCTGGGCAAACCAAAAAGAACCTTAGCAACTTTTGTTTGCCGTAAAACAGGAATGAAACTCCGAATTTATCCTGAACACATACGTGAATATCAAGGCTTTCTGAATGGTTTGCCGGAAAAGATGAAGAAGGACATTCAAAAAGCATCTGTTTGTAAACGGCTAGTCAATCCCAATGACTGCAATCCAAGATGTGCCATGGGATATACCTTTGAAATAGACGGCGAACAATATCAGAAATGCCGGTACATGGCCTTCATGCCAACCTTGAGCGCGGAAAACAATCCGTATATTAAACTGTTTTTGAAAAATGAACTTGAATGTGGACAACCATAAAAAAGGGGAAATGCCGGCAAGATGGCAGAATACAAACTCATCTGCCAAAGCAGAGCAAAAAGCCATTGTTTGGCGGCTGAGAATTGACATACCCTAAACAGAAAATCGGAGGCTTACGGCGGTTTTGAAATTACAAATTTCAATCCGCCTCTTTTTTAATTTGTTTTTAAATCCAATTCTCTGCAAAAAACGCTTTCCTGCAAGAGCTGTTATAAAGGTTTTAGGTATTCAAGTTCAATGATTCCCCTACAAGCCGAATGTTCAGAAAAATGGATATTAACCACTTTACACACCATTGGGGGCAGCAAAAACTCTCCCTCCTCATAGTGCATCAAAATTGCCGGTCAAGAACCGGTTTATAATGGCATAATCATTTCTTGTATAAAAGCTGATGGTTTCCTCAAGCGGAGTAAAGAAAATATTTTCCATGTGATTGTCCTCTTTCATTGATGTGCATCCATATATCGCGCCATTTGATGTAAATGCGGGTCTATGACTTATCATAAACCCGCATAAATACACTATTCTTAACCTTTTTCGTTCGGTAGGGACTTCATGGTCGGGAACAGTAAAACATCGCGAATGGACGCAGAGTCAGTGAGAAGCATCACCAGACGGTCTACACCGAACCCTAAGCCGCCTGTCGGCGCAAGCCCATATTCCAACGCGGTAACATAGTCATAGTCCACCTGGGCCCTGCTGTTGGGGTCCTCTTTCTTTTTGGCGGCAACCTGCTTCTCAAATCGCTCCTTCTGATCGATGGGGTCGTTGAGCTCGCTGAAAGCGTTCCCATATTCACAGGCATTAATAAAATACTCAAATCTCTGTGTAAAAGCTGGATTAGAGGGGATACGCTTTGCAAGGGGACTGTTCTCTACAGGGTAATCGTAAATAAAGGTGGGCTGAATCAGCTTTTCCTCTACAAAGGCGTCGAACAGCTCTGCCAAAACAGTTCCCTTGGTAGCGTCTGCCGGAACAGGGACATGCTTTTCTTTGGCGGCATTGCGCGCGTCCTCGTCGGTGGCCCAGTCGTTGTAATCGCAGCCGGAGTACTTCTTTACGGCCTCCACCATGGTCAGCCGCTCCCAGTGGCCCATGTCAATCTCCTGGCCCTGGTAGGTAATCTTCAGCCCGCCGCAGATTTTCTCCGCCAAGCGCTTATACAGCTCCTCAACCAGATCCATCATACCCTTGTAGTCGGTAAAGGCCTGGTACAGCTCCACAGTGGTGAATTCGGGATTGTGCTTGGTGTCCATCCCCTCGTTGCGGAAGATACGCCCCACCTCGTACACCCGGTCAAACCCGCCGACAATCAGCCGCTTGAGGTACAGCTCCGTCTCAATGCGCAGGTACATATCCATATCCAGGGTGTTGTGATGGGTCATAAAGGAGCGCGCAGACGCTCCTATCTCCAGAGGCAGCAGAATGGGGGTGTCCACCTCCAGGAAGCCTTTTTCATCCAAATAAGCGCGAATCTCTTTCAAAATCTGGGAGCGTTTTACAAAGGTATCCTTGACCTCCGGGTTGACAATCAGGTCCACGTACCGCTGGCGGTATCTCAGATCCATGTCCTTAAGGCCATGGAACTTCTCCGGCAGGGGCAACAGGGACTTGGAAAGAAGCTGTATCTTCTGGGCGTGAACGGATATCTCCCCCCTGCGGGTGCGGAACACAAATCCCTCCAGCCCGATGATATCTCCGATATCCCATTTCTTGAAGTCCTCATAGGCCTCCTCTCCCACATCGTTAATGCGAATATAGGTCTGAATGCGTCCGCTGGAGTCCTGGAGGTCCGCAAAGGATGCCTTGCCCATATTCCGGCAGCTCATCATCCGCCCTGCCAGGGAAACGGTTTTGCCCTCCAGCCCCTCAAAGTTGGCGGTAATCTGGGCGGCAAGGGTATCGCGGTTGTAAACAGTGGTTTCAAAGGGGTCCCGTCCGGCCTGCTGGAGGGCGGAAAGCTTATCCCGGCGGACCTGAAGGACCTCGGAAAGCTTCTGAGCCTGTTCCTCCTCGGTCAGTTCCGGTTCCTCCGCCTGGGGGTTCTGGGACTGATTCTGGTTTACATGGTTTTCAGACATTTTGTTTCACACATCCTTATTTTTTTCTAAAAAGGGCTGCCCGGAACAGAGCAGCCCTGCATGGTATCAATTTCTCACACTATTTAGAGATTCCAATGATCTTAAAGTGATAGGTCCCCTTGGGAATGACGATCTCCACCAAATCGTTGAGCCGTTTGCCAATCAGGTGCTTGCCGATGGGGGACTCGTCGGAGATCATCCCCTTGGAGGGATTGGACTCGGAGGAGCCGACAATGCGGTATTCCACCTCCCGGTTTTCCTCCATGTTCAGCAGCCGCACCGCCAGGCCGACGCTGATGTAGTCCATATTCAGGTTGCTTTCATCCACCACCTTGGCGTTTTTCAGGGTCTCCTCCAGCTCCATAATCTCCTGCTCAACGATGCCCTGCTCATTCTTTGCCTCGTCGTACTCGCTGTTTTCGGAGAGGTCGCCATAGGAACGGGCCACACGGATATTGTCCGCGATTTCGCTGCGCTTGGTGGTTTTTAAGTATTCCAGACGCTCCTCCAGTTTTCGGAATCCTTCCACCGTGAGCGTTTTCTGTTCTCTTGCCATTGCCAATTTCCTCCTTGTTGATCTTTGAACCCGTATCCAACGGCTTTGAATACAGGGTTTATAGAAAGTTTAGGATATTGCCGCGTTACGGCAATATCCTATGCTGCTTGTCGTGATTTTATAAATGTCATTATAGACAATCTCTGGAAAACTGTCAAGCCCTTAAATACGGCTTTTCTTTTCCTCTCCACAAAGCTATGGTGTCTTGTGCGCTCCATTTCTACAATCAGCTAGCTGCGCTGCTACTCCCGCCGCTGGCCTCGCCGGACTCACCCTCCTGTCTTACGTTAGAGCTTCCGCTGTTTTTCGCCAGAATCGCCGCGTTCACCAGCTCCTTGGCCTTGCGCATCTGCGGGTCGGAATCCCGGTCCAGGCTGCCCTCCGAAAGGAGCTGAGCCTGGTCGGCGGTCAGCTTCACCTCATAATCCGGCACCACGCCGATTCCGTCAAAGTTGGGGCTCTTGGGGGGATTGTACTTGGCCACTGTGATGTCCAGCGCAGAACCGTCGTCCAGGCGATAGATGGTCTGCATCAAGCCCTTTCCATAGGTGGTAACACCTACTACCTGCCCCTTTTCGTAGTCCCAGATGGCCTGGGCAAACAGTTCCGCCGCACTGGCTGTCTTTTCGTTGACCACCACTGCCATGGGCATATTCACTTCCCGCTCATCAGAGGTGGCAAGCACCTTGGTCTCTCCGTTCCGGTAGGTGGCGGAAACGATGTCCCCCTCCGGCAGCAGGCGGTCCAACACCTGGGACACCGAATCAATGGTTCCCCCAGGGTTGCCGCGGACATCAAAGATAAGGCCCTCGGCCCCTTCGCGGGAGGCGTTTTCAATCGCTCTGGCAAATTGGTTTGCGGTGGCGTCCGCAAATTCGGTAATCTGAATATACGCGATACCGTCGGCCACCTCCATATATACAGAGGGTATCTCCACCTTCCGCCGGGTCAGCTCGATGGGCTCCTGGTCCTCGTTGTCCTGGCGGAGGACAACGGAAATCTTGGTGCCCGCCTCTCCCTCCAGGGCCTCCCTGGCTTCCTCATAGGTCTGCGTTGTTACCTCCAGCTCGCCCACCTGAAGAATCAGGTCCCCCTCGGAAATACCTGCAATATCCGCCGCCGATTCCGGATATACCTCTGTCACCAGCATATAGCCGCTGGTATCGCAGACGGTGTCAATCCCAATCCCCACCTTTTTTCCTTCCACGTTTTCCAGCTGCTGCTGGTACTGCTCCGCGGTCAGGTACAGGGCGTACCGGTCGCTGATGCCTTGGATGTATCCCCTGGCAATGCTGTCCATCAGATATTTTTCATCAATGTTTCCATAATACTCCGAGCGGACAATTTTGTCGATCTGGGACAGCTTTTCATAAGTTGCCTCCCGTTCCTTGATATTATACAGCTTATCGTTAAAGGTGCGTATGGAGTACACCATCGTAATTGCCACCGCCAAGGCAGCGGCAATGGCCATCAGGGTAACGGCCGTCCCAAGTGAAACCTTTTTGTTCATAGTCTTATTCCAATCCGGTCCTTTCTATACCTCATACCTCTAAACAGTGTATCTGCCTGCCATTTTGTTCCGCCGTCAGGACGGAACATGGAGGAATGCCAGCGGGTCCTGGGTCTTTCCATTGATGCGCACCTCAAAGTGCAGGTGGGGACCTGTTGCCCAGCCTGTAGCCCCTACCTTGCCGATGGGGCTTCCCCTGACCACTATGTCCCCCACGCTTACGTCAACGGCGCTCATGTGGGCATAAAGGGTGGAATATCCGCCGCCGTGGTCCACAATGACATAAATTCCGTATCCGACGCCTGCTTTATAGCTGGTATTGACAAAGGCCACTGTCCCCGGATTGGAGGCCACAATCGTTTTGCCATAGCACTGGGGCCCTGAAATATCCAGTCCGGTATGAAAATCGGAATTATTAAACCGCCAGCCGTAATTGCTGGTCAGCATTTTATAGCCCGGCAGCGGCCAGCCCCAGTCGCCCTCGTCGCCGAGGAACTCGTCGCTCCCGGAGCTGTTCCGGCGCGCCTCCTCCAGGGCGGCGTATATCTGCGCAATCTCCGCCTGGGCCTCCTGCATTTCCTTCTGGATTTTCGCCTGGTTTGCGTAGTATTCCCTTTCCGTATCCTCCAAGCTCTGGATGGTGCTGGTAATCTTCTCTACATCCTCCTCCAGGCTTTTGGTCTGCTCGTCATACTGGCTGCGGGTCTCCTCGTTTTCCGCTCTGCTTGCCTCAAACTCCGCCTTGACCTGTTCGTTCTCCAGCTTCAGCCCTTCCAGATAGTCATAATCGTCCAGCAGGCCCAGCTTCTGGTCCGCCAGATTTTCCAAAAGGTCCTTGTCACGGTTCACCATGCGTGTAACCATGGTAGTGCTGGAAAGCATGGTATAAAAGCTGTCCGCCCCCAGCAGAACCTCCAGCGTGGAGGGCTCCCCAGCCATGTAGCTGCGGCGGATGCGCTGGCGCAGCAGCTCCTCGTTATGCTCGATCTCCTGCTGCTTCTGCTCAATCTCCACCTCTTTGTCCGCGATATCCCGGTTATTCTGGTCTATCTTGGCCTGCTGCTGTTCAATCTGCTTGTCCAAGGCGGAGATTTTCTCCGTCAAGACCTCTATCTGCTGGGTGGTCAGGCTTATCTTCTGCTCCAGCTCGTTTCTTTCCGCGCTCTGTTGTTTTTTTTGGGACTGGACGCTGGATATCTGATTGGCCAGCGCCTGCTTCTGCTTTTCCAGCTCGTCATAGGCCTGGTTCAGGCCCGCAATCTGTTCCTTGGCGGAATCCATATCAAAGTCATCGTCGTCTGCCAGCACCGGGCAGGGGAACGCTCCCCCAATTATCAGTCCTACGGCGCACAGCAGTGCGGTGAATCTCCTACGGTTGTTCTTCTTCAATGAAAATACACTCCCCATTCCAAACGGAACTACATTCCGGTTTATGCTGTCCTGCCGGACCCGACAGGGGATTTGACCTTCTGACCCTGTAAAACCCTTCCTTTTTACAAAGTCAGAAAGGCAAAGACGTCTGCCGGCCTTTTCCACAAATCCGGCGATGCCCCCATCAGGAACTGTTAAAAATGCTGCTGTTCGTTCCTAAGCGCGGAGAACACCGCCGGTCAATTTCTGTCATGCTGATCTACACCTTTAGGTACTTGCCCACAAACACCATACTGCCAAAGGAACCAATTCCCACACCGATGGCGCAGAAGCTGGCCAAAAGCACCTTGTACACCTGCTCAAAGGGGACAAAATACCGGTAAAGCTCCTGGAGCCAGGCGGATTCTACCGTACCAGCCCACTCCATCACGTAGACATAGCCGCCCCACACAATCATATACGCCAGCAGGGCGGAGATAAGCCCCAGCAGCAGCCCCTCCACCACAAAAGGCAGTTTAATGAAGGAGTCGGTGGCACCCACATATTTCATGATGCTGATCTCCTTGCGGCGGTTAAAAACGGTAATCTTGATGGTATTGGCGATAATCAGCAGGGACACCACCAGCAGGATCGCCACAATGGCGGTGCCGCACCAGGTGACAACGCTGCGGATACCCAGAAGGGTGTGGGCCACCTCGGTGGGCACCCGCACCTCCTGCACCTCTTCCATGTCCAACAGGTCCTGGGCGGTCTGCTCCAGCTTTTCCAGTTCCTTGACCTTGACCCGGAAGGCATGGGGCAGCATATTCTCCTCCCCCTGGTACTCCTCCAGCAACCAGGCATATTCACCATATTTTTCCATCTGTTCCTGGAGAGCCTCCTCGTTGGAGACAAAGTTGGCCTCCGAAACATTGGACATCATGCGGATTTTCAGGTTGGCGTCATCCACGCCCTTCTGGTCGATTCCATCCTGCAAAAAGACGACAATCTCATTCTCGTCCTCAAAATAACTGACGATGTTGCTCACATTGGCCGCAAACAATCCCGCCGCCCCCACTAGAATCATACAGGCGGCCAGCACGCCGATAGCGGCCGTGGACATCAGCCGGTTGACCCAGAGGCTTCGGGTGCCCTCCTTTACCAGATAGCCAAAGCTGCTTGTCTTCATAGATAACCCCCCGATTCCTCCTGGTACTCCGGCGCGTCCGAAACCACTGTGCCGTTCTCGATGGTGATGACACGGTGGTTAAAATGGGATACCAGCTCATGCTCGTGTGTCACCATGACGATGGTGGTCCCCATCTTGTTGATCTCATGGAGCAGCTCCACAATTTCAAATGACAGCTCCGGGTCGATGTTTCCGGTGGGCTCGTCGGCAATGATAAGGTCCGGATTGTTCACCAGGGCGCGGGCCAGGGCCACCCTCTGCTGCTCGCCGCCGGAGAGCTTGTCCGGCACAATCCGCGCTTTGGAGGCAAGGCCCACCAGCCCCAGGACATAGGGCACCCTGCGGCGGATGTCCCTGGAGGAGACGTTGGTCACCCGCAGGGCAAAGGCCACATTGTCATAGGCTGTCATATAGGGAATCAGGCGGAAATCCTGGAACACCACACCCAGGGTGCGGCGGAACTTGGGTATCTGCCTGCGCTTTATCTTGTTGAGGTTAAACCCGTTGACATGGATGATACCGGAGGTGGGCTTCTCCTCCCGGAGCATCAGCTTGATGAGGGTGCTCTTGCCCGCGCCGGAGGAGCCGACGATGAAGACGAACTCCCCCCGGTCTATATTCAGGCTGACGTTTTCCAGCGCCTTGGTACCATTCTCATATCGTTTGCTTACATTACTAAACTCTATCACGTATACACCGCCTCAAGGCAGGCCCTCCGAAGGGCCCTTAGAATTTCACCGGATTGGCGGTCAGGTATCTCTTGACCATCAGGGCCACCTTAAAGATGATGGCGTGGTCAAACTCCCGCAGGTCCAGCCCAGTGAGCTTTTTGATTTTTTCCAGACGGTATACCAGGGTGTTGCGGTGGACAAACAGCTTGCGGGAGGTTTCCGAAACGTTCAGGTTGTTTTCAAAAAACTTCTGGATGGTAAAGAGCGTCTCATGGTCCAGGCTTTCGATAGAGCCCTTCTTGAACACTTCCTGCAAAAACATTTCGCACAGGGTTGTGGGCAGCTGATAAATCAGCCGGGCAATTCCCAGGTTGTTGTAGGCGACAATGGATTTCTCGGTGTCAAAGACCTTGCCAACCTCCAGGGCCACCTGGGCCTCCTTAAAGGAACGGGCCAGGTCCTTTACCCCTACCACAACGGTGCCGATACCCACCACCACGCGGGTATAGAACTCGCTGCCCAGGGTGTCCACAATGGAACGGGCCAGCTTTTCCAGATCCTTGGATTCAATTCCGGCCTTGATCTCCTTAACCAGTACAATATCGCTTTCGCTGATGCTGAAAATAAAATCCTTCTGTTTATCCGGGAACAGGTTCTGCACCACGTCAAAAGCCGAAATGTCATTGGAAGACACCACCCGGATCAAAAACACCACCCGGCTGATATCCCCGCTGAAATGCAGCTCCCTGGATTTGATATAAATGTCGCTTGGGAGAATATTGTCCAGGATGACGTTTTTAATAAAGTTGTTGCGGTCGTACTTTTCGTCGTAATACTGCTTGATGCTGGTGAGCGAAATGGCCAAAACCGCGCAGTACCGTGCGGCCATATCGTCGGTTCCCTCCACGAACACCGCGTACTCCGGCTTCATCCGTGCGCCGAACGGTTTGTATGTATAACCGTCACGCACAAACGTCTCTCCCCCGTCATTCAGGTCCAAGGTAAGGTATTCGCTCTTTACGCCGATTCTTGTGAGGTCGCTGCATGAAATAATGGTTGCGGTTTCGTCCACGATTCCGATTACCCGGTCAATAGCGTCCCGCATCTGGTGAATGACTCCTTGAAACAGCCTGTTCGACATGACTTTATCCCCTCTGCTTCCTTTATTTGGTTTACCGTCTGCCGGCAGTCCCGCACTCCGGAGGCAATCCGCCCCTGAGGGCAGTTTTTTCCCTCCCGGAAAGGGAGACCGTCCGTATGGTTTTTTCCGCTGGGACAAATTGATTGCGTCCCATGCACCAAGGGTGCAGACCGGTTGCAACGGCTTTGGAGAAGTACGCCTTCCCTCCGGAGGGCCTCTGCCCCCTGCTTCCCGTCCTCCCTTGTGCTCTGACCACGGCTAAACCATAGACTAATTCCATTCTACATGATATCCGACAAAAAGTTGTGAATTTTTTTTGAACGGAACATGATGGTTAAAAGAATATCCGATAACAATTTTTATAAACCTTTACAATATATGGTTTTTATCCAGTTTTACATTAAATAGGCCCATACGGAAAAGCCGCCGGGGATTTCCCCGGCGGCTATGAAGTCTATGTAAGGGTAGCTCTTAGTTGAAGATGATGCTCTCGGTATCCTTATCGAATACGTGAATCTTGGTGACATCAATCGCCATCTTAATGGTATCGCCGACGCGGGCAGTGGAGCGAGGATCAACGCGGGCGGTCATAGGAGCGCCGGCGCAGGTCAGGTACAGGTAAGTCTCAGCGCCCATCATTTCAGTTACATCGACCTTGCATTCGATGATACCGGTGGTGGCCGCGGACAGATGCAGCTCGTCGTCGTTCAGGTTTTCGGGACGGACGCCCAGGGTAACGGACTTGCCGTTGTAGTTCTTAATCTTGGAGGACTGAACCTTGTCTTCCGGAACCTCGATCTCAAACTCACCGAAGTGGATGAGGACCTTTTCGCCCTTCACTTCAACGGTGGCATCGATAAAGTTCATTTGAGGAGATCCGATGAATCCGGCAACGAAAATGTTGCAGGGCTTCTCGTACAGGTTTTGAGGAGAGTCAACCTGCTGAATAAAGCCGTCCTTCATAACCACGATGCGGTCGCCCATGGTCATAGCTTCTACCTGGTCATGGGTAACGTAAATGAAGGTGGTTCCAAGGCGTTTGTGGAGCTTGGACAGCTCGGTCCTCATCTGAGCACGGAGTTTGGCGTCTAGGTTGGACAGAGGCTCGTCAAGCAGGAATACCTGGGGCTCACGAACGATAGCACGGCCCAGCGCAACACGCTGACGCTGACCACCAGACAGAGCCTTGGGCTTACGGTCAAGCAGATGGGTGATGTCGAGGATTCTGGCAGCCTCTTCAACACGCTTTTTGATTTCTTCCTTGGGGGTCTTCCTCAGCTTCAGGCCGAACGCCATGTTCTCAAAAACGGTCATGTGAGGATACAGAGCGTAGTTTTGGAACACCATGGCGATATCGCGGTCCTTAGGGGCAACATCATTTACCAGACGGTCGCCGATGTACAGCTCGCCTTCGGAAATCTCTTCCAGGCCGGCGATCATACGCAGCGTGGTAGATTTACCGCAGCCGGAAGGACCAACCAGAATGATGAATTCCTTATCCGCGATTTCCAGAGTAAAGTCGGTTACAGCCGTAACTCCGCCGGTATATCTTTTGTAGATGTTTTTCAGGGAAAGACTTGCCATAAAGTTTACCTCCTGCATTTCGCAGTCTCCGGAATGCAGCCTCCGCTTTGGGGTGTCTCCGGGACTGAGCGTTTTTCTATAATCTATAATACCAAATTACAACCCACATGGGAAGACTATTTATACCCAAACTTTAAAAAAACTGTTTATGTATTATGACTAATTTTTGTGAAACTCACGTTTTTTTTACCAAAAAAGCTTACAATCCGCCTCGGAAATTTACGCTATTCTTGCTTTGCCGGTTTTATTATTTTAAAAAAGTCAAGATATAAATGTCAATGCACCACAAATACAATTTTAAGCTTGAGATGGACTTAAGGCCTTTCATTACCGTTTTTTTCCTGTAAAAGGAAAAGACAACACTTTGCTTTCCATTACATTTCGTATTTCTCAACAAAAAACAATTTGACTTTTCTTGCCCCTTTATGCAACAAAGCGCCTGTATTTCCAGGGATGTTCCGGACAGGTGTTCGCCCTTAGCGGACTTTCCGGATGGTTTCCAGCAGCTGCTCCACATCCAAGGGCTTTGGCAGATGGGCGTTCATGCCGCTCTCCATAGATTTCCGCACATCGCTTTCAAAAACATTGGCGGACAGGGCGATAATAGGGACGGGATTATTCAGCTGCCGTATCTCCCTAGCAGCCTGCCAGCCGTCCATCACCGGCATCTGGATATCCATCAGTACCAAATCGTACTCCCCTGGGGCGGAACCGGCAATCTTCTCCATAGCCAGCTTTCCGTTGACCGCTGTGTCAACGGAAAAATCCAGCTCCTTCAATATTTCGGTCTCTATCTCCAGGTTTATCTCGTTGTCCTCCACCAGGAGAATCCGCAGGCCTTTAAAATCATCCTCTGCCGCTCCGGCGGCGTCCGTTATCTCCTCCGGGGGAGCATCTTTGGGGGAATCCGGAAGCCGGAGCCGCAGGGTGACGGTAAAGGCGCTTCCCCGACCCACCTCGCTGTCTACAGAGATTGCACCCCCCATTGCGTCCACAATACTTTTGACGATGGTAAGCCCTAATCCAATGCCGGATATCCCGCTCATGGTGGTATTTCGCTCCCGCGCAAAGGGCTCAAAGATGTGGTCCAGGAACTCCCGGCTGATGCCGATGCCCGTGTCCTCCACCTTCAGCTGGAAGTCGGAGAACTGGCCAAACTGCCGGACCTCGGCAACGGTGAGCATGACCTTTCCCCCCGCCTTGGTATAGGCAATAGCGTTGTTGGTCAAATAAAGGACAAGCTGCTTCAGCCGCTCCTGATCGCAGCAGACAATGGGGTGAAGCACATCGGAGCAGTCCAGGGTAAACGCGAGGTTTTTATCCACGGTCTGCGGATACAGCCTGTCAAAAATATCCCGGAAAAGCTGACAGATATCGCAGGAGGCCTCCGGGCTTCCGGAACGCTCTGACGAATTCCAGCGGGCCAGCTCCAGCACCTGGTTGAGCTGGTCCAGCAGCTGCTGGCTGGAGGCTTCGATGCGCTCCAGGTAGCCACAGACCTCTTCCGGATTGCCGATGCTCTGCCTGGCCAGGGTAGTAAAGCCAAAGATGGCGTTGAGGGGAGTGCGGATATCATGGGACATATTGGAAAGAAAGGTATCCTTGGCGCGGATGGCCTGGTTGGCGTTGACAAGGGCGTCGGCCAACAGATGCTTCTGCTCCATTTCCCTTTCCAGCTCCTCATCCACCCTGCGGGAGCCTATGACAATCTGGGCGGGACGCCGTCCTTCTCCGCCGCCCACGTTTACCACACGCAGTTGAAGGTACCGCACCTCTCCGCCATCTAATACCCGGTAGTTGATATAAAAGGTTTTGTTATCCGCCAGCCTGTCCCGCATATACGCCTGAGAGAGGGTCTTCAGGAACATCTCCCGGTCCTCCGGGTGGACCCATGCTTCCGCATAGCTGCGCAGAAAGACGGAGAGGCCCTGCGGCTGACTGATCTTATCAAAGAGGGGAAGGCAGCGGCCGCTCAGCCGGTAGGGAAGGATCTGATCCTCGTTTAGGTCGCTGTAGAAGATAGACTCGTAATTGATGCTCAGTCCCTGGATCACCTCCAGGCGGCGCAGATACTCCTGATTGATCAAGGCACGCTCCCGGTCATACTCCTGGATCAGGTCCTGATACCGCTGCTTTTCCTGATTGGATTCGCTGATCAACATCTCCTTTTCCGCCAGTATGCGGTGATGCTTTTCGGTGGCATCGCCCAGGAACACATAGAAGATATCCCTGCCGTCCCGTCCACGGACGAAATGGCCGTAATCCTCAATCCACCGGACCGCACCGTCCCGGCAGATGATGCGGTATTCCACATAATCCAGATCGTACCGGCTGCTGTTGATCTGGTCCCAGATGCTCTTCTCCACCTCCTCCAGGTCCTCTGGATGGACGATTCCCCGGAAGGTATTGCCGGTATGGGCGCGCAGTTCGGCCATGGTATCGCACCGGAAGATGCGCAACAGGGCGCGGTTGGCATAGATCAGCTCTTCTCCGCCGCCCGCATGATAAAGCAGAAAGCCGCCAGGCATCTCATCCATAAAGCGGAGCATCCCAAAGGCGGCATAGAATTCCTGGGGGCCGAGCAGGGGGACGAGTTTTTTTTGAACCTCACTGTCTGTAAGCTGGCACACTTCAAGGCCGTACCGTTGGAGGAGGTTCGTAAGGTGGATAATGTTTTCAATCAAATAGTTGTCCTCGTGCATAGCATATTTCTTCCTTTTTTGTTGGCGGTCGGTATTAACAGGTCAACAAAAGTTTATCATAAAATTTGAAATTTGTCATTACATTTTTGCCCGCCGCTTCAAATATTTACAGCGCAAAAGCGTTGAGAGCCTATCCCAGAATAAGACGTACCCAGACTGCGCAGACAGATTTTTTATCAAACAAGGCAGTTTTCCGCAGGCGGGCTGTCGCCCGGCAAAGAAAATGAACGCAGTTTGGCGGCGGATTATTTTGAGACAGGCTCTAAAACACAAAAAGAACCCCTCCGTCTGGAGGGGCCCTTTTCCCGCGCCCGGATGCCGAGCTGAAAAAGCGGTGGATCAATGTGTAATTTCGGTTAGGGAAAATAATCTATGAACTGTGTACGGGCTGTGCGGTAAGCCGCCTAATTCCCGAAGGGATCAGTATTTACCTCCGATGGAACCTGCTGCGGAAGACACCGAAACGTTTACCGAATCAGGAGAATACGAGGATGTCCCGCTAGCGGGTCCTTCCGCTTCGCCGTAAAGCCGGAACTGCCCTGTAAGGCCCTTGAGCATCTGGGCCTGACCAGAAAGCTCCTGGCTGGCCGCGGCGCTCTGCTCCGCGGTGGCGGAGTTGTTCTGAACAACAGCGGAAATCTGATCAATTCCCTGGCTGACCTGTCCGGCAGAGGTGGCCTGGGTGTTGCTGGCGCTAGAGATTTCGTTGATCTCGTTGGCAACCTCTTCGATGCCGCTGACAATCTCGCTCAGGGACATAGCGGTCTGGTTTGCGATCTTGGAGCCGTTCTCCACAGCCTGGAGAGAGCGGTCAATGAGGAAGGAGGTGTTTTTGGAAGCGTCGGCAGATTTGCTGGCCAGATTGCGCACCTCATCCGCGACAACAGCAAAGCCCTTGCCCGCTACGCCAACTCTTGCGGCCTCAACGGCGGCGTTGAGGGCCAGAATATTGGTCTGGAAGGCAATGTCCTCAATGGTCTTGACAATCTTGCCGATCTCTCCGGAGGTTTCGCTGATTTCGCCCATAGCCTGGAGCATCTCCTGCATCTGCTTGCTTCCCTCTGCGGCCTGCTCCCGCACATTGGTGGATTTATCCCTTGCAACCTGGGCGCTCTGGGCGTTGGCGTTGATTGCGCCGGAAATCTCAGAAATGGTAGCCGCCAGCTCTTCCACAGAGGAAGCCTGCTCGGTAGCGCCCTGGGACAGCGCCTGGGCGCCGGCAGAAACCTGATTGGCACCGATGGCAACCTGGTCAGAAGACTCGTTAATCTGAGACAGGGTATTGCTCAGCTTATCCCGCAGGTTGACCATGGACTCCAGAAGCCCGGAGAAAATACCGACATATTTGTCCCTTCCAATCTGAGAAGTCACCTGGAAATTGCCATCGCCAAAAGCGGACAAAATGTACTCCTCGTCCTGGAGAACCAGGGTAAGGAAGTTGGCCATTTTTCTGACGCTTTCCTGAAGCATACCCAGCTCGTCCTTGGAGGTGTGGTTGAGACTGAATTCCATTTTGCCTTCCGCAATATTCGCCATAGCTTCCTGAACTTCACGGATCGGATTGATAATGCGCTTGGTCAAATCCAGCGCGAGAATAACAGCAACCAGAACAGCGATAACGGACATAACAATGGCAATCACCAGAAATGCCGTTCTCAGTTTCATGGCGCTCTCATAATTGGTATCTACCTGGGTCTTTACCTGATCGGTAAAGTTCTGGAGAGAATCGACCGCTTCCAGAACCTCAGGATTGAAGGTCTCTACCAGCATGATTTGGGCCTGCTGCTTTGCTTCTTCGGTATTTTGCTTGGAGAGTTCAATAATCTGCTGCATCTCCTGCTGGATGGATGCAAGCTTGTTCCCAACCTCATTGAAAAAGGTTTTATCCCCTTCGTAGTTGTCGTTAATCCACGCCCTGCTCTCATCGTAAAGCGTATAATGAGAGGTTGCGTCAACAATAGCGCGGTCGATCCCCGCATCTGTGGTCTCCATCGTCGCCAGCGCAAGGCTCTTGGCGCCAGCCTGAAGCTCCATTCCCATATCGGCGATACGGGATACTACCAGATAATTTTTGGTATAAAAGTATGTATACCGGTTGGCGGTATTGACCAAGCCCGATATCGTAACAATCAGCGCAAGGGTAGTACATACAATAATGCTGCCAAAGACAATCAAGAATTTCTTTCCAACTTTTAGATTATTCATGTTAGATTCCTTTCCTCCTATCTTTCCGCACCCTGAACCAAATTCCCTCCCCCAGGGATAAAATTACACACATCACACATCCCTTCCACATTTTTATGGGGCCGGATTCTACATCACATTATACACCCTTTGACAGCAAAATGGAAGTATTTCTTTCAGAGTTTCCAAAAAAAATAGAGAAGAAAATATTGTGAAAAACATTAAAAAATATCATAAAATGATTTGTAAGTATTGGCAAGCCGGATTCTGCCCTGATTCAGCCGTATCAAGGGCAGGATGTCCCGGAAAGATAAGAGAGGAGTTCTGCTTTTTTCATATTCCCACTGCTGTTCTTCTTTTTTATATCGTTAGGCAAAAAATTACCGGAAGCAGATACCAATCCCCAGCAGACAGAGGAGAACCCCAAAAACGCGGTTCATCCGGACCGGGTCTATGGCGGCGGCTTTTCTCCCTGCAAGGCTGGCGGCAAAGGTGAGAGCGCCCCACCAAAGGTAGGTCCCCGCAAACACCCCCAGGACCAGCAGCAGCCCCGACCCAAAGGACAGGCCGCCGGAAATACCCAGCCAGGAAAAGGCAAAGAGAAAGGTGAGGATGGCGGCAGGGTTGGTGATGCCGATGGCGAAGGAGGAGAGAAACAGACCCAACCGGCTGGCGTTTTCCGTATCCCGGCGGGAAGTATCCTGTTTCCGGCGCAGCAGGCTGATTCCTAAGATAAATATCAGGCCGCCGCCCAGCAGGCGGATGGCGGACTGATATTGCAGGAGAAAATCAGACACAATGGTGAGCCCAAAGGCCCCCAGGGAAGCGTAACAGCAATCCGCCGCCGAGGAACCCAGGCCGGTGAGCAGCCCCGTCCTGGGACCATAGCGGAGGGTACGCTGAACCGTCAACGCCCCCACCGCCCCCGCAGGCAGCCCGAACAGCAGTCCGATGAGGATGCCTTTTAGCAGGAAAGCCATCCTATCACCTCCCTGAAATCAAGCGCAGCGGCACTGTTTCCCGATGATGATTTCCCCGTTTGCCCCCTCAATGTCCCGAATGATCTCTCCCACGGCCGGAACATAGATATGGCCGGAGAGGGGGTTTTTGATGCTGACAATGGGGGCGGTGAGGGCCGCCTCTACCTCTGAGCGCTCAAAGGCAAGGTCGGTATCCACCATCTCACAGTCGATGAGCCGCAGATTCTTGCAGTAGCAGAGGGGTTGTGTCCCGATAATTTTACAGCCGATGAAGGTGACGTCCTCGCTGTACCATGCCAGGTATTCCCCCTTCACCACGCTGTTTTTTACGGTGATGTTCTTCCCGTGCCAGAAGGCGTCCTTGGTATCGAAGGTGCAGTTTTCAAAGACAGCGTTTTCGATATACTGGAAGGAGTATTTTCCCTTCATCTGCACCCCCCGGAAGGTGAGGTTTTGGGAGCGCATCATAAAGTATTCGCTTTGAACAGTGCAGTCCTCCATCAGGATGCCCCTGGTAGACCAGCCGAACTCCTGGGAAAGGATGCCGCAGTCCCTCATGCGGACATTGGCGCACTCCCGCAGGGCCTTGATGCCGTGGAGCCTGCTCCCGGCAATCTCCACATCCTGGGAGTACCAGAGGGCCGCCCGGCAAAGCTCGGTCATCCGGCTGTCCCGAATGGTCAATCCATCATCATGCCAGAAGGGATAGCGGAGGTTGAAGAAGCACCCCTCCACCTGAATGTTTTTCCCTTCCTTAAAAGCGCTCTCCCCATCGGCGGGACCGTCAAAGGAGCAGTCACGCACCAGCAGGCCGGTCTGGCTGTACAGGGCTCTCTCCTCGTCAAAGGTTTGGCTGGATATGGTTCTCATACAAAAAACTCCTTTCATCTCTTTGCCTTCTGCATCTGATACATCAGATAGTCCAGGCAGTCGATCTTCCTCTCCTCCCGGTGGACAGCGTCCAAAAGAAGGCTTCTCTGTTTTTTCAACAGCCGGAGACTTTCCGTCTCTCTTCCATTCATGATGCAGTCCAGATAAGCGGCGATGGTCTTTTCATCACAGCCCGCGTCCCGCAGGTTTTGAATGACGGTTTTCTCAGAATCACACGGCCTCATACTGTTCGCCTTCTCCCTAATTTGCCGGGCTGATAAACACCAGCTTATTTCCCCACCCCTCCAGGACGGGGTTGTTTTCCACCGCGCTGACAAACTCCTCGGTGTAGTCGAAGTACCCCACAGGCGTGTATTCCCCTGTAACCTCCGCCTCATGGAAAAACAGGACAATGCGGTTGGGCTCCGAGTAGTAGACCGTCCCGGCGGCCTCGCTGGTGATGGTCTCGGCATTGTCGGGGATCTCGTACCGGCTGGGGATGTCGTAATACTGCATCACTTCCCAGTTGTCGTAATCGTCGTAGTGGTAGATGGGCAGCTGCCAGCTGGCGGTTCCCACATGGTGGGCAATGGCCGCTGCGGTGGGGTTGTCATAGAGGTAGAGGGTAAAGGGGGCGTTTCGATCCCCAAAGGCCACCAAAAGGGTCCCAGCATCGCCTCCGGCCCCCGGCGCGGCGGTTTCTTCCCCGGACCAGCTGCTGCTTTCTGCCGCCTGGGCCCCGCTCTCCTCCGGCGCGGAAGAGAGGCTGCCGCTTTCCTGGGCGGTACTGCTTTCTGATGCGGTACGGCTGCTTTCCGGAACAGTACTGCTGCTATCTGCCGCACGGTTCACCACCAGGCTGCTGGAGCCGCTGCTTGGGGGTGGGGCGCTCTCTCCCTGGCTGCATCCGGAGAGCAGGGAAACCGTCAGCGTTAAAATCATCAAAAGAGAGGTTGCTCTAAAAAATTTTGTTTTCATGGCAGTTCATCCTTTCCTTACGGGAATCGTTTTTCCTGGATTCCATTATAAAACCAACTCTGACTTATAGCAAATACTTATGTTAAATACTTATACATAACCAACAAGCATATATTCAATCTGCCGCCAGCATAGTCATTTTGACCTGTTTGATTCTCCCGGCGGTAAGCCAGCCAAAGGCGCAGAACAGCAGGGTAATCACGCTGCCGGGCAGAAGCATTGCCCCCAGCCCCGGATGGGAGGAAAAGCTGCTGATGCCCGCCAGGCTCATAGCAGCGGAGACAAGGGGATCGGTGAAAAACGCCGCCAAAACGGTTCCGATTACAGCCCCCGCCGCAGCCGTGATGCCAAAGCGCAGGGCAAACGCCAATCTCAGCCGCCCAGGGGAAAAGCCCATAGCCCGGTAGATTGCCAGATCCCGCTGCTCCGCCGCCAGCAGCCTCTCCCCGGTAAGGGCGGTGACGATGAGGACAAAGACCGCCGCCATCCCGTAGAGGAAGGCCGTCAGGGCGTTCATGGCTGCGATGATGCCGAACAGCCCCGGCCAGGTGTTCTCGTGGACATGGACATCCCCGCCGTAGGCGGATTCCAATGCCTGGGTGATTGCTCCCTTTTGGTTGGGGTCTGTCAAGAAGTAGTGCCAGCACCACAGGTTGGGGTGGTCGCTTCCGATTCTTAGATACCCCTCTCGGCTCATGCCGATGGTGGCCCCCATATCGTTGGCGCAGGAATAGATACCGGTGACGGTAAAGTCCTCCCGGCCCTGGTCGCCCCCTACCGTCAGGGTGTCCCCGATAGCAACGCCAAAATCGGCGGCTACAAATTCCGTGATGACGATTTCATCTTCCCCGGTACAGGGGCGGCCCTCCAGCAGGTGGAACCGCTCCGGCTGGTCGATGACATTGGCGGTGTGGTCCACGCCGTTTACGGTAACGCTGGGCATAGCCAGGACATAGGTGTCGGTAATTTCGCTGTACTGCCGGATGGCGGCCTCAAAGTCCTCCCGTGTCAGGGTCCCGAAGGACTGCACCCCGATGTCGTGGCCGGCTGGGTTAAAGGCGTCCATCATCCCCTTTCCGTCGGGGCCCAGCCAGCCGTCCATCCGCCCCACCAGGGAGGCGAAGAACACCAGAAGCGCCGCCACTGCCAAGGCCCCCAGATACTGTCCTGTCCCGGTGAGCAGCTGCCGCAGAGCAAGGCTCCCGTCCAGCCAGTTCCCGGAAATGCCGGGGAGCCCCTTGACCGAGGCTGCCCTTCCGGCCCCTTCCCCTCGGATGGCCCCCAGCGGGGTCACCCGGCGCAGCTTTGCCAGCTTCCAAAGGAGAAAGACGGCAAGGAGAGCCAGCACCAGGGCAAAGGCGGGAAAACACAGCCCCAGGGGGAGCCCCGCCGGAGCCAGAAAACCGGTGGTAGTCAAGGTCATTCTCCCGGCCAATCCACTAACAGCGGGGGCCAGAATAAGCCCCAGCAGCATTCCTGGCAGAATGGCCGCAGAATACTGGGCCAGCTGGATCATTTCCAACCCCCTGCCGGTCAGCCCCAGGGTTTTCAAGATACCCAGATTGGCAAAGTCCTGCCGGATGCCGCTCCCGATCTGGTGGCCCAGCACCGCCATAGACGCAGCAAGCAGCACAGCGGCAAAGGCCAGCAGAAAGCCGCTGAAGGCGTTTTGCAGCACCAGCATAAAGCCAAGGATGGCCTCCCGGCTGTGGGCAAACTTGGTGTACTGGGGCAAAGAAGCGCCACCATTGACGGCCGCGCTGAACGCTGCGGCGGTGAGACCTTCTTCCGCTGCAAAGATGTGGAGCATAGCCCCATCCCGCGCCAGGGCGTCAATCCCGGCGTTTTCCAGGATGTCTAGGGCCGCCTGACGGTCGCTTTCGCTGATAAGAAAGCCCTTCATCCCAATCATGGAGCTGCCCATAAAGGGGTCCTCATACCATCCGGCGATGGTGAGGGTCAGGTTTTTCCCCGACCTGGCAATGGGGAAGGTGATTTCGTCCCCGATTTCGGCCCCGAACATGGAGACCATTGAAGGGGAGATCCAGACGGTCCCCGGCTGTATCTCCCTGGGCGGCGAGGCATAGCCGGAGAGGTCAGAGGCAAAAAAGCGGTAGCGGTTTTCCGCCATCCGGTACAGGATAAGCTGCCCCTCGCTGTCCGATTCCTGTCCGTTGATTTGGTAGCTGGTGTGGATGATCTTCTGCTCCTCCACCCGTTCCACCGCCTCCAGGGCGGCGATTTCCCCTGAAAGGCCTTCCGGGGCGTTTGCCGTCCAGGCGGTAATATCTCCATACCCGGCCCGGTCCAGCTCCGCCGCCAAGTAGCTGCCGGAGTTGTGCCGCACCGTCAGCACCGAGGCCAAGGAGAGGGAAGCCAGAAAAATCAGCAAAAATATCCCAGCAAGCCCGCCCCAGTGCCGCCGGAGATTGGCCCGAAGCAGTGTCCAAAATTCCATATGCAGCACCCCCTTACCATCGCAGGGAGGAAAGCCACTGACTGGCCTGTTCTTCCCGTTCCCGGTCCGGCTTTTCGTAGGAGGACAGGGTCAGCTCATCCAGAATCTTCCCATCCTCCAGGTAGAGGATGCGGTTTCCCCGCACCGCCGCCCCCATATCGTGGGTCACCATGAGAATGGTCTGACCCTCCCGGTTCAACCCGGTGAGCAGGTCCAGCACCTCCCGGCTGCTCTGGCGGTTCAGCGCCCCAGTGGGCTCGTCGGCAAAGAGGATGCCGGGACCGCCAATCATCGCCCTGGCGATGGCCGCCCGTTGGGCCTCCCCGCCGGAGACATTGGCCGGGAGCCGGTCCTTGGCCCCCTCCACCCCCATCTGCCGGAGAAGGTTTTCCGCCCTGGCCCGGATGGTTTTGGGCGGCTCTTTTTTGGCAAGATACCCCGCCACCGCCACATTTTCCAAAAGGGTAAGATTGCTCACCAAGTGGGTCTGCTGAAAGACAAAGCCGAACTCACGGGCCCGCAGCTCCGCTATTTTGTTTTCCGAAAGATCGGTGACAGGCTGGCCCTTGTAGCCGACGGTCCCGCCGGTGATACTGTCCATCCCACTGAGGGCATACAGCAGTGTGGACTTGCCCGCCCCGGAGGGACCCATGATGACGGTAAAATCTCCGCTGTAAACGGATACATCCAGGCCGCGGAACAGCTCCCCGCCGCCGGGAAAGGCTTTGCAAAGGCCGCAGCCCTCCAAAATTATTTCCTTCATCCCACATTTCTCCTTTCCCCCTGAGGCAAAGTTAAAACCAGCCGCTTTTTGCCGGTGGCCGGGTCGGGGCGTATCTCCTCCACAAAGCGGATGGAAAAGGTGAGGTAGGAAAGGCCCTTTTCCAGCAGGATGCTCCCCAGCTGCCGCCGCAGCTCTCTTTCAATGTTCTCATAGGCGCTGGCGGAAGCGGCCTCCGCCAAAATTTCAAAGCTGTCCCTGCCGGTCTGGCGGAACTGGTAGTCCAGCAGGCCGGGGATACAGAAGCCCTCAATGGCCAGGGGGTGTAGAAATTCCCGGCGCCCCTCCCCGTCCTCAAACCAGAGGACGTCCTCATTTCGTCCCAAAAGGCCCACGGCGCGGGAGAAGGGCCAAAGGCCGGAGGCCTCCTCTATGGTGATGCGGTCGGTCAATCTATAACGGATAAGGGGCTGGACGAAGTTATACAGGCAGGTGAGGTAGAGGCCGTCCGGCCCCTGTTCGATGATGTTCAGGTCGTCAAAGAGGAGCATCCCCTCTGCCGGGTCCCCCTCCACCCCCAGGGCCAACGATTCGCTGGCTCCATAGAAGTTGATAACCTCCGTGTGGAGGGTATCTTCTAAAAATTTCCGCAAGCCGGCCCCCAGGGGCTCCCCGCAGGAGACCACCCGCAGCACCTCCAGGGAAATCTCTCCCCACTGGGCCAGCTCCGCCAGTATCTTAATGGCAGAGGGGTAGCCGATGATGAAGTTGGGGCGGTATTCCTTCACCTGCTGCACCCACCGGGAAAGAGGGGTCTTGATGTCCAGGTACATCTGGCTGGCTCCCACACCGTCCACCCCATCCCCCACCGCCATGGCTCCGCCGTAGCGTCCGTCGGTGGCGGCAATGTAGAGGATGCGGGGGCGACCCGCCAGGAGACGAAGGATCTGGGGCATGGACATCCCCCACAGCGCCCCCCGGAGAATGCCCAGCAGCATAGTATCCCAGGCGGTTTCATCGTAGACAAAGTACCCCGGCTCCCCGGTGCTGCCGGAGGAATGGACCAGGTGATACTTCCCCAGGAAGGGCCTGCGGTCAGCGGTTTCCATCGCGTCAAAGCGGCGCAATTTCCCTTGCTCCAGGTCCGGGGCAGTGACTAAGCGGTTAAAATGTTCCAGCAGGTCGGATTTATCCAGGGGTGGCAGGGCGGAGAGAGGCACGGTATCCAGTTCCTTTTCTGTCATGCCCGCCTTTTCAAAGGCTTCCCGGTAGTAAGGGGAATGCTCCCAGGCGTAATGGAGAAGCCGCCGTAGCCTCCTTTGCTGTAAGGCGCGGAGCTTGGCAGGGGAAAGCTTTTCATTCCGCTTCATTTGGCAGAGCGCCCATAGGGTTTTTGAAATATTCACAGTGTCCTCCTATCCCAGGGCAAAAAGCCAGCTGTTATCGTAATTTTCCCGGTGATAGTACCGGGCTGTCCTGTTGGCAAGGTCCATGACAATGCTCCACTCGGTGGATTCAAACTCCCCGAAGTTCCCCTTGCTGACGCTGGAGAGGGCGTCCCGAATCCCCTCTGGAGTGAGAACAGGGCTTTTTTCCAGCAGATTGGTCAGTGTCTCGTACCGGGTGTGGGATTGGCTGGTGCCAATGCCGTACTTCTCCCCAGGGGTGAGGTAGAAGTTGGTCACCACCGGGGTTTCAATGACGCTCATCTCGTTCCCGATATACTCCACTGCCACACTGCGCCCAGCACTGTCCGCCAGGGCAAAATGAACCATCATTCCCATAGAGGCGTGAAGATCGTACTGGCGGAGCAGCTCCATGGCCTCCTCCACATTGGCAGCCTTGTCCAGCAGCAGCCGGACGGCAGTGGTGGTGGTCAGCCCCGGCTTGCCGGTGTCCTGGCTGATAGAGGCACTGTCCTGAATCATATTCACCGACACCGCCAGTCCCTTGTCGTTCATCCCGTCCAATGGGGCATAGAGGGCAGCCAGAGTCCGCACCTGATCCAGCTTCAGTGCCGCCTCTATCGTGTTCCCTGCCCCTGTGGTAATAAAGTCCATATTGACGGTGGAAAGGGAGGCATAGCCGTTTTCCGGATGGGCCTCCACAATCATGGCCTCGCAGGTATTCCAGTCAAAATTGCGGCCAAAGAGGACGCCTCCGGCGGGGCTGTTTTCCGTGACGGTGCTACACCCGAAGAAGTTCCCCAGAAAATCCAGCCCCAGCTCCCCCGCCAGATTTTCCACCAGGTATTGGGCTGTTTCCCGGTCAGAGGCGGCCCCGCCTTTTTCCAGGAAACCGTCGAAGCCATAGTCCCCGTCATACCGGACGGCGGAAAGGCCGGGCTCCAGCTCCACAATTTTGCTGGTAAGGGCGACGGCATCCGCTGGAGGAGTTTCCGGCGGGGAGGTACTCTCCGGGACGCTGACAGAGGAAGGAGCATCCTCCGGGGTGCTTCCGGAATAAGCGCTGGAGCCTTCCCCAGGATGGACGCCGCTCTGGGATAACGGCGGAACTTTTCCACCGTCTGCGGTGCAGACGGTTAAAAACATGAAAAGGCTTATTAAAATAGAAAGAGGTTTTCTCATGGCATAAGGGCCTCCTTGGAAAGTTTTTTCATCGGACCTTATGATACCATGAGAAGCAGTGAATAACAAATACTTATCTCAAATAGATATTTATGCTTGACAGGTATAATAGTTTATGCTATATTGCTTTTATCGGAGGTGATATAGATGGAATTTCGTGTCCTGCAATACTTTCTGGCCGTGGCCCGTGAGCAGAGCCTTTCCGGGGCGGCGGAGTCTTTACATCTTTCTCAGCCCACCCTCTCCCGGCAGTTAAAGGACCTGGAGGACGAGCTGGGCAAGCAGCTGTTCACCCGGAGCAACAAGGGCATCGCCCTCACCGAGGAGGGGATGATCCTGCGCAAACGGGCGGAGGAGATCGTTTTGCTGATGAAAAAGACCGAGGACGAAATCGCCCTTTCCGACGAGGCAGTCTCCGGGAATGTTTACATCGGGGCGGGGGAATCAGATGTAAACCGCCTTTTGGGCCGGGCGGCTTTCCAGCTGCGGGAACATTACCCGGACATTTCCTTTCATATCTCCAGCGGCAACGCCGTCTTTGTACTGGAGCAGCTGGACCGGGGGCTCATCGACTTTGGGCTGGTGTACGGACCGGTGGACCATGCAAAGTATGATTTCTTCCGTCTCCCGCAGCCGGATGCCTTTGGAGTCTATATGCGTAGGGATTCCCCTCTGGCGGAAAAGGAGTACATCGGCCCGGAGGACCTTGCGGACAAGCCCCTCATCGTCTCCGCCCAGGAAGAAACCGAGGGATGGCAGAATCTGCAACACATCTTCCCAAGCATCCAGCTGAATATTGTAGCCACCTACACCTTGCTTTTTAACGGTGCCTTGCTGGTGGAAGAGGGGCTAGGGTATGCCATCTGCTTTGATAAGCTCGTCAACACGCGGGGGACAAACCTCTGCTTCCGCCCGCTACGCCCCACCATAGAAACCACTGCCAGCGTTATCTGGAAGAAATACCAATTGCTTTCTAAGCCCGCCCAAAAGTTTTTGGAGAAGATGCGGGAGCTGTGCGGAGCATAGCAAAATGCCCAGGATTCCCCGTCGCGGGGTCCTGGGCATTTCCTATATATCATTCCTTATTTTAATTGCACAAAAGGACGAATCAAAAAAGCTTGCATATGCGGATTTTGGAGCCAATTTTTTACTATCTGTCAGATAGAGAGCTTCCGCTTTGTCCTGCCCACGCTCTGGCAATAATAAAGCAGCAGCTTCCACGCTCCCCTGCCGCCCAGAAACAATAGAGCGGAAATGGGGAGGGCCACAAGGAATTCCGTGATGGGGTTCAGCTCCAGAATGCCTTCAAAGACAATTCCGATATTTTGCATATAGGGAATTCCCAAGCTGAAAATATAGTCCAGCATTTTAATCATCGACAGCACCGGGGTCAGTATTCCCATGGCAATAAAGACAGGGGCAATAATCGCCAGGGTGGGGACGATGATCATGCCGGAAAACCCCACAACGCCGTAAAACGCGCACCCGGCCAGGAAGCGGTTCCAGGTAAAGACGGCGTCACTGGAAATCAGGTCGCCGATATACCCCCTTGCCATTTCCCTGGCGTCCCCAAGGCGGGCCAGGATTTCCTGGGGGGTTTTGCCGTCGTTCTGGAGCTCCAGCATTTCGCTTTTGATCTCCCTTACAATGTCGATTCGCTCGGAAACCGCCATGGGCCTCAGGTAGTTCTCAACCCTTTCAAGATAGTTTTCCAATGTCTTGTCCATACTCTGTCTCTCCTTTGATTCCGGCGATGGCCGCCAGCAGATTGTCCCACTCCTCCGACATGGCGGCTAAATACTGCCTGCCCGTCTCTGTAATGGAGTAATATTTCCTCGGCGGAAGGCCCTCTGTGGTTTCCTTCCAGAAGGACGTCAGGAATTCGTCCTTCATCAGCCGCCGCAGCAGCGGATAGACGGTGCTTTCCTTGGCGGCCAGGATGGACCAGCCCTCCAGCTCGTTGATGATCTCATAGCCGTAGCGGGGCTTTTGGCTGATCATCAGCAGGATGCAGAATTCCAGGGTCCCCCGCTTAATCTGTGATCTCCAGTCGTCGATACTCAATATATTTCGCCTCCTTGATATACATCATACCACACAGTACTTGATTTGTCAATAGTATATCAATTTTTTCTAAAAGGCTAAAATTAGGCGCAGAGGATCCGCGCCGCGCGCTGTATGCCGTATGCGGAAGGTTTATAGATTCTTTACATATTTCCCCTATTTTTTTGCTATTATAATACGAGCACGCAATATCTGCGGCAAATTCACACAACATTCAGAATAAAAAGCCTGAATTCCTGTGGTTTTTGATTGCTATTTTGGGATATTTGTATTATGATAGGAGGTGGTCTTCCAACAACCTTTGGAAAACGGCACGGGAAAGCCGTGCCGTCTGTCGGTTACTTATAAAAATTGCAGTCGAAGGGCTGTCAGTTGTCAGGAGGGAACAAAATGATAGAGGTCAAAAACCTTGTAAAGCTGTATGGTGACAAACGCGCGGTAGACGACGTCACCTTTACAGTGCAGAAGGGGGAGGTCCTCGGCTTTCTCGGCCAGAACGGCGCGGGTAAGTCCACGACGATGAATATAATCACAGGTTATCTCTCGTCCACATCCGGCACCGTCACCATTGACGGCCATGAAATCCTGGAGGAGCCCATAGAGGTTAAAAACCGGATTGGGTACCTGCCGGAGCACCCGCCCCTGTACCTGGATATGACGGTAAAGGATTACCTTGGCTTTATGTTTGACCTGAAGAAGGTCAAGCTCCCCAAAAAGCAGCATATTGAGGAGATATGCAATATCGTCAAGATTGCCGACGTGTACAACCGGGTCATCAAGAACCTGTCCAAGGGCTACCGCCAGAGGGTCGGCCTGGCCCAGGCGCTGCTGGGGAATCCCGACGTGCTGATTATGGACGAGCCCACCGTTGGCTTGGACCCCAAGCAGATGATTGAGATACGCAACCTGATAAAAAGCCTGGGAGAGCGGCACACCGTCATCCTGTCCTCCCACATTCTGTCCGAGGTGCAGATGATCTGCGACAGGGTCATTGTGATCAATAAGGGCAAGCTGGTGGCCGACGGCACGCCGGACAGCCTTTCCCAGTCCATGTCCACCGACCACAAGCTGCTCATCCGGGTGGCCGGTCCCCAGGAGGAGATCAAAAAGCTGCTCCAGAAAATTCCCGGAATGCTGGAGGTCTCCCTGGTGGGCCAGCGGGAAACCGGAGAGGTTTACGACTTTTCCCTGGAGGCGGAAAAGGGACTGGATATCCGCCGGGAGGTGTTCAAACGCCTGGCGGAGCGCAGCTGGCCCCTGCTGGGCATGAGAAGCTCCGAGCTGTCCCTGGAGGATATCTTCTTACAGCTCACCGCTGAGGACTCCGCCGCGTCTGAAACTGAAAATGGAGGGAACGCCTAATGTTTGCCGTGTTGAAGCGGGAGCTTTCCGCTTACTTTTCGTCGCCCATCGGCTATATCTATCTGGCCGTGTTTTATGTGTTTTCCGGCTATTTTTTCTTTGGGGTGCTTTACAGCAACACCACCAGCCTGAGCAACGTCTTTAACGGGATGTTCACCATCATCATGCTGCTCATCCCCATCCTGACCATGCGCCTGATGAGCGAGGACCTGAAAAACAAAACCGATCAGGCGCTGCTGACCGCGCCCATCAGCCTTTTGTCGCTGGTGCTGGGCAAGTTCCTCTCCGCGCTGATCGTCTACTGTTTGGGCGTGGCCATTACGCTGGTGTATGCCATCGTCATCGCCACCTTTGCCCCGCCGGACTGGACCGTTGTGTTTGGCAACGTGCTGGGAATGCTGCTGCTGGGGGCCGCCCTCATCGCCATCGGCATGTTCATCTCCGCCCTCACTGAAAACCAGGTGATCGCCGCGGTGGGCGGCTTTGCGGTGGGCTTCTCCCTGATCCTGGTCAATTCCCTCGCCTCCCTGATTTCCACCGAATGGCTGAAAAAATTTGTCAGCGGCCTTTCCTTTATGGAGCGGTACGACGAATTCACCAACGGCATTCTGGATATCTCCAACATCTTCTTTTTCATAAGCATCTGCGCCGTCTTTGTGTTCTTTACGGTGCGCGTCTTTGAAAAAAGAAGATGGTCCTGATGATGGGAGGTTTTGCAGATGGACTTTAAAAAAATCTTATCCAACCGCAAGCTGAGATACGGCAGCTTTGCCACCGCCCTGTCCGTGGCGTTTCTGGTGGTAATTATTCTGCTCAATGTGATTTTTTCCGTGCTGGCGGAGCGGTACCCCATTAACATTGACCTGACAAAGGACAGCATCTTCATGCTCACCGATGAATCTGTCGATTACCTGAAGGGGCTGGAAAAGGATGTGGACGTCTATGTTCTGGCCGACGAAGCCACCTTTAATACCTATGGGGGCTACTATACCCAGGCCGTGGAGGTCATCAACCGGTATGCCCAGCATTCCAAGCATGTGAAGGTTTCCTATGTGGATATTGTCAAGAACCCGACCTTTACCGCCAACTACCCGGATCTGGACCTGAAGAGCTATGACATTCTGGTCCAGTGCAGCGGAAGAAGCCGGATTGTGTCGGTCAACGATTTGTTTAACATTCAGTCCTCCAACAGCTACTATGGCTCCTCCTACATTGCCTCCTCCAAGGCCGAACAGGTGATGACCTCCGCGATTATGGCAGTGACCAGCGACCGGGTGGTCAAGCTGGCCGTTACCACCGGACATGAGGAGTATGAAAGCGAGGGCCTTACCTCCCTGCTGACACAGAACAACTTTGAGCTCGTCACCGTTGACCTGAACACCGAGGATATCCCCACGGACGCGGACGGGGTCATCATGATCTCCCCCAGCCGCGATATGGACGAGGCAGTGCTGAAAAAGCTGGACGCTTTCCTGAGCAATGACAGCAACTACGGAAAGTCCCTCTTCTACTTTGCCGATGTGGAGCAGCCTGCCATGCCCAACATGGAGGCGTTCCTGGAGGAATGGGGCATTGCCGTGGGGGACGGCGTGGTGTTCCAGAGCGATAACAGCAAGGTGCTCAACTACTCCCCCTACTTCTCCCTGGTGGACTATGTGGACGAGACCTACAGCGAAAGCTTTGCCTCCAAGGGGACCTATGTGACGCTGCCCTTCAGCCGTCCTCTGTCCGCGGTTTACAGTGAAAGAAACGGGTTCGCCACATCGGTGCTCCTCCAGTTTGGGGAGGCCGCCGGCGTTCGGCCCAGCGACGCGGACGCTTCCTTTGTCCCCTCCGCCTCCGATGCCTCCGGCCCGATTCCCGGCCTGATTCTTTCCAGCAAGACCCGTTACGTCAATCTGGACAGCTATCAGTCCCATGTGGCGGTATGCGGAAGCATCTCCGCGGTGGAGGACAGCATCCTGAAGAGCACCTCCGTCACCAACGGAGAGTACTTTACCAACCTCTTCAACTCCCTGACCCAGCGGGAAGATGTGATTACCATCGCGCCAAAGGTCCTGGGCAGCTCTCAGCTAAACATCACCGCCCAGCAGGCGTATACGCTGCTGCTGGTCTTTATGGTCATCCTGCCCATTGTGGTTATGGCCACCGGCCTGGTGATCTGGTTTAGACGGCGCAACAAGTAAAATTTCTAAATGGAGACACGCTGAATGGGCAGCTTGTATGCCCATTCAGCAAATAACCACCCTTTTTGGAAAGGATATTAGTCTTTTATGAAAAAACAACTGAAAAGCCTGATTATTGGCATTGCGGTCGTGGCTGTGCTGGTCGTTGTGCTTCTCCTTCTGCTGCGCGCGCCGGAAGAGGAGGAAAGCTCCTCAATTCCCATCAGCTCATCCTCCTCCGCGTCCAAATCGGTGGAGCTGCTGTCCCTGACCCTGGACGACATTCAGTCCATAGAGGTGAAGAACACCCAGGAGTACACGCTGGTACGGGACACCGCCGCGGGAGAAAATGAATGGATGATTGAGGAACTGGCAGGCCTGCCTAAGGTCAAAAACAGCTATGGTATGCTGGCAATCGCCATGTGCTCCCTGACCGCCAGGGACACCCTGGGGGAGAATGTCACCGACCTGGCCCAATACGGACTGGACCCCGCCGCCAGCACCGTCACCGTTGTGATGAAGGACGGAACCCGCCACACCATCGAGGTGGGGAACGACGCCCCCGGAGGCAGCACCTATACCTATGTCAAGCTGCCGAACAGCAATACCGTCTACCTCTGCTCTACCTCCGATATCCGGCGCACCCGCCAAGTGCTGACGGATTATATCAGCTTGGACCTCTTTACCCTAGAAAGTACGGAGAGCATGCCCGAAATCCTCAACTGCGTCTTTGGAGGGACCAGCCGCAAGGAGCCGATGATTATTGAGGCCCCGCCGGCCAATACAAGCTCCTCCTCCAGCAGCGGGTACTCAGGGTATTCCAGCAGCTTTCTGATCAGGTCCCACAGGGACCGTGATGTAAGTACGCAGGTTTTCTCCGACGTGATGGAGACGGTGTTCAACACCGTGGCGACAGAGGTAGCCGCGTACAACGTCACCGAGGAGCAACTGGCCCAATACGGGCTTGACGAGCCCTACAGCACCCTGGACCTGAAGTACAAGGAGAACGACATCACCTATGAGCTCCACTACCGGGCAGGGGAACCGGATTCCTCCGGGAACTTCTACCTGATGCTGGAGGGCGTTCCAGTGGTGTACCGGGCCTATATCAATATGGACTACAGCAACACCTGGATGAACATCCAGTATGCCACCATGGCCTCCCGGCTGTTCATTCTGCCCTATATCAACGACGTTAAGGCGCTGACCGTCACCACGCCGGAGGGCGACTACCGGTTTGAGCTGACCCTGGTGGACGAGGGCACCGACGATGAAAAGCTCAACGTCCACTACAACGGCAAGGCGCTGACCGAGAAGAACTTCAAGAAGTTCTATCAGGTGGTGATCGGGCCGACCACCGAAAGCCTGGTGGAATCCGAGGAGGGACTGAACCTGACCCAGCCGCTGCTGACCTACACCTATGAGTACAAGGACGAGAGCAAAGCTCCAGATGTGGTATCCTTCTACAAGGGGCCGACCAGACAGGTTTATGTGGCAATCAACGGCGAGTGTGAGTTTACCACACGGGATGTGTATGTAGACAAGGTCTATGGCGATGTGATTAAGATGACCAACGACGAGGAAGTTATCACCGATTGGTAAAAAGGAATGCTGCACGAGAGCGATCTTGTGCAGCATTTTTTGCACATAATTTGTCACAGATTATCAAAAATTGTATATTATTATAGTTGATTATATATTTTATTGCTTTTTGCACTAAAATATTGATATATACAAATAAATATATTATAATTTAATTGCTAAAGTGATACACAACATAACAAGAAAGGACGGTAAAAAAGAAGTATCTGTTGACCCCTTAAAAAATTTTTTATGGAGTTGATATTATGAGAACCAAAGTTAAAGC
>Ga0209064_1001393_pt1 | contig 37864 bp, 27 predicted proteins | sample Inofromicrocosms_FD_187498 | JGI IMG/M metagenome (GOLD analysis project Ga0209064, IMG submission 187498) | Mouse cecum microbial communities from Vienna, Austria - Inoculum for glucosamine and mucus D2O microcosms (SPAdes) (version 2) | ecosystem: Host-associated > Mammals > Digestive system >... | reverse complement strand
TCCAAATCCCCGGTTGCCGGCAACCTTTTTCCGTGGGTTCGGTCGAGGCTTCGCCACGCCCTCACCCACGGCTATTGTCGGAAATCGCTACGCGATTCTGTGATACGCCCTTATTTGAACCGCATTGTACGGGCCGTACGTCCCTACCTTTGGTATTTTGACACGCCATCTTACATAGGTGGCTCACGCCACAAGATTGCGTTTCCTGCAATTTGAAGGTGTGATGTTAGATAAAGCATGCGATTAAGGAACCGGACGGTTCCTTAATCGCAGTCAAAAAGTATATAGAGTATGGAAGCCTTATTGGGGGGGGGAGGGCACAAGCCGGAGGCTTATGTTCCTGTTTTTACAAGCCTGAGGCTTGCGGGCCTAAGTAGTAGAAGGCGAGGAGGCGGGAGCGGAGAATGAGTTCGTAGCGGGCGGCGACAAGGTCGGCGGCAGTGCGGTAGGCGCGGTTTTTGGCTGTCTCGTAGTCGGCAGGGGTGGCGCGTCCGAGGGCGTATTTTTCGGCCATGGCCTCGTAGGCACGGGCGGCGGTGCGGTCGGCGGTACGGCTCGACGCGAGTTTGCGCTCGGCCCCGGTGGCTTGGTAATAGGCCTGCTGTATGTCGTGGAAAAGCTGCTGTTCGGCCTGGTCGAGCTGAAGCTCGGCGTTGATGCGTTCGACGCGGGCGCGGCGCACGGAGTTGCGCGTGGAGAAGCCGTCAAAAATCGGGATGTTGAGCGAGAATCCGAAGTATGTAGAATAGTTGTGGCGCATTTGGTCGCCGAACGATTCATTGGGCATGCCCGAGAGTTTGTAATAGGACGAACCGACCGATGCTCCAAACGACAGCTGGGGCAGGTAGCCCGACTTGGCAAGGGAGATGTTGCGGTCGGACGTGTCGAGGCCGAGGCGGGCGGCGCGCACCGAATGGTTGTGCTGCAAGGCCAGGCGGTAGGCCTCCTCGGCGGGGATAATCATGGCCTCGGGGTCGGAGAGAGGGGCGACATCGAAATCGGCGATGTCTTCCTCGCCGAGGCAGAGCAGCTGGGCCAGGTTGATGCGGGCGAGCACCTCGTCGTTTTGCGCCTGCACAAGCGAGAGGCTGTCGGCGGCGAGCTGCGACTCGGCCTCGAGCATGTCGATTTCCGGAATCTTGCCGCCATCGAGCAGGGCGCGGCGGCGTGACAGGTCGAAGTTGGAAAGGTCGACCTGATGGCGGGCCGTCTCGATCATCTCCTTGTCGTAGAGCACTTGAAGATACGAAGTGATTACATTTATCGTGATATTGTCTTTGGCGGCTTCGTATTGCTCTGCGACTTGGGCGAGGTTGGCCTTGGCGTAGCGCACCTGGCGGGGTGTGCGCAGGCCGTTGAACACGGGCACTTGCAGAGAGCCCGACCAGTTGAACGACGAGGTGTTGCGGTCGGCGTAGGTGTTTTCGGCGGTGAGGCCGCGGCCGAGATTCCACGACTGTCCGGCCGAAGCGCTTACTTGCGGCAGGTATCCAGAGCGGGCGTCGGTGACGCCGAGCTCGGCGTTGCGCACGGCCAGTTGCTGCTGGCGCACGGTGATATTGTTGGCGGTGGCGTGTCCGATGCACTCGTCGAGCGTCCATGTGCGGGCGCCGGCGGCCACGCTGCAAAGCAAAGTCAGGGCTAATATGGATGCACGCATGGCTTATTCAGTTATTTTGAGGCCACGCAGACGCGCTGAGGCGTCGAGGCCGGATTTCACTTCAATGTTCACGCCGTCGCTTAGGCCGGTGGCGATGGCCTTGCGGTCGAACGTCTGTTTGGGGGCGTCGCCCGAGGTGAGGACGTAGACAAATGTGGAGTCGCCTTGCCATTCGATCACGCCTTCGGGCACCGACATTACGTCGGCGGCGCGTTGCAGCGTCACGGCGGCGTTGGCCGAATAGCCTGCGCGCAGACGCACCGAGTCGGGCACTATGATGGCGGCTTTCACTTCGAAAGTGTTCGAGCCGTTTTCCTCGGTCGATTTCGGGGCTATGTATTCGATAGTGGCTTCGGGTGTGACGCCGCTGAGTGCGCCGATGGTGATGGTGGTGGGCATGCCCGGGGCGAGAAGGCCTACCTCTGTTTCGTCGACCTTGCCCTTGAAGATGAGATTGCGCATGTCGGCAATTTTGGCCACGGTGGTGCCGTCGTTCATCGTGTTGGCCTGGATAACGGAAGAACCCACTTTCACGGGCACCTCGAGAATCTGGCCGTCGATGGTGGCGCGCACCAGAGTGTTGCTCTGCTGGGCGTTGACCGAGGAAATGCCGTCGCGTACAATCGAGAGAGCGTCGACAGCGGCGTCGACTTCCTGTTTGGCCTTCTTCCATGCCGTTTCCGACTGCTCGTATTCCTCGCGGCTCACAAATTTCTTGTCGTAAAGTTTCTTTGTGCGTTCAAATTCCGATTTGGCCTGTGCGAGCGTAATGTTGGCTACGTCGAGGCGGTTTTGCGCCGAGTTGAGCGAATTTTCGTCGGGTATCACCTTGATTTTGGCGATAATGTCGCCGGAGTGCACAAAGTCGCCGGCCTCTACGTTGATTTCGGCGATGATACCCGAAATCTGCGGCTTGATTTCAATCTCGTCGCGTGGCTCAATTTTGCCGGTGAGCACCGTGGAGCGTTCGATGGTTACGGTCTGAGGCGACACAATTTCATACCGTTCTTCTTTTGGAGCGGAATTACGGTATAGGAACACGAAAGTGCCCACAAACACTGCTCCGATAATAATCCACATCAGAATTTTGAAGAATTTTTTCATTTTTATGATTGCGATTTTTAGTTGTTTACTTGTCGTTTAATGCTTCTATCGGCTTTATCTTCATGGCTTTCAGGGCGGGTATCGTGCCGGCCGCCATGCCAAGGATGAGGAAGATGAACAGGATGGATATGGCCGTGGAGAATGTAAGCTGGAATTCGGCAGGCTGTCCGGCGGCCTCCATGCCCAGGTTGGCGGCGCCGAGCATGGCCACGGCGAAGACTATGCCTCCCGTGCCGGCTATGACGGTGAGCACGGCCGATTCCGACAGTATCTGCCGGAGCACTGTGGTGGGGCGGGCGCCAAGGGCCCGGCGGATGCCGAACTCGTGGGTGCGTTCTTTTACGATAATCCACATTATATTGCCCACGCCGATAATTCCGGCCAGCAGCGAGGAGAAGCCCACGAAAAGGAGCAGGACATTGACGCCGGTCATCATATTATCTACCATCTTGAATTGCTCGGAGATGTCCCACATCGATATTGCCGTGTCGTCGTCGGGGCTTATCATGGGGTGGCCGGCGCGGATTGCCCGCCACACCTTGTCCTTGATGTCGGCCGGCGTGTAGCCCGGGCGTACGATAAAGAACATGACGCCGACGTTGGTGCCGCGGTTGTAGATGCTCATAAGCGTGGATATGGGCACGACAATATTGTCGTCGAGCGGACCGTTGATACTAATCATGTTGCGGCTTTTCACCACGCCCACCACACGGTAGAAGATATTGTCGACCTCGACAAATTGGCCCAGCGGGTCGCCGACGCCGAAAAGTTTCGAGGCGGCCGATTCGCCGATTACGCACACCTTGGCGCGCGAGGCCACGTCGGCGTCGTTGATGAAACGGCCCTTGCGTATCACGGGATTCATAAGCGCGACAAACTCCGGACCGTAGCCTTCGATTTGCCCCGATGTGGTTTTGTCGCGGTATTTCATTGTGGCAGAGGCCGACGACGACGGCACTACGTTCTCGATTTCGGGGGCTGAGAGCAGTATGCGGTCGATGTCGGAGGTGCGCAGATTCCAGTATGTGCCTTTTTTATAACCGTTGTAGGGCATGGTGGTGCGCCCCGAGAATACGATGGCGCAGTTCGAGGCAAAGCCCTCGAAGTTGCCGGAAAGCGCGGCGCGGAGACCGTCGCCGCCGCCCCAAAGGATGGCCAGCATGGCGGTGCCCCAGAAGATACCGAATGCCGTGAGGAAGGTGCGCGTCTTGTTGCGGGCGAGGGTGGCCCCGATTTCGCGCCAGTTGTCTATGTCAAAAACAGAAAGTTTCATTGCTTATCGTTTATTCGTCACGGAGGGCCTCGACGGGTTTCACTTTAAGGGCGCGTAATGCGGGGAAAAGTCCGGCGAGCGCTCCGGCTATGATCAACGCCACGGTCACTTGCACGGCGATGCCGAGGTCGACCTCGGGCGAGAGCATGAAATCGGAGTCGCGGAACACGTATTTCACCACCTCGCAGGCCACGGTGCCCATTACGATGCCTATGTATCCGAACACGGTGGTGAGCGCGATGCTTTCAAGCACCACCTGCCGCAGAATCGATGCCGGGCGGGCGCCAAGCGCGCGGCGGATGCCTATCTCGTGGGTGCGTTCGCGCACCGACACAAACATGATGTTGCTCACGCCCACGATGCCCGTAATCAAGGTGAGCACGCCGATTGTCCACATTGCGTAGTTGAGTATCGACAGGCCTTTCTGGTTTTGGACGTAATTCTCGTATCGGTTGTTTACCCAGATGGCGCTGTTGTCGTCGGGCGCGAATTTCTCGGCTGCCGACAGGGCCTCGCGCACGTCTTGTTCGAGACGCTGCACATCTTCTACGGCGGTTACGGGCCGGTGGTGCACCACCATCTGGTCGACGCGGTCGTCGTATCCGTTGAGGGCCACGGCTGTGGAGTAGGGGATGTAAGCCGATGTGACGCCGCCCCAGTCGGTGTCGTAGACGCCCACCACCGTAAACACTATTCCCGCGGCCTTCACCGTCTTGCCCACGGCAGAGTCGACGGAGGGGAAGAGCGTCTCGGCGGCAGTCTTGGTTATTACTATCACCTTGCGGGTCTCTCGCAGGTCGGCTTCGTTTATAAACCGGCCGTGAAGCATTTTCATATATCCCGACAGGGCCGAAGGAAACGCTCCGATGCAGTAGTTGCCGGGCATATAGTCCTTTTGTGTGGATATTTCGGCGCGAAAAGTGTATTCGCCCTCGATGCCGGTAATCATGGAAGGGTCGGCGTCGCGCACGGCGTCGAAATGCGATTCGTGCAGCTCGACGCGGCGTCCTTCTTTCAGTCCGGCATAGGGCTTGGAGGTGAGTCCCGGCCATATCTGGATGCGGAACGGGTCGGCCTTCATCGAGTTTTCGTCGAACGAGCCGATGATGCCGTTGCTTATCGCCAACAGCAGGATGAGCATGAAGATGCCCCAGGCCACGGAAAATCCCGTGAGCGCCGTGCGCAGCTTGTTGGTGCACATCGTCTGCCATATTTCTTTGGCAAGATCTATCATCTAAGTTTGGAAGTTGGAATGTTGAATACTCGAATAGTTGAATAGTCGAAAAATTTTTAGTCAGTCGATCTTTAAACAATGAGGCCGTCGGAGATGCGGATCACGCGGTTGGTCTGCTCGCCCACGCCGGGGTCGTGGGTCACGATCACGGTGGTCATGCCCTCGGCGTTGAGCTGGCGGAAAATCTGCATCACTTCCACCGATGTCTTGGAGTCGAGCGCGCCTGTGGGTTCGTCGGCGAGCATTATGGCCGGGTTGGTGATGAGCGCACGCGCTATGGCCACGCGCTGCTTCTGTCCGCCTGAAAGCTCCGAGGGCAGGTGATGGCTCCATTCGCGCAGGCCCATGCGGTCGAGCTGCTCGAGGGCCATGGCGTTGCGTTTGCGGCGGCTCACGCCCTGGTAGAAAAGCGGCAGGGCCACATTTTCGAGCGCGTCCTTATAGTTGATGAGGTTGAACGACTGGAACACGAAACCAATCTTGTGGTTGCGCAGGTCGGCGGCGCGGTTCTCGCTGAGGTTGCGGATGAGAGTGCCGTCGAGGATATATTCGCCGGTGTCGTAGGTGTCGAGAATGCCTAAGATATTAAGCAGGGTCGACTTCCCGGAGCCGGACGCCCCCATAATCGACACGAGTTCGCCGCGCTCGATTTCGAGGTTGATGCCTTTGAGCACGTGCAGGGGCACCGCTCCGGGATAGGTCTTGTTTATGTTTTTAAGGGAAATCACCGCTTTATTAAAATATAAGGGATGAAGAATGAGTGATGAAGTGGAGGCTATTTCTTTTCCGCGGGAATGATAGAGTAAGGCTCAGTGGCGTAAATCTGCACTGCGTCGCTTACGTTGTTTTCCACGTTTATGCGGTCGTAGGCCAGGTCGGCGATGCGGAACGGGCACGTGCCTGATCCATCGATGGGGCGTACGTTCACGGTGCCGCAGTGCGCCTCGTCATATGTGTAGAAAACCAGGGCGGAGTTTATTTCAAGGTAGGAGTTGTCGACCACGGTGGAATCGCGCATGGCAACGGTAATGGACCTGTTATCGGTGGATACATTGAGACGGCCCACATGGCAGTCGTGGATATTCACCTCGCGGGCGTTGGCGGTGAGTTCGGCAATGTCGAAGTTGTGGAGGCTTATTCCGACATATTCGTCAGACTCGACCGACACGATACGAGGGGTGTAGATTACGATCGGGTCGCCGGTGACGCCGCGGAATCTGTCAAAATCATTGGGCTTTTTCAGGGTGATGGTAAGAGTGCTGTCGGCAATCTCATATTTGAAGCCGTCGGCCCATGCTTCTGCATACTCCACCGAGTATGAGTCGGATTGGCGTATTTCCACACCGTGGAAATAATCATCAGATTCATCATAAGATGTTTCCAGATTCACATTGGCTATGAACACAACCTTGTCAAACGGGTCGAGTTCTATCACGGCCTTTTCTCCCGACATGTCGGTGTACGGGTCTTGGTTCGGTTCTCCGTAAGGGCGGCCGTTGAGGGAGATAATGCCGAGGATAATGGTGACGAGCAGAAGCCATGTGCCGATTATGCCTAATATTATATATGTTGTCTTTTTCATTGGATGTCGGAATTTGATGCTTTGTTGCTGTATTTGTTGGCCTCGAGGAGGTGAAGCATGTCGCGGTCGGTGAGATATTCCACATAGAGGCGGGAGAGGTCGGCCTCAGACAGGCCTATTGCGGCCAGGCGGTCGAAAGTGTGGCGCAGGTCGTTTTCTATAAACTCATCGTTGTAGAGGTCGCCCACGCGGGCGGGTCCGTCCTCGGCCACGAAATATCCTATGCCGCGCTTGTTGGCGAGCACGCCGCGCTGTTGCAGGTAGTCGAAAGCGCGCATCACGGTGTTTGCGTTCACTTCCATGGCGGCTGCCGTCTCGCGCACCGAGGGTATGCGCTGGTCGCGGGCATATTCGCCACGGTGGATAGAGTCGCAGATGCGGTCGGCGATTTGAAGGTAAATGGGTCGGTTTTTATCTGAAAATGTCACCATCGTTGTATAATTTCTGATTCACGGTAGCGATAGTACGCCAGCACGTAGTTGATTGAGGAGAAAATGAGAGATACCGCTGTGGCGGCGCATGCCATCATGGTGCGTGTGGGTTGGAAGTGGTCGAGCCAGTTTTCGAGCCAGAGGGGCACGTAGTTCATGTTGGGCTCGAACAGGGCCAGAGCCAGAGTTGTGAAGTAGATGCTGCATACGCCGTTTATCACGATAAGGCCCAGGAAAGTCTTGATAAATGATTTCTTCGGCCAAATCGACGAGCCGAGCACAAACATCGACTGATAGGCAAGGAAGGCGCACAGGCCGCAGATCGAGGCCAGCCACATATCCTTGTCTGATAATAAGGACGAGAATGCAAATTTGACGTTTATGGCCAAGGGATGCGTCATTGTGCAATATGCCACACGCAGGGCGTCGATTATTACGAAGCCGGTGATATACAGTACAATAAATACGGGCACGTAGGTAATCCAGCGCACGGCAAATTTTTCGAGCTGCGAGGCCGGGAGCATCAGCGAGGGGATGGCCGACTCTTTGTCGCGGATGGGGTGCATCATCATCGAGGCGCTGAAACATCCGCCAAGGAAAAGCCCGATCCAGAAGAACACCAACATTACGTCGGCCGTGTAGTCGTTGAAATACCAGGAATACATTTCAGAATTCTTGTCGGCATAGTTATACTCGCGGAAAGCGGTGAGCTGCACGGCCAGGAGGATAAACAGACCGAATATCACGGCGAGCCACATCAGGTTGGTGCGCGAGTCGCGCTTCATTTCCAGACGGAAAAGCCGGTTGAAACGCTCGAGGGAAAAATCAGTTTTCATATTTGGGCGGAAGTTGAGGGTTTGGGAAAATGGCTGCGAGCTGCTCCGGAGCCGTGGCCGACAGTTCGAAAAGAGTTTCGAGGTCGACATCGGTATCGAAAGACCCGTCGTTGGGGATAATCACATTCACGCCTTGCACGCCGGCTTGGGCGTAGATGGCGCGTTCGACCAAAGAAGGATTGTCGGTGGTGACAAACGCAAGCCTTTGGCGGATTTCGGGCATCGATGCGTTGAGCAGCATCGAGCGGTTGTCCATAATCACGACATGGTCGAGCAGCGAGTTTATGTCTCGCACCTGGTGGGTGGATATTATCACCGTGCGGTCGTCGGTCATCGACGAAGCGATGAAGCGGCGGAACGCGGCCTTGCCGGGGATATCGAGACCGTTGGTAGGCTCGTCCATAAGCAGCAGCGGCGTGTTGCAGGCCAGGGCGAAGCACATGTAGGCCTTTTTCTTCTGGCCCATCGACAGGGCGCCGAGGTGGAGGTCGGCCGGCAGCTCAAATGTGGTGAGATGGCGCTGCATGTCCTCACGCGAGAAATTGGGATAGAACGTGGAGTAGAGGTTGATATAGTCGTCGAGCGACATCGAGGGGAGGTTGAACTCTTCGGGCACGATGAAAATGTCGGCGAGAGTTTTTGGACGGCGCAGGCGAGTGTCCGCGCCGGCAAATGTCACATTGCCGCTTTTGGGAGTGAGCAAGCCTGCGATGAGATAGAGCAACGTCGACTTGCCGGCGCCGTTGCGTCCGAGCAACCCGTAGACGCCCCCTGCGGGGAGCTCCATCGAGAAGTCGTCGATCACCGGTTTGGTGCGGTGAGGATAGAAAAAAGTCAGATGATCGATTTTTAACATATGGGTGAAGTGTTTGAATTTCTTACTTAAATAGTGATGTAGTGATGGGGGGGGGGTAGTGTACTATCAAACTATTACACCGCAAAGTTAACTCTCTTTTTCCAATCCACCAAATTTTTTCCAAATTTTTTTATCAGCCCCCACTCCCCCGGGCTATATTTGTAGAGCGATATTCCCGGTGCCCCCACTGGACACTGTTAATTATCAATGAGTTAGCGGTCTTTCTTTCATCCATACCCCTCCGAGTCGCCACAACATTCAGCTCATCGAGGCTCGACCGAGATAAAAGTCACCACACACACCGTAAATTGCTGAAATATTGTTGGTTATGCGTGTCGCGGTGTATGCATATCTATTTTGCTTGATATGTAAATCGCTGATAATCAATATAAATTGAAGCATCTTTCATAGTCATTCACCATCGTTCAACCCCACCATACAGCCTCGCAACCCCAAACTTTAACAGATTTAGCCATAATCACACGGTAAAAATGTGGTGACCTCAACCGAAAATCAGCCGGGTCACCACGCTAAATCGTTAAAATCTTCAAAAAATTCGTAACTTTGCATGTGGATAGGCGCAAGTCTATCCACGAAATTTTGGAAAATAAGAAGCGGTATGCTCTCTTGTAAGTCGAGAACGTAGGAACCTACATTCGTGCATTTAGGTTTCCTACGACCTTCGACTTAGAATGTTGCATTGGTAGTCCGCGCTTCTGCATTATAAGAACGCCCTACTTGGACAATAGGCATAACTAAATAGACTATGAAACAAATAACTTCAGACACTCGACTGATTGCGAGATGTGGATTGTATTGTGGAGCATGCCGCAAATATCTGCAAGAGAAATGCCCGGGATGCAGATTAAATGATAAAGCATCGTGGTGTGGGATACGGAAATGCACCCAAGAAAAAGGTATAAGTACCTGTGCTGATTGTGGTATTGAGGTTGGCGATTGTAAGACTTATTCCAATTTCATGGCTAAACTTTTTGCATTCATCTTCAAATCAGACCGTCCGGCATGTATCCGTTTTATAAAAAAGCATGGGGAGCAGGCTTATGCTGACGAAATGACAAAATGTAAATGTCAAACCATCAAACGAAAATAGAGTATGTTTATAGCTATTCTTACTTATAAGAAACCTCTGAGTGTGGTTGACAAATATATTCAGGCTCACCGTGATTATCTTGCTGAACACTATGCCGCAGGTGATTTCATTGCGTCAGGGCCTCAGAACCCACGCATCGGTGGCGTGATAATGATAAAAGCCACCAACCGCGAGGCTGTCAACGCCATTATTTCGCAAGATCCGTTCAACATCAATGGTATCGCCGATTATCAGATAGTAGAATTCACCCCTACGATGTTCTGCGATGAGCATATGAAAGATTTTTGCTGAAAACAAGTATATGAAAAAAATTAGATTATCTATAATAACCATAGCATCGGTTGCTCTGTGTGCGTGTACTGCAACCAATAAACCCGAAAACAACGGAGAAAACATCATCCTTGATTCTGCAAGTTTGCAGGAAGAATGGCGTCTTGATTCTTATCGCATAGACTGCGAGTCAAAGCAATTTGATGTCACATCAAGTTACAAACTGTCGTTCAATGAGCCGGACAATACATTCAGTCTTTCCACCGACTGCAACATGATTAACGGTGAGTTTGGAATCGCTGACGATACCATTCGATTCAAAAACATGCTTGTCACCGAGATGGCTTGTGACAATATGATTGTGGAGCAGAACATGCTGCGTCTTCTCAACGACTCCACAGCCTATGCAATTTGCCATGGCGATACACTGACATTCACAGCTCCATATATAGGCTCTGCCATATTTATTAAACGAGAAGATACGCATTTATCTTCTGACGCAAAGTCTTTTATCGGAGAATATACCGACCAAAAAGATGGCTCAACACTTCAGATAAGGAAAGACACCAATTCCGGGCCAAGCATACATATCAGCCTGTTCAGGCTCACTGATATTGATAATGGAATTGGCACAATCTCTGATAATACAATGACATTCACGGCGACCGATGCGGCTGGCAATCCGATAAAGGGCACGATTACTCTTGACGGCGACACAGCCACGGTGGTTTTCACCCACTCTACCTGGGGGTATCTCCCTGCCGGCTCCACCTTTCACTTCAAGCGGGATACTCAATCAATGACTGACGAGCGATCCTCTTTTGTCGGCACATCATACTCCGGAGGAGGTAATGGAGGAGGTCTGGCAATCGATTTGACCATAACCTTTATGGCCGACAGTATTTGTGAGTGCATTTCAAACTTCTATCAGGCCTTTCCCAATCCGGTAAAAGTCAAAGGCACTTATTTGATTCATAACGGCATTGTGGAAGTAACATGCCGCCCCGAAGGGTTTGAAGACAATCCTATTAACTGGCGTTTTTCAATAAAAAATAACGGCAACGAACTGAGTTTCAATAATTCTGATAAAAGCGAAGAGGGGTCAATGGGCACCGGCTGGTTAATTCTCAAAAAGAAATAACTCACGTCAAAGCTGACATTTGATGCAATAACCGTGAAACTATCTGCTGAAAAATGATTGAAAACGATTAGAGATAATATCCACAGATTTCTTTTTCAATTGTCTGTCCCTTCGGGGTGTTTTGGTTTAGTGCGTCCTATCAGATAACAGACCGCAATTATCGTCAGTGTCATTAGTTCGGATACCGGTATTGCCATCCACAGACCGGGAATTCCTATTATTTTAGGCAGAACAATAAATCCGGGAATCATAAAGATGACTCCTCTGAGCAACATGTATATGATGGGACGTATGGCGCGTTCGCAACTTTGGTAATATCCAATGAATGTGATATTAAGTGCGAATGGCAATGCACACAACCCCAACAGCGGCAATCCCGCTTTTGCAATCTCATAGGCATGTTCTGTAGAATCGAGGAAAATGCCGGTCAGAATCCCGGAACCACCCAACATCACCAATGATATTGCCAGCCCGCAGACGATTGCGGCCACCAATGCCACATTCAAAGCCTGATGCACACGTTCTGTGAGTCCGGCGCCATAGTTGTAACTTATAATCGGTTGTGACGACTGTGCCACAGCATTGCTTATGGAGAATATAAGCGGGAAAAGATAACAACCCACGCTGAATGCAGCCACACCGTCTTCTCCAAGGAACGATAAAAACATGTAATTGCCCGTAACCATCATCACACCGATTGCAAGTTCGGCTATAAAAGTAGCCAACCCTATCTTAGCCATATATCCGGTGTTCCTGACGGACAGTCTGAAAGATTTCTTCGTGAGGCGAAGAGGATAGAATTTAAGTTTGTCAGAGAAAAAGAGGAAATAAGCCAAAACCATAATCCCGGCCACTATACATGAGATTGATGTGGCAATCGACGCACCCTTTATACCCATGCCGAGAGGATAAACCATATACCAGTCAAGGAAAATGTTAAGTATCGCCCCCACTATCTGCACACTCATGGCGTAACGAGGAGAACCGTCAAGCCTGATAAGCATCATGCCGGCACATTGCAGATAAAAGAACATCAGCCCCGGGAGCAACCACAGCAGATAGTCGGTGGCAAGTTCTTCAAGAAGAGGACTGCAACCGAGCAGATACAGCAGCGGACGGGTGAACAGCAATGAACACAATATGACCGCTCCGAATATAATGGCCCCGGCAATATATGCCTGAGTCATTATTATTCTTGCCGCCTTCACATTCCCCTCCGCCAGACGTATGCCTCCTATTACAGATGCCCCGATACCGAACATCAGCCCTATGCCGGTACATATCAGAAAGAGGGGAGCCACGATATTTATGGCGGCAAGTGCATTGCTGCCCACACCATGGCCTACAAACATGCCATCGCAGAGGTTAAGCGCAGAATTAAAAAACATACCTATCAAAGTCGGAAAAAACATAGCCGTGAAGAGCGGTCTTATTTTTCCGTTTCCGAAATCAAGTTTATCTCTTTCCATGTCGATGATATTTGAGAGTGCAAAGTTACAGCCAATTCAAAAATTATGAATGGTATAAATCCGTACAATCCGGGTACTTTTTATAACTAAATTTGATTTTACGCCCAATCATGCGTAACTTTGCAGAAAGGAAATGATATGATGAACGAAAAAATACCATCAGGAAGAGTCCCACATTTTCACACAGGAGTAATAGGTGTGAACAGTTGGGATGTGAAACAAATGCTTCCGGTGGAGGGCTGTATTATATTGTTTTGCGAACGGGGAGAGATGGAAATCACAAGCAATTCCATACGATGTGTCATGCACTCCGGAGATATGGCATTTATTGTATTCGACACCGTAACTGTTCTAATCAGGATGTCTGACGATTTTTTAGCAAAATTCATATCCGTTGACTTTGATATCGCTCAAGATTTATTCTTCCTTACCACCTCCAACAGTTTTTGGGACTATATATACACTTCGCCGGTTTTTACGTTGGATAAAGATGCGCGTGATATTGCAAAGCATTGGTTCGCTTCAATTCAATGGCTTTATGCTAAATGTTCGGAGGACACTGTAGAAAAGGTGATGCGTAATGAGGTAGAGAATTTCATGATGATAATGTCTGAATTTGCAGAGTCCCATTTTGGTACACACGCAACCAATCACACAAAAAACAGAGCATGGCTGATTGCCAGTACTTTTCTTGGATTGCTCAACCGATACTATATCAGTCACCATGACGTAGCTTTCTACGCAAAGAAACTCAATATATCGTCCAATTACCTGAATATAATCTCCAAACGGATTTTAGGAGTTTCTGCAAAGGAACAGATAAACATCCAATTAGGGCTCGTAATTAAAATGCTACTTGATACCACCGAGCTGACCGTGAAAGAAATCGCGGAAAGATTGCATTACGATGATCCTTCATATCTATGCCGTTTATTCAGGAAGCAGAACGGACTATCTCCCATACAATACAGGAATAAAGCCCAACACTTGGCCTGTAACATGAATGTTCATTGATATTCTGATATGGGTTCATTTATGCCATCTTTTGGGAATAAAAATTAGCGATAATATTATTACGAACCAATTATGCGTTCCGAATAAATGACATTTATGTCAATTTTGGGGAATAATACTTTTTAAAATACCCCTGAAGTATTACCATATTTCACTGTTTTTGGGGGTTCAGGCGGCGATTTTGTCGGCAATATCCTCGGAGGATGGTTTGATGTAGTCCATGAAGGTTTATTCGGTGACGGCGGCGATGGCGCGGTCGAGCATGGTGTCGGTGCCGGAGAGGGCGGCCACGGGGTCGAGGTCGACGGCGTAGCCGTCGGTGGGCTCGATGCCGGATTCGGTGGGCCGGCCTTGCGCGTCGAGGATAGAGACTGTGGAGAGGCGAAGAACCCAGCCGCGGGGAAGGTCGAACTGCACGGGCATGCCGGAGCCGCCGCCGGTGCGCGCGCCCACGATTTTTACTCCGGGGAGGTAGCGCATGATCGACACGAAATTGTTGGCCGCCGAGAATGTGGAGCGGTTGGTGAGGATGGCCACGGGTTTGTTCCAGCGCAGGCAGTTTGCTCCGGCAGGCTCATAGTAGTAGGGCCAAGGCTCGGAGAAATCGTCGTGCCCGGGGCCTGTCTTGTGCACCATGTAGCCAACGAGGGTGCGCTCGGAGAGGAAGCGCCGGATAAAGTCCTCGGCATTGGTAAGGCTTCCGCCGCCGTTGTCGCGTATGTCGATAATAAGTCCGGAGCAGAGCCAAAAGTCGGACAGTATATTGTTGATGTTGCCGTCGCCGAGGCCCGATTCAAACGACGACCAGCGTATGTAGCCCACGTTCTGAGGGAGGATGCCGTAGATTACGGGGCCGAGCTGCCGGTAGTTGAACCCAAGGTAATATTGCTCGACGAGGCGCGCGTCGAAGTTCTGAGGATATTTGCTCCACCAGTCGCGGTAGTAGGATGTGGCGAATCCCGACGAAAGGTTCACGTGGCCGTCGCGGAGTTCGGAAAGCATTCCGGCGCAGGCGTCGAAGAGATTGTCCGACGACATGCCGTTGTAGACGCGCGAGCGGTAGCGGGAGCCTGTCTCGCGCCAGTCGATGTCTTTTTCCTTGAAAAAGCAGTAGTGCTCGTCGACAATGGTCCACACGGCGTCGAAAGTGCCTTCGGCGTTGTTGTCGAATTCCTCGATATGGTGGCACGAGCACAAGGCTATGGCGAAAAATATGGCAGAAAGAATATTTTTCATATCAGTATGCGGAGATTATGCGGGAGGCCGTTACTGCATCGGAGCCGGGACGGAGCGATATCCAGTCGGTGGTGATGCCAATAGAGAGGGCGTGTGTCACATTGCGGGTGACAAGATTGGAGGCCTTGGTGGAGAGTATATAGTTATGGTAGGCGAGGCGCAGGGATGTGGCGCCAAAATGGAGGTCGACCGAGGCGAGATTGTCGAGTGAGAAATACGAGCCCCACCAGGCGGGATGCACCAGCCCGGAACGGTAGCCGAGATAAATCTGATAGTAGAGCTCGCCGTAGTCGGGAGAGAAGAACACGCCGCCTACGGGGAGCATGGCCGAATAGCGGGCCGTGAGCGGAATGCCTAAAAGGCTGCCGCGCCATTGGGCGAAGGCCGAGGCGTCGACGGTGACGGCGGCGCGTGCCGAGGCCGGATTGTTGCCCGAACGGTCGATATAGAGCACTCCGGCGTCGATGTCGAGAGCCGGGCCGATGCCGGCGGAGAAGCCTGCGGGAAGCGTCCAGCGTCGCATCATGCCCCATGAGGCGTCGATGCCGGCGTTGTAGAGCGTGATGGTTTTAGCCGGATTTTTGGTGAAATCGACGGAAGCGCCGAGGCGCAACTGCATCACCCAGCGTTCGGGGTCGAAGCGCATGGCTTGCAGGCGCGAGTAGGAGAGTCCGGCGTGGATGCCGGAGTAGTGCATGGGCGAGAGGTAGGTGTCGGCAATGTGAGCCGAACCTATCTCTACGGTGTAGGTTGAGCTCACGGGGCGAAGCGGCTCGGAGGCAATGCACGATGCACTTATCAATGCACAATGCACAATGCACGATGCACGATTAGTCAATGCACGATGCACAATGCACAATGCACGATTAATTAAACGCGATATTTTTTTAGCCATAAATTCCATCCATTAAAAATTGTGCATTGTGCATTGTGCATCGTGCATTAGAATAACCGTTGTTGGCCGTTGATTTCATCGCGCACTTCCTCGTCGGATTTTTCCTCGGGGGCTATGTCGTCGGTGTCGGGAGCGATGGGCTCGGGGGCGTCGGCCGGAGTTTCGGTCGGGAGCGGACGCGGCTCTATTTCCTCGACGGAGCCAAGGGCGAAGGTGGTGAGGCGTTTGCCTCGGGCCTTATACGATTTCACGCCGATATAGTCGGTGGCGTCGATAATGACAGGTTCGCGGAAATCGTCGGGAGCGGCAAAAGAGACGCGGAAACGCGCTCCGGGAGTGTCGCTGAGCAAGATGAGCGACGATTTTTCGTTCTCGCCGAGGTAGCGCAGATGGCGTGTCGAGGGTTCGAATTCAAAGCGTTTGATGTAGGGGTATTTCTGGTCGGCGTCGTTGAGTATGGCGGTCCACACCACGCCGGGGCGGAATTTTTCGATGCGGAGAATATTGTCCTCGTAGTGGTTGGTGGCGTCGAATGTCGAGGTGTAGTATTCGCCGTTTTTGAGGATTACGAGCACAAGGTCGTCGCCCTGAAACTCTCCAAGGAAGTTGCCGCGGCCTTCGTAGTTGAGACGGAGCACGTCGGGGTCGAACCACACGTTGCGTCCTCCCAGGGTGCTCGATCCCTTCTCTTTGAGGGCGAACCGGTGCACCTCGTTTTTGGTCACGAGATTGCCGAGGCTCTGCTTGCCCTTGATGGCGAGGTTGGCGAAGTCGATGTCGATTTGCAGGGTCTTGATGCGCTGCTTGGGCTTGAGGGTTACTTTCACCACTTCGGCCTCGCCGTTGGGGTTGGCCGAGAACCAGCATATGCGCGTGCCGGGCTGGCCGGGGGTGAGGTTATATTCGCGGTCGCGCGTGATGCCGGTCACGGCGAAGCGTTTCATGTAGTAGAAGCCGCCGCGGCCGTTCTGGTATATCACATTATATATAGTGCGCGTGTCGTTGCGCTTGAACACGTTTACATAGAGCACATTCTTGCCTATCGACAGTTTTTCCTGCACCTTCACCACCTTGTAGCGGCCGTCTTTGTAGAAAATAATTATGTCGTCGATCATCGAGCAGTTGCACACAAACTCGTCTTTTTTGAGCCCTGTGCCGATGAAGCCCTCCTCGCGGTTGATGTAAAGTTTCTCGTTGGCCTCGGCCACATTCGCGGCCTCGATAGAGTCGAAACCGCGTATCACGGTGCGGCGCGGATGGTCGGCGCCGTATTTCTTTTGCAGGGCGAGATACCAGTCGATGGTGTATTCGGTGAGTCGGTCGAGGTGGCCGAGCGTCTCGGCAATGTCGTCGCCGAGGCGGGCTATGGCGCGGTCGGCGTCGTCGACGTTGAAGCGCAGGATGCGCTTCATCTTTATTTCGAGAAGGCGCAAAATGTCGTCGGTCGTCACCTCCCGGATAAGCGACGGGGCAAACGGCTCGAGACGCCGGGCTATGTGGGCCACGGCCTCGTCGTTGGATTTGGCCTGTTCGTATTCGGCATCCTTGTAGATGCGGCTTTCGATGAAGATGCGTTCGAGCGAGGCAAAGAAAAGCTGCTCGCGCAGTTCGGCGAGGCGTATTTCAAGCTCGCATTTGAGGATATGGCGCGTGAGGTCGGCGCTGTGGCGCAACACGTCGCTCACCCCGAGGAAATGAGGCTTGTCGTCGGAGATTACGCAGCAGTTGGGCGAGATTGACACTTCGCAGTCGGTGAAGGCATAGAGGGCGTCGATGGTTTTGTCCGACGAAGTGCCCGGCACGAGGCTCACCATGATGCGGGCCGAGTCGGAAGTGAGGTCGTCGATTTTGCGTATTTTGATTTTACCGTTGTCGATGGCCTTCAATATCGAGTCGATGAGCGAGCCGGAAGTCTGGCCGAAGGGCAGTTCGGTGATGGCGAGAGTCTTGTTGTCGATTTTCTCGATTTTGGCGCGGACCTTTACAGAGCCGCCGCGTTCGCCGTCGTTATAGCGCGACACGTCGACAAATCCGCCGGTCTCGAAGTCGGGGTAGAGCGTGAATTCCTCGCCGCGAAGGTAGGCCACGGCGGCGTCGATGAGCTCGTTGAAATTGTGCGGAAGGATTTTCGACGACAAACCCACGGCAATACCCTCGGCGCCCTGGGCCAGCAGAAGCGGGAACTTGGCCGGAAGCGTCACCGGCTCGCGGTTGCGTCCGTCGTACGACGGAGTCCATTGCGTCACCTTGGGATTGAAAAGCACGTCGAGGGCGAAATGCGAGAGCTTGGCCTCGATGTATCGGCCGGCGGCGGCTCGTGCCCCGGTGAGGATGTCGCCCCAGTTGCCCTGCGTGGTCACCAGCAGGTCTTTTTGCCCGAGCTGCACCAGCGCGTCGTTGATGGAAGCGTCGCCGTGAGGGTGATACTGCATGGTCTGGCCCACGATGTTGGCCACTTTGATAAACCGGCCGTCGTGCATCGTGCGCATAGTGTGGAGTATGCGGCGTTGCACAGGTTTAAGGCCGTCGTCGATATGCGGCACGGCGCGTTCGAGAATCACATACGAGGCATAGTCGAGAAACCACGACTGGAACATTCCGCGCAGCTGGCGGCGCGTGTGCTCGTCGAGGCTGTCGGAATACGGTTTTACAAAATCGGCGGAATAGCCGCCGGCGGCCGGGGAGTCGGCCGTGCTCTCGTCGTCAAACTGGTCTTCGGGAAAATCGCTCATCGGGGGTATTATTTTAACAGGAAAGAATTCCCACAAAGTTAGCAAAAAAAAATGAAACACGCATCCGCCCGATTGTAAAACCCGAAACATTTCCGTAAATTTGTGGGAAAATATTTTGGATTAAGGTCATTAAGGACCTTAAGGACCTTAACGACCTTATTTTATAAACCAATTTATGTTACAATATGTTACGCGATGATTCGTTCCTTGCTCAAAGAGGCAATTACCGTTGTCTTATAACATTTCAGAAAGCGGAGTGTATCTACGACATCACGTTTCATTTCGCACATAGATTTTTAGAAAAGGGCGATCGCACGGTAGATCAGATGGTGCAGGCCGCCCGGTCCGGCAAACAGAATATAGTCGAGGGTGCGTCGGCATCGGCAACATCTAAGGAAACGGAGATAAAACTGATGAATGTGGCAAAAGCGAGTATGCATGAATTGCTTGTCGACTTCGAAGACTATCTTCGTGTGCGTCAACTGCGGCAGTGGCAAAAAGGAGAACCCAAATTCGAGCAGACGCGCTGCTATTGCACTTCACACAACAGCAGCGCCGACTTCCGAGATAAACTTCCCGATCGAAACGATGAGACAATAGCCAACATAGCCATAATACTCATTCGCCAACTCGACTATCTTCTATTCAAGCAAATTGAGACCTTGAAAAAGGCATTTCTTGAATCCGGTGGCATCAAGGAAGAAATGAGCCGCGCCCGCCGCAAAGTCCGGGGCTATTGAAAAATTGACAATTAAGGTCATTAAGGACATTAAGGTCTTTAATGACCTTAAAAATGACTTAAAATGTTTGAAAAGTTTCGGTTTTGAAGAAAAATGATTACTTTTGCGAATTATTCGTAAAAAAATTAAACAATCTTATCACATACGCTTAAAAATTACCGCTTATGAGTAACAATGTATCCGCCAGCCTTCGTGACAAGGCTTGGGCAAGATGGACTGCGCTGGGGCTGCTGGCCTTCGCCATGTTCTGTTCTTACATTTTTATGGATATCCTGTCGCCTATCAAGGACTTGCTGCAATCGACACGCGGCTGGGACTCGACGGCTTTCGGCACGATGCAGGGCTCGGAAACTTTCCTCAACGTGTTCATTTTCTTCCTGATTTTTGCCGGCATCATCCTCGACAAGATGGGTGTGCGGTTCACGGCCATACTCTCGGGCGCGGTGATGCTCGTGGGAGCCACCATCAACTGGTATGCCCTCACCGACGGCTTCCTGGGCAGCGGTCTCGACCGTTGGTTCACCGACCATCTTAACTATATCCCTGTGTTCGACGAGCTTGGCATTTCGCCTTTCTACGAAGGCATGCCCGCGTCGGCCAAGTTCTCGGCCGTCGGCTTTATGATTTTTGGCTGTGGCGTTGAAATGGCCGGCATCACGGTGAGCCGTGGCATCGTTAAGTGGTTCAAGGGCCGCGAGATGGCTTTGGCTATGGGTTCGGAGATGGCGTTGGCGCGTCTTGGCGTGGCCACATGTATGATATTCTCGCCGATGTTTGCCAACCTTGGCGGCGAGGTGAGCGTGTCGCGCTCGGTGGCTTTCGGCGTGGTGCTTCTGCTTATCGCCCTGATTATGTTCATCGTATATTTCTTCATGGATAAGAAACTCGACGCCTCGGGCGTGGAGGAGGAAAAAGACGAGCCATTCCAGCTGCGCGACCTTGGCAAAATCCTCACCAGCAGCGGTTTCTGGCTTGTAGCCCTGCTCTGCGTTCTCTACTACTCGGCTATCTTCCCCTTCCAGAAATATGCCGTGAACATGCTTCAATGCAACCTTACGCTCACCGAGCCGGGCGCCGAGTCGTTCTGGGCGTCCGACGCCGTAACGGTGATTCAATATGTGATTATGCTCGTTGTGGCCGGCGCGGCTTTCGCGGGCAACTTCTCAAAAAACAAGGCGGCCAAGGGCGGTCTTTTCACTCTCGCCGTGGTGGCTCTCGTGGGCTACTGCTTCTTCGGCTACATGCGCCAGTCGGCGGCTGCCATTTTCGCCGTGTTCCCCCTCTTGGCCGTGGGCATCACCCCCATCCTTGGCAAATATGTCGACTATAAGGGCAAGGCCGCCTCGATGCTCATCGTAGGCGCGCTTTTGCTCATTGCCTGCCACCTCACTTTCGCCTTCGTGCTCCCGCAGCTCAAAGGCAACGACCTCGGCGGCGTGATTGTGGCCTACCTCACGATTCTTGTGCTGGGCGCATCGTTCTCGCTTGTGCCCGCCTCGTTGTGGCCGAGCGTGCCCAAGCTGGTCGACTCTAAGATTATCGGTTCGGCCTATGCGCTTATATTCTGGATTCAGAACATCGGCCTGTGGCTGTTCCCGCTCCTTATCGGCAAAGTGCTCGACAGCACCAACCCGCAGGTTGTCGACGCCGTAGCCGCCGGCACCATGAGCGCCGAGGAGGCTGCCGTAAGCTACAATTACACCGCGCCGCTTGTAATGCTCGCATGTCTGGGCCTTGCCGCCCTTATAATCGGTTTCATCCTTAAAGTTATCGACCGCAAGCAGGGTCTTGGCCTCGAAGAGCCAAACATTAAAGAGCCGCAGGCCGAAATACTCGCTTCCGAGGTTGAAGCCGTCGAAGAATAATAAATAATACTCTGAACAGCACTTATGAGATTCCTTTCCACTATCTTGATTTCAATGTCCGCCGCCACGGCGATTGCGCAAGTCATTAATCTTCCCGAGGCTCCTGCTCGCTCCGGACTTATATCGATGCACCAAAGCACGGTGCGTCCGGCGCGCACTGTGCAAGGCCGTGCCGCCGAGCCGCTGGCTACTCTCAGCGAGAGCTTCGAGGGCACCAACGGCACAAGCAAGACATGGCTTCCCGACGGCTGGGAGCGTATTCGCACCAACGAGACCATGTCGGCGGTGGAAGGCTGGGTGGCCGGTCCGCGCTACACCGGCGCTCCGGCCCCGTCCGACGGCGACTATTATATGACCATGCTCTATCCTATGGGCACGCCCAAGGACGAATGGCTCGTGACGCCGGCTGTGGCAATCAAGGAGGGGATGGAACTGACCTTCGACACATGGTTCTCGCCGGCATATTTCTTCATTCTCGACCGCGACCATTACGATGGCACCACCGGGGAATTTATCAAGCGCGAGGTGGCATCTTCGTTCCAGATATGGGTGCAGCCTGAGGGTGGGGAATGGACTATGGTGAAAGATTTTGTCGACGATTACATGGATATGTCTTATGACGACATGGCCATGTCGGAATCGACAACCATGTTCAGCCGCACGATTCCGCTCGGCGACTATGCCGGACGCACCGTGCGCGTCGGGTTCCGCTACAAGGCCGACGACGGCAATATTATTTTCCTCGACAATGTGAGGATTGAATATCCGTTGCTGCCCGTGTTCTATCAGGCTCCGCTCAGCACTCTGTATTTTGGTTTCTCGTCGACAATGTGGTCGGCATCGCCTTACGATGTGGCGCTCTTCCCCGTGTTTGCTCCCGTTACGTGGACCAACCTTACCGGGGTAGACAATGCCGCTTACACATGGCGATATGCCGATCCGGTGACCGGCACAGAGTCGAACACCAACGACACCGACCTTACTGTGGAATACAGCACGTTCTACCAGCCGGGCGCCACCTCGTACACCAACTACTATTCGGCTCCTGTGCTCGAAGGCGAGGCAGAAGGTTACACCGCGGCCTGGTATCAGGAACCCATAAGGGCAATGCAGATGGGCGGCGACGCCACTTTGCAAGGGAAAAATTCGTCGACAGGCGAGATTGTCAACGTTACATATGGCCTCATACCCTTTAATCTCGGCACCGACGGCATCGACATCTCCGTGGCTCCGGCCTACGACTATGGCGAGACGAGTGTGCCCATTTTCGGATATAGCGACCGTACCCGCCAATGGTGGACGGAGAACTCTCTCGGCATAGACGCTCCCGAAAGCGACTATGCCGAAGCCATTGCATATCTCAACTATTTTGAGGCTCCGACGTCGCCGCTCGTTGTAAACGGGCTTTGGACTCTTGCCAAAGGTCAAATCACCGACGATGCCGAATTTGTGGCCGAGATTTACGCCGTAAGCGGCGGTGTGCAGGCCGCAACGCCTGTGGCGCGCGCCGTATGCCGTGGCTCCGAGGCTGAAAAAATAGAAGGAGGAACCCAACTTTACCTTACCATTCCGTTTAAATTCGACAGCCCGGTTGTGCTCTCCGATTCCGAAGCCGAGGCTTACCATATAATGATTTCGGGCTACAACGACCCGGCTAACGTGACATGGTTTGCCCCGCTGCACTCGATGTTCCCGCGCCTCGACGGCGTGTCGCTCGGCAGCGTGCGCCGCCACACCGTGACAAACGGAACGGAAGCCTATGACATAGTGCCGCTCGGACAGTTCTACGGCGACTATGGCCTGCTCAATGTGTCGTTCGCCATATGCCTCGATGCTTTCTATCCCTGGCTCAAAGCCGAAAATACGGAGATTGAGATTGACAACGCCTCGCCCGCGACAGTGAATCTCGACTCGTATTACGATGCTTCGTCTCTCGTGCTTACGCAACCCGACGGCTCCGAGCTGCCTTCGTGGCTGTCGGCCTCTGTTGCAGGCCGCTACGACAAGGCAGCCATCACGCTTACGGCATCTACCGATGCTCCGGCCGAGGCTGTTGTAAAAATCGCCGCGCCGGGTGTAAGTGAGCAGATAAAGGTAAAGGCCACCGCGGCCGGCATCGCCGACGCCTCCACATCTGTGGACTCGCCGGTGACCGGGATATTTACCCCGGCCGGCATCGCCGTGGAAAGCGCCGACGCCCCCGGCCTCTATATATTGCGCCATGCCGACGGCTCCGTGTCGAAAATTCTCCGAAAGTAAATAATGCCATCATAACCGTTTTCAATGAATAAATTTATCCTGCCGCTTATCGCCATGCTTGCGGCCTCATCGGCTGTTGCTTCCGCTCCGGGCAAATCTGCCTCGCGTGTGCCCGACATAGAGCCTGTAACGTTCTATGAAGGGTTCGAGGACTACGACACGTCCATGGGGCTGAACTGGATTCCCGAAGGTTGGTCGAAAGTGTGTACCGACGCCCATAAACCCACGCCGGAAATGCTCGCCCGCAACGTGAACAACACCTGGTATGTCTACGAATCGTCGGAATTCATGCAGGAAATGACGCCCGACGGCTGGAACGAGGCTTTTATTCATTTCGGATTCACCGACGACGAGCGCGGAAGCTCTAACGCCGCCCAGGACGAATGGCTCATCACCCCCGAAATCTCGCTCGGAGCCAATGAGGAACTGTCGTTCTATCTCCAATGCGACTATTCCACCGTGTACGAATGGGACTGGAACAAATCCTGTTTCAAAGACCGTTCCGACATAAAGAATACTCTTAAAATTATGGTTACCACCGACGGTGGCGACTCCTGGGAAGAAGCCTGGGATCTCGAAGCCGACGAAGTGCGCCGTCATCCCGATGCTGTGTGCTTCAATCAGTACGGCAATCTCCAATACCACCAATTCACCACATCGCTTGCCGCTTTTGCCGGCAAGAGCGTGCGCATCGGCTTCCGCTATGTGCGCCAAAGCGGCGACGGCATCGGCAACTCCATGATGCTCGACGGTGTTACGGTGAAGCCCGCCAAGGCTGTCGAAGGACCAAACCGCGAGGGCTGGACGCTGCTCGGCACCGGCTCCATGGCCGACGGCTGGGTGCTCCCGGCTCTTACAGTCACCCCCTCGGAATTCTACAATCCGCAAGACTACATCTTCCCCGTCGACATCTACGAGAAGGACGGCCAACCCGGAATGTTCCTGCTCGCATCGCCGTGGACTTCCGACAAGTTCCCGTTTATCCACCTCAATGGCAACACCACCGTGACCTATGACATAGTTGTCGACGCCACCGACCCCGACTTCGTGATCATAACCCCGCAGGTGTCCGGCTTCGAGCATAAGAACCCGGGGCAGAAGGCCAACCGTTACGCCACGCCTTATTACATATCACACGCCGGAAAGCAATATCTCGACGAAGGTAACTCAAAGCCCGACATCATAGCCTACGGCCATGCCGCCACCTACGACGCGAAAACAGGCGTAATCAACATCCCCGGCCCGAAATATGGCCACACCGTATCCGATGTGGCATACATCCCGTCGGGCTTCAACGAAGCATACTATCCCTCGGTGATTTACCTTCCCACGGGCAACACGCCCGAACTTGTGTGGAACCCGCTTGGCAAAGCATCGTTTGCCGACGGTTTTCTCTTCCCCGGTTTTGTCGGCGACCCCGCAGGCAACGAATGGGAGGTGGAGATAGAGGAACGCGCTGGCCAGCCGGGCATGTACCGCATCGTCGACCCCTATACAAGCGCAGCCTCGCCGATGGCCATGTACAACAACAATGTTCACTCGGCCAAGATTATAATCGATGCCACCGACCCCGAACTCGTAATCATGGAGCCGCAATATTCCGGATTCTCGGGCATGAACAACGGCACATACTGGAACTACTACATCGGCAACGATGCCGGCGTGCTCGCCTTCTCCGGCGGTTATCTCAAAGACCAGATTAAGCAAATGCTCGCCGAAGAACGCCAAGATAAACTTGCCGACGGCGTTATCACCTTCCGCGAGCCTATGTTCGGTTCCAACAATTACGGCGGCTTCGGCTACAAATGGAGCGACGAGAATGATCAGACACTAAACCATCCGGCGCGGCTTGTCCTCCCCTCCGCAGCATCCATCGGCTCTGCCACGGCCGACCATGACGCTCCCGAATCCTGGTACACCATTTCCGGCGTGCGCCTCGGCACCGAGCCCTCGGCTCCCGGCCTCTACATCCGCGTAAAAGGCTCCCTCGCCGAAAAAATCCTGAAATAAAGGTACCGGCACATAAAGGTATCAGCACATAGGAACGCGAGCCTCCGGCTTGCGAAAATAAAAGGGTGTGTCAAAACACCAAAGGCATGGACGTACGGCCCGTGCGTCCACGGGGCTGCGCCGTGCCGGAACCATCAAGAACCATGAACGAACTATCGGGGGACTATTTGTTTTTTTTGGGGCGGGGATGGTGGGTTATTTTGGGACGGACGCACGAGCCGTACAATGCGGTTCAAATAAGCCGTCGCTATGGAGGAGAATCGCGTAGCGATTCAAGAATGTAGCCCGGGGTGGAGCGACAGCGTAACCCCGGGTATGTGCGTTGTAATCATCCGTGGTATTGGAGCGAGCGATAGCGTAGCGTTCTACACCACGGTTGGCATAATCGAACGCTCCGGCCGGCCTCCGCTCCAACACCATAATAAATAACATCCACGCCCCCAGGGCTGTCGCCCTGCGCTACAATATTTGTCTCCTAACGGAGACGCAATGCACCGTAATTACGGCTTGACCCGGACTATCTTTTTGGGGAGAGGGCTGAATCGTATCTGCAACTATCTTTTTCTCGCAAAGCTCGAAAGCAATGCGGAGCGATTGTTCAAGATAGAATCGAGCTTAGCGAGATAAAGGATGGTTCATTTTGGTTCTTTCATAGTTCATGATGGTTCGAGCCAAGCGCAGCGTCACGGGAAATGCACGAGCCGTGCGTTCATACCTTTGGTATTTTGACATGCTTTCTTGTTGGGGTTTCTATCTACCCCCGAATCGGTGCCGGATATAATCACGATAGACTAAATAGTAGTATATTGCAGCCAAAACGACAAGCGCAATTCCCAATATCCCTGCGCATCCGCGCATTATCATTACTGTCTGCCACGACAAGATGTCTATCCATACGGCAGTGGCCAGAAGCAAAAGAATGAGCGCGGCTGCGTCTGCAAATAAAAGATATTTCCATATCCGGTATTTAGGACGATTGAACCATGCGTTGATGCGATTACGCTCCTGAAAATATTTGCCCTGTCTCATTTACTTTTTTCATAGAAAAACATATAAGGCGGCGAGCACGTAGATATGGCTCGTCGCCTTGTCCGGTTTGTCGGTATGAGGATCAGAAATAGAAATTCATCGTTTTCTTGTAGAAAAGAAGGCCCTGGCCTATTTCCTGGGCGAGGGGAGCGCCAAGGGTGTTGGCCACGATGGAGAGGGCGAAAGCCATGGAGGCGGCAGGGCCGTTGGCGGTGACAAGTGTCGGAAGGGCTATTACGGGCGTGTCGCGGAGGATGGCTCCGTGGGTGGAGCATACGGCCTCGAAGCCGGGATAGCATGTGGCGTCTTTTTTTGCGAGAAGTCCAAGCGGGGCGAGCACCACGGCAGGCGAGGCGCAGATTGCCGCAATTTTTCCTCCTTTGGCGGCATGGGCTTTAAGCGCGTCGCACAGGGGGGCGCAAGCCGCCAGATTTGTGGCTCCGGGCATACCGCCGGGGAGTATGAGCCATTCAGCCTGCGAGAAGTCAATGTCGGAGATACATGTATCGGCCACAACGGGGATGCCGTGTGCGCCGGCAACTTGCGGTGTGTCTTCGATGGATACGGTGAGGACGTGCATTCCTGCGCGGCGCATAATGTCGACAGTTGTCAGGGCTTCGATTTCTTCAAAACCCGTGGCAAGAAAAATGTAGGAAGTTGTCATAAAGGTTGGTTTTAGGTTAGAAAACGATGTTATGAGGGTGTGCCATTCAAAAGAGCCGTATTGGTCGGAATATGGACATACTGCAAAGATAACACATAAATCAATAAATTGTTCAATCTAAAACAATATTTTTTAGTTTTTCCTTTAAATAAAGTAACTGTTTGTCGGATTATCTTTGATAAATTTGTATTTTTTGTGTATTTTTGTCGACAAATCCTTCCGGCCGGCGTTCCGGCCATATTCTTCTACTCATATCACAATCTTACCTTAAAGGAATGAAAAAACTGATATTATTTGCTTCTGTCTTGCTCCCGGCCATTTCCGGCAACGCGCAGGACTACAAGCTGGTGTGGAGCGATGAGTTCGACACCAATACCCTCAATTCCAATTGGAATGTCGAGGTGGTGAGCAATCCTGCAAATAACGAATTGCAGTATTACACCAACCGTGAAAGCAACGTGCGCATCGAGGACGGCAACCTCGTGCTCGTTGGCCGTCGTGAATCGTACAATGGCCGCTCTTTCACCTCCGGCCGTGTGAATTCTTGCAATAAAGTGTACTTCACCCACGGCAAGGTGGAGGCAAGCATCAAACTTCCCTACACCGCCCACGGCCTTTGGCCCGCATTCTGGATGCTCGGCGAAGATATCACCACCAAAGGCTGGCCTTATTGCGGCGAAATCGACATTCTCGAATCAGGTAACGTCGGCGGTTATGGCGGCCGTGAGAACTGTTTCTACAACGGCGCGCTCCACTGGGGTCCGTCATGGGACCAGCACATGCAATATGCCACCAATAATACCGACAATTACGTTATCCAGGACGGAAATTACCACACATTCACCTGCGAATGGACCGACACCCAAATCATCTGCTATGTCGACGGGCAGTCGCCATATTACATTGCCGACATAAGCTCCGGGTCAAGCCCATATGCCTACACCCACAAGCCTTACCATATCCTGTTCAACCTCGCCATAGGCGGCGATTTCCCGCAAATTTTCAATACCGCGGGCGTCACTGCGCTGCCCAATCAAGGCTCGGAGGCATTTATGTATATCGACTGGGTGCGCGTATATCAGAAAACCGACAATATCGTATATCCCGGACGTACCACCGAGCCGGATCCTGAGCCAACTCCCCCGGCAGAAACAACTATCCCCTCGGCGCACACTCCCGACAAGGATGCCGCCAAGGTTAAGTCAATTTACAGCGACGCTTACACTGCCGTTGGCTCGCCCCGGTTCGACACCTGGGGTTCGCCCGGAGAATCTTTCTCGACAGTAAAAACCGAAGGCGGCGACGAGGCCTTGAAGGTAACGTCGTTTCAGTGGCTCGGCCTCAACCTCAACGCCGACAATTCTGCCATCGACATGAGCGCGATGAAAAATATCCATATGGATATCTACGCCGAATCGCCGTTCACAATACAGTTCAGCCCCGTTGTGGCAGGTCCGGTTGAAAAACTCGTTTCCAAGACCCTCGTTTCGGGTTGGAACTGCCTCGATTTTGCGCTCTCCGATTTCACAGGCGTAGATCCGTCAAAATATTTCCAGCTCAAATGGGCCGGCGGCAGCAACAATACAATCTACATCGACAATATATATTTCTACGGCGATGATAGCGGCGACGACAACAAAGGCGAGGAGAATCCTCCCGTATCAATCCCCGCCGCTCCCGTGCCTGCCCATACTCAGGCTAATGTAAAGGCTATTTACAGCGGAAGTTACAGCAGTCCCGAACTGTCGATACCCGACTGGGCATGGCAGTGGCTCAAAACAAAGGACGGCGGCCTTAGCCGTGAAAGCCTCGAAGGCAACGAGGCCCTTCACCTCGCCACCTACAATTTCGCGGCCTACAACTTCGCCTCCATCGATGCCTCCGATATGCAGCATTTCCATATCGACATCTACCCCGTCGATTCCGACGCCGTGTCGGTGCATCTCAACGGCGACCAAAATGTGTTTGTGTCTAACACTCTTACCCCCGGCCAATGGAACAGCATAGACATCCCCTTGTCGCAATTCACGGCCAAAGGGCAGGCGTTGAACAACATTTCGATGATTAAGCTCACGGGCAAAGACGGGGAGGATGCCGACGGCAAAAAAGACCTGTATGTCGACAATATGTATTTCCACCGTCCCGACAACACCACCACGTCGATAGAAAGCATTGAAAACAGTGCCGTCGATTCCGACAACATCTACTACACCATCGACGGCCGCCGTGTCGAAGGTCCCAACCTCGCCCGTGGCTTCTACATCCAAAAAGGCCGCAAAATATTCATAAAGTAAATTATTTGATAGCCCCGGCAGGAAGACTGAAATAATGGCTCAAACCGAAAATTCGGTGCTTGGAATTTGTGAAATTCGTGCAATCTGTGAAATTTGTGTACTCGGAGCGCAATCGCGCTCCTTTTTTTACCACGAATTACACAAATTTCGCGGATTTCACAAATTATTTTGAATCAATTATGTAGGAACACAATCCTCCGGATTTTGTTCCTATCGGGTGGATTCACTTTCTGACAGTTAAATAATAATGCACCGCATTTTCGGCTTGTGCAGATAGTCCTCCGATGGTTCGTTCATGGTTCTTGATGGTTCCGGCACGGCGCAGCCCCGTGGACGCACGGCTCGTGCATTGTCCGTGACGCTGCGCTTGGCACGAACTATTATGAACTATGAAAGAACCAAAATGAACCATCTTTCATCTCGCTAAGCTCGATTCTATCTTGAACCATCACTCCGCATGGCTTTCGAGCTTTGCGAGAAAAAGATAGATGCAGATACGATTCAGCCCTCTCCCCAAAAAGATAGTCCGGGTCAAGCCGTAATTACGGTGCATTGCGTCTCCGTTAGGAGACAAATATTGTAGCGCAGGGCGACAGCCCTGGGGGCGTGGATTTTATTTATTATGGTGTTGGAGCGGAGCCTGTCGGAGCGTTCGAAAACGTCAACCGTGGTGCAGAACGCTACGCTGCCGCTCGCTCCAATGCCAAGATGGACCAACTCAACATACCGGGGGTTCCGCTATCGCTCCACCCCCGGCTACTTGAATCGCTACGCGATTCTATGCACCATATTTTTGGCTTGTGCAGATAGTCCCCCGATGGTTCGTTCATGGTTCTTGATGGTTCCGGCACGGCGCAGCCCCGTGGACGCTCGGGCCGTGCATTTTCTGTGACGCTGCGCTTGGCACGAACCATCATGAACTATGAAAGAACCAAAATGAACCATCCTTTATATCGATTAGCTCGATTCTATCTTGAACCATCACTCCGCATGGCTTTCGAGCTTTGCGAGAAAAAGATAGATGCAGATACGATTCAGCCCTCTCCCCAAAAAGATAGTCCGGGTCAAGCCGTAATTACGGTGCATTGCGTCTCCGTTAGGAGACAAATATTGTAGCGCAGGGCGACAGCCCTGGGGGCGTGGATTTTATTTATTATGGTGTTGGAGCGGAGCCTGTCGGAGCGTTCGAAAACGTCAACCGTGGTGCAGAACGCTACGCTGCCGCTCGCTCCAATGCCAAGATGGACCAACTCAACATACCGGGGGTTCCGCTATCGCTCCACCCCCGGCTACATTCTTGAATCGCTACGCGATTTTATGCACCATATTTTCGGCTTGTGCAGATAGTCCTCCGATGGTTCGTTCATGGTTCTTGATGGTTCCGGCACGGCGCAGCCCGGCGGACGCAAGAACCGTGCGCCTACTGCAATACCTGCATAATCTGAATGTTTCGTTTTGAGATATAAAAAAAGATGCCGGGCGATTAAAAAATCGCTCGGCATCAAGTGTCCGAAATGAGACTCGAACTCACACGAGATAATTCTCACTACCCCCTCAAAGTAGCGCGTCTACCAATTCCGCCATCCGGACATTTTGGGGTTATAAAAAGATTTTTACGGGAAGAGGGAGGGTTTGAGCGAAAAACGGGACTCGAACCCGCGACCCCAACCTTGGCAAGGTTGTGCTCTACCAACTGAGCTATTTTCGCAAGTGCAGAGCCGTAAAAATCAAAATTTTATCAATGTTCTAAGTTTGAGCGAAAAACGGGACTCGAACCCGCGACCCCAACCTTGGCAAGGTTGTGCTCTACCAACTGAGCTATTTTCGCAAGTTTTTTAATGTTCTTTTTTGCTTTTGCGTTGCAAAGTTAGGTGTTATTTTTGAATTGACCAAATTTTTTGTCAACTTTTTTTGAAAAAATTTTGATGAATTTTTGCAATGTGCTGATTTTCAAAGGATAGGGCTGAGAAGACGAAGGACCGATTGTATGGCCTTTTTGTGTATGGGGCGACGGTTCCACTGCGAGGGGAGGATTCTGACGCACGAGGAGAGGTCGTCGCGGAATATTTCGGCCATGTGTGCGTTGACTTCGCGGGAGTATATTTGGATGTTTGCCTCAAAATTATGCTCGAATGAGCGGAAGTCGAAGTTGGTCGACCCCACCGACACGTATTCATCGTCGACAATCAAGGTTTTGGCGTGCATCATGCCGGCGGTGTAGAGGTAAAATTTGATGCCGGAGCGCAGGCACTCCGATACATACGAGCGCGATGCTTCGTTGAGCATCATAGAGTCGGACCGTCGGGGCATGAGGACGCGCACGTCTACTCCGGCCAGCGCGGCGGTTTGCAGGGCTTTAAGGAGCGCTTCGGTGGGCAGGAAGTAGGGGGTGTAGAGGTAGACGCGGTGTTTGGCGGCGGCTATCACGCGTATAAACTGGAATGCTATGTTGGGCCATTGCGCGGTGGGGCCGGACGATAGCAGCTGCACGCCTACGCCGTCGTCGAACGACACGGGGCGCGGCAGGGGGTCGGTGATGAGTTCCTGTCCCATAAACGACCAGTCGATGGCGAATGAGTATTGAAGCGAGGCTACGGCGGGGCCTTCGATGCGGGCATGGTTGTCGCGCCACATGGTGAATTTCTTCCCGCCGTCGATATAGCGGTCGGCCACGTTCATGCCGCCGATATAGCCGACGGTGCCGTCGATTATGCAGATTTTGCGGTGGTTGCGCCAGTTGATGCGCGTGCCGAAGGGAGGGAAGGTTACTTTGAAAAACGGGTGCACTTCGATTCCGGCTTCTTCCATCTCGCGGAAGAACCGGCGCGATGTGGAGAGCGAGCCGACATGGTCGTAGATTACGCGCACGGTCACGCCCTCGCGCGCGCGTTCTTTTAATATGTCGCTTATGCGTCGGCCGGTGGCGTCGTCGGCGAAGATGTAATATTGTATGTTGATATAGCGTCGGGCGGCGCGTAGGTCGGCTTCGAGTCGGTCGAATTTTGTTTTGCCGTCGGTGAAGATATCAACGTGGTTGCCGGGGTAGAATGCCGTGGAGGTGAGCGACCGGCTGAGCCTTATCGAGCCTACCGATTCGGGCGACAGGGCCTGGATTGACGATTTCACCGACAGTGTCTGGTGGTGGCGTTTGAGCCGGCGGCGGTTGCGCCGCGAGATCATTCTGGTCTTGATGCTCCGGCCGAAAAAGAGGTAGAGCACGATTCCGACTACGGGCAGCAGCAACAGCACAGTGACCCATGCGAGCGATTTTACGGGGTTACGGTTCTCGGAGATGATTACCCCCACGATGCTCACGATTGTCACAGCGTAGGCTATGGAAAAAATCCAGTATAGCCATGCGTTTATGCTGCCAAGGAATTCGAGCACAAGTATATATCGGTTACAACAGTTTTAGCAAGCGTTCGGTGCCGAACAGGCCGAGGGCGCATCCTCCAAGTCCGCCCACGACGGTTACGGCCACATAGAAGAGAGCTCGCCATATCATGCCGTTTTGCACGAGCATCATGGCGTCGAGCGTGAAGGCCGAGTAGGTGGTGTAGCCTCCGAGCATGCCCGTGAGCAGAAAGAGGTACCACGATTTGTCGGCGTTCCAGTAGTGGAGCAAGGCCCACAGGATGCCTATGGTGATGCATCCTGTGATGTTGATGCCCACGGTGTAGTAATATTTGTTGTCGTCGAAGATGCCAAGGTGCTCCACGCCGAAGCGGCTCATGGCTCCTATGGCACCTCCGAGCCCGACAATCAGATAATCAATCAGTAACATTTTGTTCAGGTATAAGGTATGAGTTATAAGTTATAAAGGGTTGGAAGGCATGTATGGTTCACGAATGGGACTTTATCACTCATCACTTATACTTTATACTTAGTGTCAGTGTGCTGCGGTGAATTCTTCGAGGAAACGGACGTCGTTCTCGGAGAACATGCGCAGGTCTTTGACGCGATATTTGAGGTTGGTGATGCGTTCCACGCCCATGCCGAGTGCGAAGCCGGTGTACACCTTGGAGTCGATGCCGCAGGCTTCGAGCACGTTGGGGTCGACCATGCCGCAGCCGAGAATCTCGACCCAGCCTGTGCCCTTGCAGAATGAGCAGCCTTTGCCTCCGCAGAGGTCGCAGGATATATCCATTTCGGCCGAAGGCTCGGTGAAGGGGAAGTAGGACGGGCGCAGGCGTATCTGTGTGTCGGGGCCGAACATTTCGCGGGCGAAGTAGAGCAGGGTCTGGCGCAGGTCGGCGAATGTCACGTTTTTGTCGACATAGAGAGCCTCGACCTGGTGGAAGAAGCAGTGGGCGCGAGCCGAAATGGCCTCGTTGCGGTAGACGCGTCCCGGGCAGATGATGCGGATCGGCGGTTCGCTGTGTTCCATCACGCGGGCCTGCACTGACGAGGTGTGGGTGCGGAGCAGAACGTCGGGCATGCGGTTGATGAAGAAGGTGTCTTGCATGTCGCGGGCGGGGTGGTCTTCGGCGAAGTTGAGCGCCGAGAACACGTGCCAGTCGTCTTCTATCTCGGGGCCCTCGGCGATGGTGAAGCCCAGGCGGCGGAAAATGTCGATAATTTCTTCGCGGACAATCGACAGGGGGTGGCGTGTGCCCAGGGGTATCGGAGCAGCCGAGCGGGTGAGGTCGAGTGTGTCGTCGCAAGAGTCGGCACACGACAAGGCATCGCGCAGGGCGTTGATTTTGTCGGTGGCAAGGTTTTTAAGGTCGTTGATGGCCTGGCCGATTTCACGCTTTTGGTCGGCGGGGACGGTGCGGAAATCGTTGAAAAGGGCCGATACAAGGCCTTTCTTGCTAAGGTATTTTATGCGCAGTTCCTCCACCTCGGTAGCCGACGAGGCTGTGAGGGCGGAGATTTCTGCGGCGAGTGCGTTAATTCTGTCTAACATTTATATCAGGTATAAAGTATGAGTTATAAACTACGAATGACGAATGACTAATGACTAATGACTAATTGTGCATCGTGCATTGTGCATTGTGCATCGATTTAAATTTTGTCTACTTCGAGGGGCTCGTTGATTATTTCGTGCCAGGGGAGGCCGTTTTCGGCTATGGCGGCGAGGAACGGATCGGGATCGAATTCTTCTACGTTGTGCACGCCGGGTTTCACCCATTTGCCGGTGAGGAACATCATGGCGCCGGTCATGGCGGGCACGCCGGTGGTGTAGCTCACGGCTTGCATACCGGTCTCGCGGTAGGCTTCCTCATGCGAGCAGTTGTTGTAGATATAGTATGTCATGGGCTTGCCATCTTTGTCGAGGCCGGCGATGCGGCAGCCGATAGATGTCTCGCCGTGATAGTTCTCGCCGAGGTCCTGCGGATTGGGAAGCACGGCTTTGAGGAATTGCAGCGGCACGATTTTCACGCCGTTGTATTCGATTTCGTCGATGCGGGCCATGCCTATGTCTTGAATTACGCGCAGGTGTGTGAGGTATTCCTGGCCGAAAGTCATCCAGAAGCGGGCGCGACGGATGGTGGGGAAATTCTGCACGAGCGATTCGAGTTCCTCGTGGTAGAGCAGATAGCTGTCGCGCGGGCCGATGTTGGGGTAGGTGAGGGGAGCGTGTATTTCGAGGGGGCCGGTGGTAACCCATTTGCCGTCCTGATAGTAGCGGCCGTTCTGGGTGATTTCGCGGATATTGATTTCAGGGTTGAAGTTGGTGGCGAACGCCTTGCCGTGGTCGCCGGCGTTGCAGTCTACGATGTCGAGGGTCTGCATTTCCGAGAAATAGTGCTTTGCGGCATAAGCCGTGAACACGCCCGACACGCCCGGGTCGAATCCGCAGCCGAGTATGGCGGTGAGGCCCGCTTTCTCGAAGCGTTCGCGGTAGGCCCATTGCCACGAATATTCGAAGTGGGCCTCGTCCTTGGGCTCGTAGTTGGCGGTGTCGAGATAGTTTACGCCACATTGCAGGCATGCCTCCATGATGGTGAGGTCCTGGTAGGGGAGGGCGACGTTTATCACGATGTCGGGACGGTGGCGGTTGAACAGCTCCACGAGCTCGTCAACAGAGTCGGCATCGACGCGGTCGGTTGTCACGCGGTCGGAGCCTATGGCCTTGGCCACGGCGTCGCATTTCGACTTGGTGCGCGAGGCTATAACAATCTCATTGAACACTTCGGGGTGCATGGCGCATTTGTGGGCCACTACCGTGCCCACTCCACCGGCGCCGATGATAAGGACTTTATTCATTTTCTATATTTTGTTTTTCTTGTTTTCTATAAAGATACATATGAATGTAAACAGGCCCAGGGCCACGAGAAGCGCGGTCTGCGTGCCAAGCACCAGGTTTGCGAAGGCTCCGGCCGCGGTGCGCTCCACGCCGTAGATGCCAAGGGCGAATATCACCGCCCATTGCCAGGGCCCGATGCCGCCGTTCGACGGCACTCCCATCGAAATCGACGACAGCACGAAGGTTACGAGCACGGCCGTCACGCCGTAAGTCTCGACCACCGAGGCCGTGAACGGGAAGGCGAAAAACGCCACATACAGTTGCAGGAAATAAGTGCCCCACAGCATAGCCGTGTAGCCAAGCCAGCGGCCTTTGCCGGGCATGCTTGCAATCACGGCGAAGCCGTCCCACAGGCCTTTGGCGAAATTCTGAATCTTGGTGATAATGCTCGACTCGCCCCGGCGGCGCGTAAGCAGCCACCAGCAGCCGGCTACCGTCGCCACTGCCGCGGCCCACAGCCACGGCGACGTCACAAGCCCCATCAAAGCGTGATATGTGGCCTCGTTCTGTCGCAGATAAGCCAAAAGCGAACCCGATGCCAGGCAGAAAGTGAGCAGCGTGAGCAGGGCTACCGTCACCGTGTCGGCCAGACGGTCGGCCACCATCGACCCGAACACCGTGGCAAACGGAGCCTTCTGCCGTGTGGCTATATAGCCCGTGCGCCACACCTCGCCAAGGCGCGGAAACACAAGATTTACGGCATATGTGCCGAAAATACTCAGCACCAGGGCGAAGCGCGGAGCGTCGACCCCAAGCGCGCGCAGCTGTATGCGCCAGCGGAACGCGCGCCATACGTGCGACGAAATGCTGAGCGCCAGCGCCAGCGCAATCCATCGGAAATCGCACTGCTCGCTGATTATCGCCATCATCTCATTGAAATCCAGCCCTTTGAATAGAACGTAGCAAAGCCCCACAGTGACGATAAGCGGCACTGCGAACTTCATAATCTTGCTCAATATCGACTGTTTTTTGGCTGTCATTATGTAGAAACTGGTAAGTCCGGGTTGAAAACGTAATGCTATCAAACTGCAAATTTAGTTAAAAAAGCCGGAAAACCAAGCAAAAGCCCCCTTTTTAATGTAGACGCACGGTTCTTTTATTTAAAAACTCTTGGTTAGTTCCTACATAATTGATTCAAAGTAATTTGTGAAATCCGCAAAATTTGTGTAATTCGTGGTAAAAAGAGCGCGGTCGCGCTCCCGGGTACACAAATTTCACATATTGCACGAATTTCACAAATTTCTTTCCGAATCGCTACGCGATTCCAAGCACCGACTTTTCAGCTTGTGCCAATTTTAGTCCGTTCAATTTTTCTTTTTATGATATTTCTTCCAATATAAGGAGTTGAACGTAAGTCCAATCGTTACAGTTCTCTTGCATATGTCATTTTTGGGTAAAAGGCGTTAATAACTAATTCGGAAGGGCTGATACTTTACGCCTATTGTATTGAACAGATTTATATTGATTATAGAAATTTCCACTACTCATACTTATATATATCATTTTTTCTGTACTTTCACTTTCACATGACCAATAACATCCATCATTAATTACATCTCCTCCGAAAATCTTCAAAGCATTATTTAGAGGTATTTTATATTCAATGATTCGGTAAAAATTACAGAAGTAGTTGAAACTTAAGTTAATATAACGAATTATCAAATACAAATGAATCGCCAAAGCGTTCATTATAAAAAACTTAGCGTATGAACGTATTGGCGATTCTCAAAGACTTTACCTTTCGGTGTAAGTCGGTATTTGAAAATACTACAACCAAACTGAGCAAAAGGTTCCTCAACTGGCTGATTTTAACAATACGCACTGTAGCGTTGATTCCGGGCAAAGTCAATTTTACCCGGCTGTCGCGCTATGGCGGTCGTACTGCCAAGACCTTTGCCTCCAATTT
>Ga0209064_1001392_pt1 | contig 37878 bp, 42 predicted proteins | sample Inofromicrocosms_FD_187498 | JGI IMG/M metagenome (GOLD analysis project Ga0209064, IMG submission 187498) | Mouse cecum microbial communities from Vienna, Austria - Inoculum for glucosamine and mucus D2O microcosms (SPAdes) (version 2) | ecosystem: Host-associated > Mammals > Digestive system >... | reverse complement strand
CCCCAGCGGCGGGGGCGGCCTAAACCGCCCCCAAGAGCGGACGGAGGCATGACTATTCTCAAATAATCTAAGGTGGATGTAATTTTTGCCTCATTTTATTTGGATTTTAATATAGTTCGTACTTAACAAAATATTATACAACAGACAGGATATAGCCTTTCTTTTTGATTGACGTAATTGATATGGAAGGGTCTGTAATAAGTCGGCGTATATATGTAATCTGCACATTAAGAGCAAGAGAGTTAGAGTAGCTTGCGTCACCCCAGATTTTTTCAAGTATGAGGTCTCGCTCTACCGGTTTCCCGATATTTTCGGCAAGCATCTGGAGTATTTCGGTTTGACGCACAGACAGGGAGTGGGTCTCGCCTTTGAAAGTCAATGCTGAAAGGTTGGGACGGAAAATAGTTTGTCCAAGTTGATATTCCACGTCCTGATTAACGATCATGCTCTCAAACCGTTCGTTAATCTTGGCAATCAGTTCTTCTGGATAAAACGGCTTCGGGATATAGTCGTTTCCTTTCAGTGAGAATCCGTGAAGGCGGTCCACCTTGTCAGTACGGTCAGTAAGGAAGAAAATGATTACCTTCTTGTCGTTTTGGCGGATAATTCTTGCCATCTCAAACCCGTCAAGTTCCGGCATATTTATGTCAAGTAGAATAAGGTCCGGTCGTGTTTCACGATACATCTCCAATCCCACCTTGCCGTTATTGGCATATATGACTTCATACCCCTCTGTTTCAATAAAACGCTTGAGAAGCATCGAGTTTTTGAGGTCATCATCGACTAAAAGTATCTTTATTGACTTCATCATTGCGGTAACTTTATGGTGAAACATGTGCCTTTGCCTTCTGTGCTATGCACAGTGATGTCTCCGCCGTGCGCCTCGACAAGAAGTTTGACATACGCGAGTCCAAGCCCCATGCCGGGGTGCTCTCCAGCTGAAGCTTTCCCGCGATAGAACCGTTGGAATATATGTTTCAGATCGCCTGATGGAATGCCATTGCCGTTATCGCTCACCACAAGTTCGACAAATCCCACACTCTCCGTAGCTGAAGCATTGATTTCCACTTCCGTGCCGGAATATTTGACGGCGTTTTCAACGAGATTATTCAGTGTATTATATAGATGAGCACGGTCAGCTGAAACAATCATGTCAGGAGCAATCTCATTATGAATGACTACTGTCTTTCCCGATGGCTGTACTGTTGCCTTAGCAACAGTGTCAAACAGATCATTGAGGTTCACACTTTGAATATTGAGTGGAATCTGCTCGACATTGTTAAAGGTAATATCACGCAGTTTTGAGAAGTAGGCGGAAAGATTATCAAGAGCTTTACGAGATTCAGTAAGCAGTTCCTTTCTTACGGTCTTGTCGTCCAACATCCGCTCGTTATCAAGTCCTGATACACACATTTTTAATGTGGAAATAGGTCGTTTAAGCTCATGAATCATCGTGGTGATGAAACTGTTGCGCATTTTGTCAAGACGAGAGAGTTTGACAATTGTACTGATTTGCCATATAAGGCAAAGGATGAGGAATAAGGATAATACGAAAGCAAGTACGAGAGTCCAGCTCATTTCTCTAAAAATGTCTGCAGTAGGAATCCTGCATTCGATTATGACAGCCTTTCTCTCAAGTTCTGAATATGGGCTTATAATCTTAAAGGCCGGATTAATCAAAGACTCATGACCATACGCAATCGGCTTCCACATGAGGCTGTCTGTTATCGTCAAAGAGATTTCTGCATTGATGTTTTTGTTCTTCAACAAAGAATCAACTCCCTGAATAGTGAAAGGAGATTGAACTTCCAAATCAAAATTTCGCATTGCCGCCCAAGCAATTCCGTCGGAAGGTGCAGTCGATGCGTCTATCGAAAGTTTTTTCTCTTCAATACGCAGCAGACTGTCTGTGACGATTTCTGACAGCCTTTCAATTTCCTCATCTGTAAGATTGCGTTCTTCATTAATACCTAAAAGTTTGCGCCCGTTAAATACTGAAGACGATACCGTTACCTTTCGTGACGCATTACCGATAGAGTCGACTCCATGGCTCAGGCTGTAAGACGTGTTGATCTTGTCAACTCCTTTTTTGTCTCTTTCCTTATTATACTCAACCAATACATCAGCAATTACTGTTTCGGCATGATGTTCATATTCTCGCAGTGAATATTCGTAACGACCATACAGCCAATAGACCTGCATCCCTAAGAATGTAAGAATCGCTATGATGGTGACTATATATAGTGTCTTTATCCGTTTTTCCATGATGCAAAATTACAAAATAATTGTCGGCTACAGGGTCTCTGTATCAAGCCATTTGTCAGACAGTAATAATTTAGTAATAATTCCTTAATGTTTGAGTAATGATTATTTTCGGTGTGGGGTTTTGTGCTGTGGTAACTTTGCAGCGTAAATCAGAAACAACAAATCTCAAACAATATGAAGAAAACATTTTTGATACTCGTCGTTGTTGCCATTGCGACAACAATCGCCTCAGGCAAAATCCTTCGCCGTCAACTCAGCATCTTTCAGGCTTCGGTGCCTGAGACTGAAACCCTCGCTCCCGAAAACATGGAGTTCGTGTATGACTACCGCTGCTGCGTTGACACCACGGGCTCGCTGAAAGAAGACTATGACTCAGACAACATGCTTCTTCAAATAGGGCCTGACGGACTCTCGAAATTTTCGAGTTACAAGAATCTTACAGTCGATTCCTTACTCATGCGTTCTACTCAAGAGCAGATTGCTGAGGCCGCCATAGAAGGGAAACTCAGCAACGGCGAGTTCATGACCATCTACAAGAATTACCCTGCGGGACGTCTTACCCACACCGAGAAAATCTGTCAGGACTGGTTTCGCTACGATGAAGAGATGCCGTCACTTGACTGGGAACTTACTGATTCGGTCGCTACTGTGCTCGGTTACGAATGTCAGAGTGCCCGGTGTAAGTTTCGTGGTCGCGAGTGGACGGTGTTCTACACAGAGGATATTCCACTGATGGATGGGCCGTGGAAACTACATGGCCTCCCCGGTCTTATCATGAAGGCTTCAGACGAGATGGGGCACTATACATTTGAGTGCATCGGTATCAAGTCGAACGCCGACCGCCCCATCACTGTCTACAAGGTGCCTTTTAACAAGACTGACCGCAAGGGTTATTACGATGCAAAACATCGCTATGAGATAAACCCGTATGCCTATTATGAGGCGACGACCGGCGAAAGTGTCACGGTTCTTGATGCAAACGGCAACCCCTCTCTCGGTGCATACGACCCGATTGAACTGCCATATGATTACCTTGAACTTGACTGGAAGAAATGAACAGATACAGTTTTTTCATAATTTGCGTTTTCCTCGGTCTGCTGTCGGCTTCGGCGGCAGATTCGGGAGAACTGCGCGGCATAGTTATTGATGCCGATACTGATGAGCCTGTTGTCGGTTGCATCGTGAAATCGAAAGGTGCTTTTGCATCAACCGATAAAGAAGGTCGCTTCATTATTAGCCCTAAAGCCGGTGCAGACTCCATATCGTTTCGTTTCATTGGTTATGAATCTCGTTCACTTCCTGTTACAGCCGATTTTTCTTGTGTGCGCCTTACGCCAAAGGCAACACAACTCAACGATGTGATAGTGGAGGCTCCTGACATATATGCCAAAGGGGATACTCTTGTATTCAACGTTGCTAAATATGCCAATGCCAAGGATAATGCCATCATAGATGTCATCAAGCGGCTTCCGGGTATCAAAGTAGAGGAGGACGGGACGATAAAGTATCAGGGTAGGCCGATTAATAAGTTCTATCTTGACGGCAATGATTTTATTGGCGGTCAGTACGGTCTTGCCACCAACAACATCTCGCACAAGGATGTGGCATCTGTAGAGGTGATGGAGAATCATCAGCCGGTCAAGGCTCTCGAGGGCATTGAGTTCCCGGAGGAGGCTGGCATAAACCTCAAGCTGAAGGAGGATGCACGAAGCCGATGGGTGGGCGTTACACAGGCTGCCGCCGGTGCTCAGCCGTTTCTATATGACGGTTCGCTTTACACAATGCGCATCGCCCCGAAGAGTCAGAATATCATAACCCTCAAAGCCGACAATACCGGATGGAATCCTGTCAATGAAATACAGGAGCATGATTTCGATGATATGTTTTCTTCGGATTACTCATCAAACCTATGGCCTGAATACATATCTGCCGATATTGTGAACGCTCCACTGTCGGAGAAGCGAACCCGCGACAATCTGTCGTGGCTGGCGAACGCAATAACAGCATGGAAGACCGGAGACACTTCGATGCGCCTTAAACTGAATTATATGGGTGATCGCCTTGATTACAATTCGGGTGTCACAACCGACTATTTCAGTTCTCATATTCCTCAGTTTGTTCAGAATAATTCACAGCGTACACAGACACACGATCTGTCGGCGCAGTTTTTCAGCCAGACAAACAAGCGAGGATACTACCTGAAGGAGAAATTGACAGTGGCCGGAGTATGGGACAAGTCAAACTCCAAGATAACAGGTTCGTTTGACCTCGCCCAGCGTGTTAACCGTAAGAGTTTCTCTGCCAACAACGATCTGAAGCTTGTGAAGCGCAACGAGAAAAAACTATTCACGCTTATTTCGCGTAATACTTTTGAACATCGTTCTGATCGGTTGATTGTAGCAGGGGTTGAAAATGCAGAGCAGAGCCTTGGCACAACAGATTTCCGAAGCACTACTGAAACCAAATTAGGAAAGATGACCCGTTTTTGGAAATATTATGTATCCGGCGGACTTGATTTAAACTATCACCGCATGAACAATGCACTTTCCGGACTTGCCGAATTTGACAACAACGGAATCCACGAAGCATTCCTCTCTAATCTTTATGCCACACCACAAGTGGACTACGAGCGCAACGTCTGGCGTGCCTCGTTCAGTGTGCCGCTGAAATGGCTTCACTATTCGATAGCAGGTCAGCATGACTATATCAATGCTTCGCCACGTCTTTATGTCAGACGGCAACTGACAGCAAAATCAGACATATCCGCTTCTGCGGCCTATAGTCTTGGTTCGCCGCAGCCATATCTTAACATTTCGGTTCCGGTGCTTTCCGACTACCGCAATCTTTTCATTGCCGAAAATCCCGACAATTATTCGCAGAATGTTGCCGCCACACTCTCATATCGTTATCGCAATCCGTTGAAGTCTCTGTTCTTCAACCTTTCAGTGACCTATAATCATAGTCGCAGTTCAATAATGTCAAGTCAGTTATTCATCGATGATTTCATTGTATTGACCTATGCTGACCGCCTGAACAACAGTGATTCATGGTATGCCAAAGGAGGATTCAGCAAAGGTCTCGGCCACAGCAAAATGGTAGTAGGCTGTGATATTGATGCCTCGGCCACATCAGCTTCATCCATGCGCGATAATGAGGTGGTACCCTACCGACAGATTACAGCAGGAGTGAAACCATATTTCAAAGGAAGCATTACAAGATGGCTCTCTGCCAACTATGAGGCAAGCTATGGATTCTCAAAACTGAAACTAAACTCTATTGCCAACAATTGCCATAACTTCAGGCAAAACGTCTTTGCTACCATAATTCCAAATGATTATGTGCAGTTTACTATAGGAGCGGAGCATTTCCTGACCCGATTCCCCGAGGGGAATACCTCCGGTCTGGTGCTTCTTGATGCGTCGGCTGTATGGAGAGTCAACGGCAATGTGCGTCTGTCGCTGACAGCCAACAATCTTCTGAATAGCGGCACTTATCAATACATCAGCTATGGCACCCTCTCGCGTTCAGAACATCACTTCGGAATCAGGCAAAGAAGCATCCTTGCCTCCATCCAATACCGATTCTAAAATGACCAAAGCAACCGTCTATGGCAATGAGGCTGATTGTTTTATTATACGGCTAAACAACGGAAAACAATATGTGCATGGCTGCGATAATCCCGACTCAATAGTCAATTATACTGTCACTTCGGGTATTCCTCGGGAAGCATTCGCCATTGGCAACCGCTGACATCTATGTAGATTATCGCGTCAAGTATGAGAAAAAATCATATTTGCTACGCCAATTATCCATGAGAATTGTTACTTTTATATACTTCTTCTGAGCATCGGCCAAATCTGTCAGATACATAATTCTTTGAGTTTGTTTATGGTTTTTCATTTATTTAAACAATCATCAAAGCATAAATGCCTGAGAATTTTACGGATGCTCAGGCATAATTCACATTTGTTAAAAAACAAGCTCTAATATTTTGAGTGATGGCTAATTGCTTTGAAAAGAGGAATAGATTTCAACAAGAGCGAGAAAAGTATTATCGTGAGAAAACTAACACACGATTGAAATATGCAGCCCTGATTTCAATCGGTGTTTCTATAATACTTATGTTGACAATGGCTATCGGCTTTGTTGACTTAAATAATACGTCCGCTATATTATTTATGCGCGGTTGTGCCGGATTGTTTGCGCTAATATTTGTTGTGCTTGTCGCCATTATTGTATATCGTGTAAATGTTTCATATTTTAGCGACAAGGTAAGGTCGAAACAAGACACATCTGACGAATAAAACATAAATCAATCTCGCAAGGCATATGAGGCAGTCGGTGTTTAGCCTGCTCCCATAGCCGGAGTGCGGACAATAATGGGTGTCAGGCGCAGTCCGTCACCTCTTGACGGCACTACGACATCAACACGAGCCGCCACGCCTCTCCGCATTTCCCATGTTTCAGCCGCTGGAACACCACAGTCGCAGGACGATTTCTCCAATGGTAATCCTTTACCCGATGATTTCAAACTATGACTGAGCCGCCATCCCGGTTTTACCATATTCCTGTGCAAGGTCACTATCAGGAGCGGGCAACAGGCGGGAGAAACTTGTCAATGCTTTGCCTTGGCGCAGATGCAGACTCGTGTCGATAAATGATTTCAATACATTCCGTGACCAACCCCCTTCAACCACTTTATGTGCGTAGAATAATGCGGTTTCACATTCTCCTGTTTCATAATACTTATCTATCAGTGTTCTATGATGTCCCCAAGGAACAGAAAAAAATCGCCCACAGCTTGTGGGCATATTTCAGATTCAGAATTGCCTACAAGTTGTTGGCAATTTACAGAGCCTTCACTATAAAGAAGATACATCTTCTTCATGTATTGCAGATCATGCCGGAAAAGCCCTCGGCTTCCGGCATGGCAGCCTTCTTCTGTAATATTGACGCAGGCTTTGACGGAAAAGAACTCAGAAGTGCCATGTTTTCCCACAGCATTATCCCGAATGTATGTCCTAATCCAAGAAACGGTGGTGAAGCGAAAGAGGATTGGCTGTATGATGAGGAGATGTATAAGGGGAGATGGAAAATCGAGCGGACGAACGCTTGGATGGTTTCAAAGCTGTCCTTAACCGCTTCGACATCTCCGTCTCCAGTTGGAACGGCTGGGACTTTCTTGCATTTATCGTGATTTTCCTTAAAAATTTTCACAAATCAAATTAGCTTAGACAACTTCATTTTTTCCAGAAAGAAGGCAGCAACAATGAAATAAACGTAAATAATTCCAGTCGTCCGATTATCATCGTTGTAGTCAATAGCCATTTTATTGAGTCCTGAAGTAGTGCGTAAGAACTATTTATGCCGGTCGCTCCATATCCCAGGCCATTGCAGCCAATGCAAGAACTTGCCATGAAAATAGAATCTGAAAATGAATATCCATATAAAGTAATAATTGCGGCCGAGACAAGAACAATAATGATATAAAGCGAGACAAATGCGGATACGCGTGAAATAAGACTGCTTTGAAGAAATGTGCCGTTAAGATTTACTACGTATATGCGTTTAGGAAATACTGATTTCTTAATTTCATTCTTCAGATTTCTGCACATTACAATAAGCCGGTCTATCTTGATGCCACCTGCGGTTGAGCCGGCACATGACCCGCAAAGCATCAGCATTATTGTCAGAAACAACGAAAACTGCCCCCAGTTCTCAGCCTCTGAAATTGAAAATCCTGTGGATGTTATCGCTGAAACCACATGAAACAATGGAATAAAAAGGCAGTTATCGATATTAAAGTCATAACCACGCAGCAAGATTGACACAACAAGCAAAAAGTATGACGTAATTAATACCATAAAGAAGATTTTAGTCACGTCATTGCTTATCAAACGTTTTATTCCCATAGTCCAGGCAGAGTATATGACCATAAAATTTATGCCTCCAACTGTCATCACAAGAATGAGAACTGAATAAACGTAATTGGACTTCCAGAAAGAGATTCCCTCGTTATGAGTAGAAAAACCTCCGGTAGCTATTGCCGCAAAAGACTGACAAACGCTGTCGAAAAGGGTCATTGGCCCGATCCATAGCAATATTATTGAGACAGCGGTGACAACGATATAGATTTTCCATAATGACAGCACAGTCTGCCTGATTCTTGGATGAAGTTTATCATGTGTTATGCCGGAGGATTCAGCGTAATACATTGATATTCCGGCGGACTTATTCAATTCCGGCATCAAGGCCAATAAAAAGAGAATAATGCCGAGTCCGCCAATCCATTGCGTCAAGGCCCTCCAAAACAGGATTCCGTGTGAGTAGACATCAACATCCATAATAGAGCTGACTCCGGTTGTGGTGAATCCGGAAATTGTCTCGAACATCGCATCGGTTAATGAGAGTGGCCTGTCGCATAACATATAAGGAATCATTCCGAATAAGCCATATACAATCCATATCAAGGCGGTAATAACGAATCCTTCACGAGTCTTTATCAAAGGCTTTTGCCCTTGAGTGGCATATGCCGCAATTCCTCCCGCAAACAAAGCGGTCATCGAGGCCAGGGCAAAACTCTTCCAGTCGTTTTCGCCATATATCAGGCATATGACAAGTGGGACAAGCATCATTACTGCCTCAATGACAACGAGCTTTCCCAGCACATTTACAATTGACCTGATCTGCAACGTCGTTTTCATGTCATCTAAATAGTTTTTCTATTTTAGGAAGTGAGCCGATATTGCAGAATACCAACACATTGTCACCAGGCTTGATACAAGTGCGTCCCTCTACAAGCATTCCTTCTCCATCTCGGATAATCCCTCCAATAGTAATTCCTGTTGGTAATGAAAGTTCGCAAACCGGTTTTGATACAATCTTTGACCCTTGTTTTGCCGTGAGTTTTATTATTTCAGCACGATCAAGCAGCACACACTGTGCCTCGTCAAAATGCGTTTCCACAAGAGAATCAAGTATTTTGCTCACATTGAGCAGTTTTTTGTTGATGATTTTGTCTATCGAGAGGCTTTCTGCTTCAGGTATGAATTGTAGTTCTTCTATACGGGCAAGAGTTTTTTTTATGCCATGTTCGCGAGCGACCATACAAGAGACGATGTTTTTTTCCGAGCTGCCTGTCAGTGCAAGGAATAAGTCGCAATGCTCTAATCCTTCATCTTTGAGAGTTGTTACATCGTTTGCCTTGGTGTTGACTACGGTAATATCCTGAAACTTTCCGGCAATATAATTGCATCGTTCAGTGTCAGATTCAATCACAGTAATATCATAATCTGACTTTATTTTTTCAAGAAGGTTTTCAGTGACACGGCCACCGCCCGAAATCATGATTTTGCTTATATTGGTCTGTGTGTTACCGCATATTTCATATAGTTTGTCAATATTGTTGGGCAGAACGGAAAAATAAAGGACATCACCCTCCAATATGACGGTATCGCCATGTGGAATCACCGTCTCGTCATCGCGTTTTATAGCGGATACATGAAAATATCGTGGACTTGATGCTGTTTCTTTCAGTTGTCTGCCGACGATAGTGGAGCTACGTCCAATTTTAACTCCTGCCACTATCAACTTGCCGTCATTCACATCAAGCCATTCGCGGACCCAGTTGTGACGTATATAATTATGTATCTCTTTAGCTGCAAGCCTTTCAGGATATATAAGAGCATCTATTCCGTTTTTGTTGAAAATTTCAGTTACTTTAGAGTAAAGAAAAGCGGGATTGTCAACACGGGCCACACATTTTTTCGCGCCACAGGCTTTTGCAGTCTGGGCAGCAATAAGATTTAGATTTTCATCACTTGTCACTGCGACAAAAAGGTCAGCCTCGGATATTCCACACCGAGACAAATCTGTATATGAGACAGGGCTTCCGGCATAAGTGATGATATTGTATGTGCTTTCAAGTTCCGACAGATGTGCTTTGTCTGAACCGATCAATACAATATCCTGATTTTCTATTGATAATGTATAGGCAAGATGTGTGCCAGTATCTCCTTCACCTGCTATTATGACTCTCATATAGACATCTCGTTTATTTTATGCAATTATAAACCTCCCATAAAAACGCACTTACAGGTTGTTTTATTTTGCGTTGCCATTTCGATTTTGAAGCAGTTGGCGGGTTTTGCTTTTATTCTCTTAGTATTACATTGTTTTTTCTGCTTATTCGCATTTTGTAATATTGACGAATTGGATTCGTTATAAATGTGATAATAATGCAATTGTCTTAAGTGAAGCCCGGAAACTTCAATGAGTATAAAGATATGATAGATCTCACGGCATTAATTGATTTTTGTCGTGACAATGGTAAACTATGTCATTACGCTAAAGGAGAGGCAATAGTCGGGCAGGGTTTAGTAGGAAAATATTTTGGAGTCGTAGAATCCGGGTACTTTAAATATACCACTATAACTACTGATGGGGCAGAAGCTGTTGTCGGATTTGCTTTTGAAGGAGAGTGTGTATGTGATTTCAATAACTCTTTTCGTGGTGTCTCTTCGGAAGTCGCTATTGTGGCAGGTTGCGAAACCGCCGTTTGGCAGGTGAATTTCAATTCAATAAAAGATATTATTAGTAGGTTAAAAGGTCTTTATGACAGTATTATGGATGTGTTATTCAGGGAGATATATCATCGTCATTTGGAAATATATAGGAAGTCGCCGACGGAAAGATACATTGAATTGCTCAACCATCATCCAGGAATATTTGACATCGTCACAATGAGGGAAGTAGCCTCATACTTGCTTGTAACTCCGGTATATCTTAGCCGAATCCGAAAAAATCTCGCAAAAAAATCCGATGAATAAAACTTGTTTTATCCCGAAATCATTTTTTTTGCTTAACTTTGCGGAAAATAACTTTTTGCAAATGAAGAATCTGACAGTATTCATACTGCCATTGTTGTTGCTATGCGCGTGCAGTAACAGCAATGATGAGCCGCAGACTGAAACAGTTCTGCCAATTTCCAAACATTATCAGCCATGTACCTCAGAATTCAACATCAGGGACACAGAATGGGTAGATAAGATTAAGGAATGGGCAGAAAAAAAATATGTTGTAAATGATTTATCTGAACTTCCCAATGACCCCTTAGGTTTTTCAGATTCCTATACAAGTGTCGATTTTAAAGAGTATACTTTGCTAATTACATATAATCTGCATAATTGGAATATTGATACATATCGTAATCGGTATTACCTTAACAACATAGATAAAATCTATGAATGGGCTATTTGCATTGGAACATCCTCTATTCCGGATGACAATACGGAAACATGGTATTTTACTCGATACGCTATATTAGTCAAAAAGTTGCCTAAAGAAGCTAAAACACAAATGTGGGTTTCACTTGGTGCAATAAATTGGGGTTGGGAATAAGACATATCAAAAATTTTGAGATACCGAATATATGTTTTATTAGTTTCAGATTACAATATAATGGACTTGGACCTTCAGTAAAAACTTTAATTTATGATAAAAAATTTTTTCTATTTAATTATTTCGCTTCTTGGTTTCTCAGCTTATGCTGAATCAATGAGTGCAACTTATTGCAAGGGATTGGGAACTATCTATTTCCCTTCCACATTAGAAACTTTGGGAGCAGAAAGTTGCGAATACTGGAAAAACGTAAAGAGTATCTATTGTGCAGCCAAAATACCGCCGGTCTGCATAGACAGCGAGATAAATCCCGGCTCGACGCCATTTGGGGATTATGGTGATGACTTTGTCAACCGAACCCCTCAGGAGACTCTTGTATATGTTCCTATTGGTTCTGCAGAATTATACCGCAGTGCGTGGGGCTGGAATTACTTCACGAATTTCATAGAAACCGATGACTTTCCTTCGGCGGGTATCTACAACGTAACAATAACCGGCGACGAAAAGGATGGAGAAGCCCCGCTATATGATTTAAGCGGCAGGAAAGTCAAGAATCCTCAACCGGGAAGTATCTACATACAGTCCGGCAAGAAGATTTTATTCAAGTCCGGCAGCAGTGTTGGTTTCGGATCGGATTATTAAATGCTGCTCTTGGACAATAAAGACTGAATGATGATAGTTCTATTTGAAAAGCAAGCAGTCAAATGTTTATGAGATATATTTACATACTTTTGCTATTATCATTTACAATTCCGGTTTTGGCAGCCCCAATAACTCCGGATGCCGCACTGAATAGATTGCAAGGTCGGAACGTGTTCCGGCTACGAGGTCCGCTCCATGCACGGCACTACAGCATTTCTGAAGTTATAACCGACAGTTGCGGCAACAATACCGTTTATATTTTTGATTCCAAAGATGGGTTTGTCGTGACGCCTGCGGATGACGCTTTTCCTGCATTGCTGGGTTATGGCGACGGCCGGATGTATGATTCAGCCGGTAATTTGCCAATAGGTTTCCGTGAGTGGCTTCAATATATGAGCCAACGTGTATCGGAGGCTGCAGTCTTGGGAAATGGCATGGCTGTCGCTTCCTCAGTGGGCGAAGCTATTGCTCCGCTATGCACGACTGCATGGGGGCAGGGAGAGCCGTTCAATACGGAATGTCCGGAGTATAATGGTGAAAAATGCCTTTCGGGCTGCGTGGCTACCGCAATGGCCCAAGTGATGAAATATCACAACTGGCCTGCACAAGGTAAAGGAGAACTTGAATACCGCGCTGCAAAAATCGGTGTTGATATCTATACAGACTTTTCTCAATATACGCCTGATTGGGAAAATATGCTTGATGACTATTCCAATCAAACAGCCTCCGATCGGCAAAAACAGGCTGTGGCACACTTATTGCGTGGTGTGGGAGGAAGTGTTAGGATGAACTATTTCCCCACAGCATCCGGTGCGGATGTAAACGATGCCACTCAGGCTCTGCTGAAGTATTGGGACTATAGCGACGACATCAGATATATGCGCCGTAGCTGGTTCTCTCTCCGGGACTGGTCACAGTTACTTTATGACGCATTGAAGAACTATGGCCCTATATTATATGGCGGTTTTTCTATGTCGTCTGCACATGCATTTGTCTGCGACGGCTACGACGGCGAGGGAATGTTCCATTTCAATTGGGGCTGGGACGGCAAGGCCGACGGCTACTTTGCTATTGATTTTCTCAATCCGGTTGTAGAGGAAGAGCCGTGGAAGACCGGCTATAACGGAAGCCAAAGTGCTGTATTGAACATTCATCCACGTTCGACTGAAAATCCCGGAACACCGATTTATACCGTATGGTTAGATTCATATTATGTCAATCCCGCAACAGGATATGGTGACGATTCTTCCCATACACTTCATCCCGGCGACAGTTTCAGAATGAGGTGTGAATGTCAGAATTACGGCCCATTTGCCATTCCTGCCGGTTCGGAATTCGCAATGGTATTCACATCCCTTTACGACGGAACAGCAATCCAGTCCAATATTGTAGAACTTGAATCTGAGCTGAGTGTCTACGGCAGTTTTGACAGTGATATGAAAATTGTTCCTGATGGATTGCATGACGGACTCTATTCGCTTGAAAATGATCTTTATATCAACTCTTCAGGTTGGGGTCAATGCATTCTTATGCCCGGTTCTACAAGATATTGCGCTTTAGTGGGGAACAACGGCTCCGACATACAGTTTGTCGAATCCATTTGTACTCCTGAAATAGTATCTGCTGATATACCCGATAAACTCGACCTCAACACACCAGTTATAATTCATTCAAAATTGCGCAATCCCATATCCCGTCATGTAGAGCGTCATGTGCGCGTCGAGCTCATACAGAATGGAATAGTGAAAGGATGGTCTCCATGGATTAATTCTACTTTTGAGCCGGAGGAACTAATTGACTTTGAACTGAAAGCTTATAAGTGGACTTGGAAAGACGAAAGCGTTTCTCATGCCGGTGATTACGTCTTGTGTCTAAGTATGCGTAATTCATACGGCGATATATGGATACCTATGGGGCGGGGCAAAAAAATCGCAGTCATGGATTCCGCTGCAATAGAAACAATCAGAGTTGACGATGATTCCAACGATGTTATATATGACTTACATGGACGCAAAGTAACGAATGATATTAATGCTCTGTCTTCTGGCATCTACATCAGGCGGCATAATGGTAAAGTCTCAAAATATCTTCTGCAATGGTGATATCAATATCCTCAAGATAATGAACAGGCTAATAACTTCAATCATCCTCTGCGTTGTGGCGACAGCAGCAACGGCACAAAGTAAGGCCGGCATAGAGGTCTGCTATAGATATTCCCACCCTGTGCAGACGATGAGAAGCGCGGAGCCGGATGTAACCAATCAATATATACTTCATACAGATGGGTGCCAATCGAAGTTCTATTCACCAAAGACAGAATATATCGACTCGATTGAATCTACCCCCGAGGGTTTTGAGAAGTTCAATACTTTCAAAAGAATATGCTATGAGAAGAAGCAATCGGATCTGATTCCACGATTCGACGGTTCTTTCTATGTTGCCAAGTCCGGGGATAATGACAAGATGATTACTTTCGACATAGCGAGCGCCACAAAGTTCAGATGGGAGGAACCAATACCGAGTATTGAATGCTGGAGATGGTTATGCCGTAAACTTGATTTGATTAAGTCATGACGCAGCGGGCGGGATGACGAAATGAAATCGAGACCTATGCGCCCATGCACGCTGCAGATTCTCGGGTTATCGAATCCGTTCCGGGGAATAAAGAACAAAGCGTGACAACAATTCCCTCCACACCCATTATGAACATCATGTCGAAACCTCGGAAAACGTCGAGTGAAAGCAATCTTTTGTTATTGTTATTTTCCATATATTGTGAAATGATTTTTTAGGATACACTGTAATTGACGAAGATACAATAAAAACTGAAATTATGCCAAATCATTTGTGTCAAAAAGGAAATTAGTCTTTCAGCTTTATACAGTATTACACTGAAGTTATAATCAATGCTATTATCAACAGACATGTGATTTGTAAAAAATCATTGGAAATAGTCAATAATTCATTTAATTATATTATCTTTGTAACATCGCATCCCCACTGTAGGATAGGCATCTGCTAAATTTAATTAATCTGAACATACCGATTGACATGAAAACTATACCCTTCATCCTCTCTTTCCTCCTCACCGGAACTCTTGCCGCAGGAGCAAAAGTGGTTCCCTCTTCGCTCATAGGCGACCACATGGTGCTGCAACAGAACACCAATGCCCGCATCTATGGCACAGCCGACCCGGGCTCTGCAATCACCGTAACACCCTCGTGGAATGGTAAACATTACACCGCCACTACCGACCGCACAGGCTCGTGGTCGCTTGCGGTCGAGACTCCGGAGGGTTCTTTCACTCCTTACTCCATCACCATTTCAGACGGCGATCCCGTAACGTTTTCAGATGTTCTCGTCGGCGAAGTATGGCTTGCATCTGGTCAGTCCAATATGGAGATGCCACTAAAAGGGTTCCCCGGATGCTGTGTGGAGGGAGGCTATGATGAAATCACAGAGGCCGGTGACAAGGCCGGGCGCATACGCTTCTTTAATGTCCCGCTCTCGCAGAGTTATGCTCCTCTCGACACTGTTGCCGCCTCATGGGCGGTTCCATCTCCTGAGACCGCTCCTGACTTCAGCGCAGTGGCTTGGCACTATGCAGACCGTCTTTCCAAGGCTCTTGGTGTTCCTGTAGGAATAGTTAGCGCGGCCTATGGCGGGGCTAAGGTGGAGAGTTGGACTCCACGCGATATCCTTGAAACTTATCCCGACATTTCTCTCGATCCGAAGGATATCGAAGCGATGGTTCACTATTATCGTCCCATGCTGATGTATAATGCCATGTTCAATCCGCTTAAAAACTTTACGGTGCGTGGCATCATATGGTATCAAGGTTGTTCAAACGTCAGCACATGGGAGACTTATGCCGATCGTCTGGCCACAATGGTGGAACGCTGGAGGAATGATATGGGGCTCGGCGACATACCTTTCTACGCTGTCGAAATCGCTCCATATGATTATGACAACCCCATTGAAACCGGCAAATCACCGTTTTTGCGTGAGGCCCAGTGGAAAGCAGTGGAGATGATTCCCAATTCAGACATGATTTCAATAAACGACCTTGTCTACCCCTATGAGCGTTTCAACATTCATCCTTCCAACAAGGCTGCTGTCGGAAAACGTCTTGCCGACCTCGCTCTCAATAAGACCTACGACCATAAGCAATACCTTGCCGGAAGCCCCCGTTACAAGAGTCATCGCTTTGTAGGCAATGAGGCATGGGTGGCCATTGACTCGCCAAACAGCGGAGTCTGCCGCAACTATGACATCAGAGGCTTTGAAGTGGCCGGGGCTGACCGTGTGTTCCATCCGGCTGACTCTGTGCGCTTCAACTGGCAGACCAACGAAGTGGTAGTTTCAAGCAACGAAGTGGCGGCGCCGGTGTCAGTGCGCTACGGCTTCCGCGATTTCTTGCCAGGCACTCTTTATGGCGGCAACTTCCTTCCCCTCATTCCATTTCGCACAGACAACTGGAATCTGACAGACTGATCGGAATCTATAGCTAAAATCAAGATAGAATCATTAGATTTGGGAGATTATGCACTATGCGAAATCTCCCTAAAGCGTTTCGTCGAAACGAGGTGCCGTGTTGGTCGAATTTTTATTGTGCAAGGAGAGGCGTCATTGTAGTTTTGAGCATCAAATATAACAACGATATCAAAATTGCATGCATATGAAAAATAAGATTAAAACCGCTCTGGTCGTAATGACCTCGATAATGTTTTCATTGATGGCCTCTGCATCAGTGGTTAAAGGGTCTCTTCGTGATGCCGAATCTGACGAAACTCTGCTTATAATTTAACTTATGTTGCTTAGTTTTAGATTTCTTTTTGTAAATTTGCATGACATATAATCCGGAAATATGAAAAATACTTTAAAATCAGAAAAACTCACGGAATCAAAGGGTTTCTATAAACTGTCGATGTTGCAATGTGTCGGATTTGGATCTGGAGATCTTGCCCAGAATCTGATATATCAGACTATAAGCATGTATCTGCTGTTCTTCTATACGAATGTATACGGGCTCGACCCTGCGGTGGCGGCGGTGATGTTTCTGATAGTAAGAATCATTGACGTTATCTGGGACCCTTTGGTAGGGACGTTCGTTGATAAACATAATCCAAAGTTCGGTAAATACAGGTCGTATCTTATTCTCGGAGGCATACCTTTGACAGGATTTGCCCTTCTTTGTTTCTGGAATGGTTTTTCAGGCTCGCTTGTTTATGCTTACGTCACTTATGTGGGATTGTCGATGTGCTATACACTTGTCAATGTCCCATACGGAGCGTTGAACGCATCTCTGACTCGCGACACTTCAGAGATTACAAAGCTGACGTCTGTAAGGATGTTTATGGCAAATATCGGAGGTCTTGCCGTGGGGATGGGTATCCCTGTAGTGCTGAGAATGTTTGACCCTATGGAGACAGAAGACATGTCGGTTAATGACGGCGCATGGTTCAAGACGATGGCTCTCTATGGGGCGGCAGGAATGGGTCTTCTGGTCTTTTGCTTCTCCCAATGCCGGGAAAGAGTGGTCATGGATAAGTCTGAAACAGAGAATGTGAAAGTCTCTGACCTTTGGATGGAATTTGTGCATAACCGTCCGCTGCGGGTTCTTGCCTTTTTCTTTATCACGGCATTTGCCATGATGGCTATAGGAAATGCAGCCGGAGCATATTATATAAATTACAATCTGCATGGCGGGGCAGGGGAGCTTTCCATATTCATGGGGTTGGGGTCTATTCCTGCATTTATATTTATGCCTATGATTCCTGCCATAAAAAAAGTGGTTGGCAAGAGAGGCATGTTTAATATATTTCTCATTATAGCCATCATAGGGATGGGGATGCTTTATGCTGTGTCGGTTATTCCGTCATTGCGACACATGTGGCTCGTATATGTGGCCCAGTTCATAAAGTCAACCGGGGTGATAGTAGCCACAGGATATATGTGGGCGCTTGTGCCGGAGGTGATATCATTCGGCGAATACACACATGGCCGGCGTATCTCAGGAATTGTGAACGCACTCACCGGCATTTTCTATAAAGCGGGAATGGCCCTTGGCGGAGTGGTCCCCGGCCTGGTGCTCGCTTTTGTAGGCTTTGAGAAAGAGGCGACGGAACAGACTGTTTTTGCACAGCAGGGAATATTGTGGCTTGTGGCAGTCATTCCGGCGATGCTCTTGCTCGTGGCAATGTTCATAATCTCGCGATACGAACTTGATGATGATAGGATAGATGATATAAACCGCATAATAGAGCAACGAAACAAATGAATAAAGTTATGAGAATAAAGTTGGGTGGCACGCTTGTCACGTTATTGCTGATGAGTTGCAATTCCGAAAAAGATCAGTTGATTTCAATGAAGGATTATTTCAAGAATGATTTCCTTATAGGAGCGGCTATCCCTGTCAGCCATGTCGATGGCCTTGACCGGAATGCAGATTCGATAGTTACGCTCCATTTCAATTCAATTGTAGCCGAGAATTGTATGAAAAGCGAAAGTATTCAGCCTGAAGAGGGTAGGTTTGAATGGAATGACGCAGATAAATTTGTGAAATATGGCGAAGACCGGAATATGAGTGTCATAGGCCACACTTTGATATGGCATTCACAGCTTGCTCCGTGGTTCCCTTATGACTCTGTCGGCAATTATGTGAGCGCGGAAGTGCTTAAAGACAGGATGCGCACCCATATCCATGAAGTGGTGGGGAGATATAAAGGAAGGATAAAAGGATGGGATGTGGTCAACGAGGCAATAGAGGATGACGGAAGCTATCGCGTATCACCTTTTTACGAAATACTCGGGGAGGAGTTCATTCCGCTGGCGTTTGAATATGCTCATGAGGCTGACCCTGACGCCGAATTGTATATAAATGATTTCTCAATGTTTAAGCCGGCAAAGCGGGATGCCTATGTGGCTTTGGTCAAGGATTTAAAGGAGAGAGGCCTGCGTATTGACGGCATAGGGATGCAGAGCCATATCGGCTTGGACTATCCTGATCTCGGGGAATATGAAAAGTCGATTGAGGCTTTCGGCTCCACAGGTTGCGATGTGATGATAACGGAACTCGATATGTCGGCGCTTCCGACCCTATATGACGGCGCAAATATTGGCAGCGGCACAGAATTTAGAGAGAATTGTAATCCATATCCCGACGGTCTTCCTGAAGATGTCTGCAAGGCTTGGAACAGCAGGATGGATTCAGTGATGGCAATATATAAGAAACATGCCGATGTGATTTCTCGCGTCACATGGTGGGGCACATATGACGGCATGTCATGGAGAAATGATTTCCCTATGGCGGGGCGCACTGATTATCCTCTTCCTTTTGATAGAAACTATAATATGAAACCTTTTATGGTTAAAGAATTATCAGAAAACAAAAATTAAATATGATGACTCCGATTAAAACTGCAAAGAGGTATCTTTTCCCTTCTGACTATATGGCAGACCCAAGTGTGCATGTGTTTAACGGGAAGATATACATATATCCGTCGCACGACATAGAGCTTGACAATGTGGAAAACGATAATGGCGATTGCTATGTGATGGAAGACATGCACGTATTGTCGATTGACGGCGACCCTATGGAGGGCAAAGTAACTGACCATGGAAAAGCCTTCGACATGAAAGATGTGCCGTGGGGAGGGCGTCAGCTTTGGGATTGCGACTGCGCGGAGAAAGACGGGAAATATTATCTTTATTATCCGCTGAAAGACAAGAATGATATTTTCAGGATTGGCGTGGCTGTTGCCGACTGTCCGGAAGGCCCGTTTAAAGCCGAGCCGGACCCGATTCGAGGCAGCTATTCGATGGATATATGCGTGCTCAGGGAAGGGAATGATTATTATCTTTATTTCGGAGGTCTGTGGGGAGGGCAGCTTCAGCGTTACCGCGACAATAAGGCTCTTGAGTCGGCAGAACTTCCGGAAGGGGACATGCCTTCTTTGCCGAGCCGATGCGTGAAGCTCTCTGAAGATATGCTTCAGTTTGCCGAAGAGCCGAGGCCGATACAGGTGATAGACGAGAATGGAGAGCCGTTAAAGGCTAATGACCCGCATAGATTTTTTGAGGCGTCGTGGGTTCACAAATATAATGGCAAATATTATTTTTCGTATTCCACAGGCGATAGCCATATGCTTTGCTACGCAGTCGGCGACAATCCATATGGCCCTTTCGTGTATCGGGGTGTGATACTTACTCCTGTGGTAGGATGGACAACACATCATTCTGTCGTGGAGTATCGAGGTAAATGGTATCTGTTTCATCATGACAGCGCTCCCTCCGGCGGAAAATCATGGTTGCGTAGCCTCAAGGTCTGCGAGCTGAATTATGACAAAGACGGCAGGATAATCACAATCGAGGGCAAGGATTAAATTAAGTGTCGCGCTCACTCTATAAATCAAAAGGGGAGGAATTTGCGTTATGTTGTTATGAATGGTATTGTTTTAGGGCTTTTATTGCCGTTTGCGGGCACCACATTGGGTGCTGCCTGTGTTTTTCTTATGAAGAAAAGCATCCCGTCGCTCGTGCAGAAAACGCTGACCGGGTTTGCCGCCGGAGTGATGGTTGCCGCCTCTGTCTGGTCTCTTCTGGTTCCTTCGATAGAGATGACCGGGAAGGAGGGGTTCATGAGCGTGGTGCCGGCCATTGCGGGCTTTATGGCCGGCATATTGTTCCTTTTGCTGCTTGACACCATTGTCCCGCACCAGCATATCGACAGCAAGCAAAGCGAGGGCCCGAGGACTCATCTTTCTAAAACAGCAAAACTTGTGTTTGCCATAACGCTTCATAACATTCCGGAGGGGATGGCTGTGGGTGTGGCGCTCGCAGGGGCTATGGAGCACAATTCATACATGCCGATGGCCGGGGCTGTCGCATTGTCGATAGGGATAGCTATCCAGAATTTTCCGGAAGGGGCTATTGTGTCGATGCCTTTGCGCAGTGCCGGAAACTCGCGTAAGAAGTCGTTTATGATGGGCGCGCTCAGCGGAATCGTGGAGCCGATAGGCGCTATATTAACGATTATGCTTGCATCATTCATATTGCCGATACTTCCGTATCTGCTTGCGTTTGCTGCAGGAGCCATGATTTATGTAGTCGTGGAAGAGTTGATTCCGGAAACCCAGGAGGGCAGGCATTCCAATATGGGCACAATCGGTTTTGCCGTAGGGTTCATGCTTATGATGGCGCTTGACGTGCTTCTTGGATAATTCTGTCGTGTTTTGTTAATATACTGGTGTGTTTCGTGCAGGAAGCTAATCCTGAGAATCTAAGCATCTTTTCACGATAACGGCATTATTAAATTTGCAATAGAGATAGTACTGTTGCTTTTTCAGGCTTTTTATGATTAAATTTTGACGCGATGAATAACGATAAATGTAAGAATGCTTCAGTGGTGTGTTTCAGTCAGAGAATCAACACTGAAAACCTTGTGAAAGCATATAAGGCCCCGGGCCGCGAAGCTAAGGGTAGGGTGGCAGTGAAACTCTCAACCGGTGAGGCCGGAAACCCTTATCGCCTAAGCACGGATGTGATTGATTATGCGGAAGAACTTGGACTTGGTTCTCAAAATTATGTAATAAAGAATATTGAACCTGAGAACGTATATGCAGCTTTCTGATTCACTTTCACGCGTGGTGCTGATGTGTGGGGTAAGCGGCTCAGGGAAAACATTCTATGCCAGGAAACTTGAGACGGAGGGATATGTGCGCCTGTCACCCGATGAGTTAGTGTGGAGACGCTATGGGCGCGAGGTGTCGGAAATGCCGCCTGACCGGCAGAGGAGTCTGTTTGCCGATGCTCAGGAAGAGGTGGCCCAAAAGCTCTTGGAACATATCAGCCTTGGCCATAAGGTGGTGGTGGACTCCACTCTGTGCCGACGCGCCAAGCGGGATCATCTCAGGGCAATATGCAGGGAAAGAGGAGTGGAGCCTTCACTTGTGTATATGAAGGCATCACTTCCTGTGCTTCGCGGCAGGCTTTCTCTGCGGCGAGGCACAGGTGCTGACGACCAGATTGTGGCTGATGATCTTCTCTTGACTTATTTTCCCAATTTTCAGACTCCCGGGCCGGATGAGAGCTTCTTTGAGATGTCGCAGGAATAGCGGTCAGAGGGTCTGCATTTAAAAGAGTCGGGGGCCATGTATATACTGTTTTCGGTTGCTGTGATTCCTATAATTATCTATTTTTCAACATGACATAATTATTTTTTTGGAGTTGGCTTAATGAATATTGAGAGATATTAACTAACTTTGCACTCTGAAAATCAATAAATCAAAATAAGGAAAAATGACAAAAGCAGAAATCGCAACTGAAATCGCAAAGACAACAGGCATTGACAAGGCAGCTGTTGTAACCGTTATTGAGCAGTTTATGACTGTTGTGAAAGACAGCCTTGCACATGGTGAAAACGTCTATCTTCGTGGATTCGGATCTTTCATTATCAAACAGCGCGCACAGAAAACTGCCCGCAATATAACTAAGAACACCACACTTATTGTTCCGGCACACAATATTCCGGCATTCAAGCCTGCAGATGTCTTCAAAAACGAAGTTGCCAAGTAAATTGTTTCTGAAGTAGTCTCGCTTTCAGGGGCTAATGGTCTCAAGGGGGCGCCTCATGACTGAGTCATGAGGCGCCCCCTTGACTATGATGCCATTCTGCAGGGTAGTTTTTCTGTGAAGCAGATATTCGTCGCAAATTTCATCTGCATTGGAAATCGTTATATTACTGACTGCATCTTAGAAGATCGGACTTTTCCTCTCTCGAATGTTATTGCGCTTTTATTGTCATGCCGCCCATAAGCGTGTGGGATGGCGACTAACTAACCAACAAATACATATTAAAAATGGCATCCTTAAAAATCAAGTTCCGACCTTCATCCGTTGCCGGAAATGAAGGATCTATCTATTATCAGATTGTGCATGAGAGAAAAGTGCGACAGATTCTCTCCGACTATCATGTGTATCCTTTTGAATGGGATTCAAAAAGGTCGGTTGTGGTGACTAAAAACGACAGTCCGAGGCGCGATGAGATTTTGTATGTAAGAGAACAGATACGCAATGACGTGGAGCGCATCTCAAGAATCATTGCTAAATTCGATCTTCGTGGAATTAACTATTCTACAGATGACATTATCTCGGAATTCGACAGCTACATCGCCAAGTATTCAGTGTTCAGTTATATGGAGTCGCTCATAGTGAAGCTCAAGCAGAACGGGAGAATGAGGACCTCTGAAACTTATTATGCAACGTTGCAAAGTTTCAGGAAATTCAGATGCAATTCCGACATTATGCTCGACTGCATTACGTCGGACATGATGGAAGGGTATGAGGCGTGGATGAGAAACAGAGGTTTGTCGTCGAACACAGTGTCGTTCTACAACAGGGTTATGCGAGCCGTATACAATCGTGCCGTGAATGACGAAGTGATAGAGAACAGAAAGCCTTTCCGGCGCGTCTACACGGGTGTGGACAAGACAGTGAAACGCGCTCTTCCTCCTTGCGACCTCTATAAGATACAGTCTCTTGATCTCTCTTCGAGCCCGCATCTTGACTATGCAAGAGATATGTTTATGATGAGTTTCTTTTTCAGAGGCATGAGTTTTGTCGACATGGCTTTCTTGCGCAAGTCAGACTTGTCGAACGGGTATATCTCTTACCGGCGCAGGAAAACCGGCCAGCTGATGATGATTGAATGGACTCCGGAGATGCAGGCGATTCTCAGCAAATATCCTCTCAATCCGTCACACTTTCTGCTCCCGATAATTAAAAACACAATCATTGACCAGCGTTGCGCATATCGCAACGCCGGCTATATAATCAATCATAATTTGAAATCTATCGGGAAGATGATCGGCCTGAGAATACCGCTCACTCTTTATGTGGCCCGCCACAGCTGGGCATCTGTGGCCCGCAATATCGGGGTGCCTCTCAGCGTGATAAGCGCCGGGATGGGTCATGATTCAGAGGCCACGACTCAAATCTATCTTGCGTCGATCGACACATCAATCGTAGACCATGCCAATTCTCAGATTCTGAAATCTATCTTCAATCAATAAGAGGGACAGTCCGCCGGGTTCTATGGATGATTTGAATGCGGCGGATTGTCATTAAACAGTTCTTTTGTCTCACCGGTGGGCCGGGTGGGGCAGTTCGTCAGAATGTTGAATTTATTGTGTTTTCCCAGTTCTGATCTGATGAGAGATTGAGTATGATGTCGCCGAGCTCGGGGGCAGGCTCTGCAAGAAATGCACCTTTAAGAATGGTTATATAGTTTCTTCTTACCTGGATTGTGCCTTTGGGCACGAATGTCTCACGTGTGCTGTTGTCGGTGAATTCTACGTTGAATCTTATGTCTTCAAGGAAGTTGTCTTTTGTGCCGTCGGCAAATGAATAAAAGTAGAAGAGTTCGTTTTCAGCCGGCTTTGACATCCCGGAGAGAGAATTGTTCCGCAGGTTCATTTTGCCGGATTCGGCATGTCCGACGGCATGTCCTGAAGCAATTGAATATTCGGGAATGTAAGAGAAATCGCTGAATGAAATTGATGACACTTTCGTGTTCTCCGGGACATCAGTGGCGCTTACTACTCTCACCTTGCTTACAATGCGGGAGAGTTCGATTGAAGTTTCGTATTTGCCTTCTGTTTTATTGATAACCTGATAAGCCGCGAAAGCGTCATAGTTGTCGTTGTTGATGCAGTTATAGTCGAGAGCAGTTGAGCCGTTATTGGTTGTGAAGGCTTTCATTGTCACGCTTTCATTTTCCGCTGAGGTGTCGTAGTAGCGGTCTTCATACAGCCCGTTGTCTTTGGGAGAAGAGTTTGACGGTATATAGTCGGCAAAAAGAATCACCGAGTATGTCCCTTCCGGCACAGAGAATACTATCGTGGCGGATTCGCCGTCAGTGGGGATGGCCTCCTTGCGTTCGAGAAATTTAAAAGAGTCTTTGATGTAGTCGCCTTGGAATAGTTTGGCGGTGTAGCGCAGTTTGTGGTCGGTGTCGGCGCGTGTCGCCCCATTCGCTTCAGGTGCGGAAATCGACAGGGAGATCTCTTTTCCGGCATTTGCTTCTCCTGCGGGAGGTTCTACAACATCAGTTGAGGTGCATCCGATGAGCGCGGCACCTGCAAGAACTGCACTAATGGCAATGGCTGATGAGGATGATAAAAAGTGTGTCATAATCTGTTGTATGTTTTAAAATTATTGTCGTTATAATTCTTTTGGGTGGCTGGCATTGAAGGTTCAGTCAGATTTCTATCAATATTTCACCGTTCCAGATATTGTCGACGTTAATTGAGTTTTTGTAGAAGTTCGTGAGGAAATTCCCTTTTACGCGTGTCACTTTTCCTCGTTCAAGTGGTATTGTGAATTCTTCAGATTTAGCCATTATCAAGCGTGCAGAGTTATATACGGTGATTGTGGCGTCTATAGAGGCTTCTTCTTCCGGAAACAATGCGCAGGAATGCAGCAAGATTTCGTCGGGGGGATGGCCGTAAAGGGAGAGGGGGATGGTTTTATCGGGCATTGATATGAAGAATGAAGTGGCACCGCTTGATGAGGTGGCATCGAACACGCTTGCTATTCTGCTGTGGCCCGATAGGGTCACGGTGTAGGTTTCTCCATGCTGTCGCTCAAACTCAGTGTAGTCGAGAAACTCTTGGAGATCGGTGGCCACAATTTCAAATCTTGCAATGGGGCGAGAAAGAGCAGTCGGCACCACCACCTTTGAGTCCCATTGATTTCGATATTTTCGCAGGTCGATATAATTGGAAAAGAAAGAGCAGTCATTCCTGCTTTCCCAGAAAGGGATCGGCTCTGACGGAGTTACATGGTTTAGCAATTCGGCATCATATGCGGGCGCGGATTCAGGGTGCAATATGTCGCTCCACACTGAGAGCGTATATTCCACGGCATGAAGAGAGAAGGGGAGCCTTATTATAATCGGCCCGGAAGAATACTCCTCGCTTGAGATTATCTGCTCATGGCGCCATTCCTTTTTTCCGTTGCGCATAACTTCTGCAATGATGCGATGTTGGCTTTCATGAGAATCCTCTCTTGTTTTCACATTAAGCGACTTCTCTTCCCATTCGGGAGGGGGAGTGACCTCGATTGCCACATTCACCAGCGTAGGGTCGTGTGCGTCCGGCCCCGGGTGATCGTGGATGCACCCGCACAGAATTATCGGAATGGCGGCGGTGGCTGTGAATCGGAGTCTCATATAGTCAGTGATTAAGAATATATGTTATAGACACTCCGAGACGGTCTATTCCCCAGTAAGATGTGCGCCGGGTGTCGATTCTCGCGCCATTGGGAATGTTGTAGAATCGTTCATATTGCATTGACGCGAATCCGGCTCCTATTTCGAGCTGCAGGCTCCATAGCGGGGCAAGTGGGACGGAATAGCCATATGATATGCCGCCGCCGAGCAAGGGGCGTCCCGAGTCTTGGTAGCGCGTAGAGCCATGGCGCAGGTTGAACCATGCTGCGGAGAAATGAAGTCCGAAAAAATGCCCCACTCCGGGAGCCTTGATCCACCATCTTCCTTCGGGAAGAAGGGCAAGGATTTTCAGGGAATGTGATTCAGATATCTTCCACGGGCACCACCATATCGGCAGCGTGGCAGATATGTGGGGAGATAGTTGCAATTCACCTTCCAGATTCATGATCGTGGCAGCCCATGGCACTATGTCGGTTTTAACAGCAATGAACCGCCGACTGTCGAATGACGGAAACAGTCTTGAAATAAATGAGGAGCGAAGTCTGTCTTGTTGCGGAATGTTCTGTTCCGGGCCGTTTGGCTCAGAGTGTGGCGCAGCCGCTGATGCGGCTATAAGGAGCAGTGCGCCCGCAACATTCATTGACAGATAGGTTTTAAGGTTATATAAAAGTAATTTTGATGATTCCGGGCGAGAAAATGCCAGGAAAAGGGGAGAGGAATTGTGAAGAGATAAAGTTAGTCACAAAGTAAATGTAAAATAATGACAATGCCAAAAGAATTTGAAAAAAAGTTAATAAAAAACGCAATAAAATAGCCGGATTATTCAAGAATCGACTATTTTATTGCGTTTTTGTTGCCTTTCTTACACCCCTCAGTCCATATTCAGGATGTCATTCCGTTTTACTTCGTTTATCACTTTGAGAAGGTATTGGCCATATTGATTTTTAAGCATCGGTTTTGCGATTTCCCTCATGCGCTCTTCAGAAATCCAGCCTTGGCGATATGCTATCCCTTCAAGACAGGCAATCTTCAGCCCTTGACGTTTTTCGAGCACTTCAACGTATATTGACGCTTCGGCGAGCGAGTCGTGTGTGCCGGTGTCGAGCCATGCGAATCCGCGAGGCAGGGTTTTCACTTTGATCTCACCGTCTTTCAGGAATTCCTGGTTAACGGTAGTGATTTCGAGTTCGCCGCGAGCCGACGGCTTTATTTGGGCTGCCACGTCAACCACTTTGTTGGGGTAGAAATACAATCCTACCACAGCGTAGTTGCTTTTAGGGTGTTCCGGTTTCTCTTCAATCGATATGCAGTTGCCTTCCTTGTCAAATTCTGCCACTCCGTAGCGTTCCGGGTCGTCTACCCAGTAGCCGAACACGGTGGCTTTCGACTCATTTTCCGCAGTGTTTACCGCGTCTTTGAGCACCTGGGAGAATCCCGCTCCATGAAATATGTTGTCGCCCAGCACAAGGCATGCAGAATCGTTGCCGATAAACTCCTTCCCTATGATGAAAGCCTGAGCAAGGCCGTCGGGAGAAGGCTGTTCGGCATATGTGAACTTCACGCCGTAGTCAGCCCCGTCGCCAAGGAGGCGTTTAAACCCCGGGAGGTCTTGCGGAGTGGAGATAATGAGGATGTCGCGAATGCCCGCCAGCATGAGTGTAGATATTGGGTAATACACCATAGGCTTGTCAAACACCGGCAGCATCTGTTTGCTGACACCTTTTGTTATGGGATAGAGTCGGGTGCCGGAGCCACCCGCGAGAACGATTCCTTTCATGAGTATCGACTTTAATCTTCAGAATAATACTGCCTCAAAGTTACTAAATTCTTTGTTACCTCCCAAAGAAAAGGCAGCTATAAATGCACTATAAATGCCCGCAACCGACAGAAACTGCATAAAAAGGAGTCCTCGCAACCGGATTGATTGCGAGGACTCCTCTTTATGAATAGACAAATCTTAATTCCTTGCTGTTGTCATATCAGAGCCTTTTTGATATTGTCTACGATGTAGTGTACATCGTCATCTGTCACCCACGGGCCTGACGGCAGGCAGAACCCCACTTTGAACAGCTCCTCACTAACGCCGTTCACATATGCCGGGTTATTTGCATATACCGGCTGCTTGTGCATCGGTTTCCAAAGAGGACGCGACTCAATGCCGGCGGCATCAAGAGCAAGACGAAGAGCCTCTACGTTTGCGTTTGGCTCACAGTCAGTGTGGGGAGTCTTTGTGGCGTGAGTCACGCCGGCTGCTCCGCCCACGGCTCCCGTGATAACTTCTGCATAGGCATTCTCTTCACCAATTACTTTTACATCCGCATCGATGGTGGCAGTGCAGAGCCAGAAATTTGAATCATAGCGGTCAGAAGGATTCTCGTGGAGCGTGATGCCCTTGACATCTTTAAGCAACTCGCGATAAAGAGCCTGAACATGTTTATGGTGCGCGATATGCTCGTCGACCACAGTCATCTGTCCGCGCCCGATTCCTGCGCAGATATTGCTCATGCGATAGTTAAACCCTATTGCCTCATGCTGATAATATGGATAGCTTTCGCGAGCCTGAGTGGCATACCACATGATTTCTTTTTTTGCATCATCATCGGCACATATCAAAGCGCCGCCACCCGAAGTGGTGATCATCTTGTTGCCATTAAAAGACAACACGCCATACTTTCCGAATGTGCCGAGCACCTGTCCGTCATAGCGAGAACCGAACCCCTCGGCGGCATCCTCCACAACAGGAATGCCATACTTTTCGGCAATCTCCATGATGCGGTCAATCTGATAAGGCATGCCATATAGAGCCACCGGCACTATAGCCTTGGGGTATCTGCCGGTTTTTTCCTTACGGTCGATGATTGCCTTCTCAAGAAGCTCAGGGTCGATGTTCCAGGAATCTTTTTCAGAATCGACAAACACCGGGATTGCTCCGAGATAAGTGACAGGGTGGCTCGATGCACAGAAAGTGAAAGACTGCACAATCACCTCGTCGCCCGGTTTCACGCCGCATCCGATCAGTGCGAGATGCACAGCGGCAGTGCCGGCAGAAAGCGCCACCACTTTTTTGTCGAGAGAAGTGTTGTCATCACGATGGTTGACAAAATTCTCCAAATCCTTTTCAAACCCGTTGACATTCGGTCCGAGAGGCACTACCCAGTTAGTGTCGAACGCCTCCTTTATGAAGTCCATTTCCTTGCCGCTCATGTGAGCGAGGCAAAGCAAAATTCGTTCTCTTTTCATTATATGGTAAATGTTATTATGCGTTTATATTGCTCCCGGTTTCCAAAGATGAGATGCCATGGCCGGGGAAGATATCGAGTGAGGCAGACATGGCTTCAAGTTTGGAATACCATGTCTTAGCCAGTTCTTTGTTGCTTTTAGGAAATGATGCAACCACCTTTATGCCGGGAATGAAAGAATCACCGGTAAAAAGGTTGCGATCAAGTCTGTAGGAAAGACAGCTCCAGTCATGTCCCGGAGTGGAAATAACGCTAAGGTTAAGATTTTCAGAAAACTTAACTTTATCGCCATCGCTTAATACGTTGATGAGGTCGGAGTCTATTGTTATAGGGTCGTTATGATAGCGAGAAAAATTCCAGGCAGAATTATTGAAAGCAGCTTTGCCGTTGGCGGAAGTGTAGACAGGCACATATGGAAAAAGCTTCATGAAACCTTCCACTCCATATATGTGGTCGTAATGGGTGTGGGTAATGAGGAGTGCTTTTACATGTAGCGAATGTTCTGCTATGTAATTGCAGACAGGCTCTAAGTCGCCCATGTCAATCACAATTGCATTCATGCCATCGTCCACAACGTATGTGTTCGACCCGAATATAGAATTTTCAAACCTTTTTATATTCATTGACAAACAAGTATGTGCCTGTTAGTTATGACCGTTGAACGGTTCCATTGTGGCTTCTCCTTCTTGAGATATTCCTTCACGTACAAGCACTTTTTTCAGCGTTAGAAAAATAACTTGCAAGTCAGTCTTAAATGTAAGGTGGTCTACATACCAAACATCATAGGCAAATTTCTGGTGCCAAGGTATCGAGTTCCTGCCATGACACTGCGCCCATCCTGTGATTCCCGGTCTTACCTCATGTCTTCTGGCCTGTTCCGGAGAATAAAGGGGCAGATACTTCACGACCAAAGGACGCGGACCGACAAGCGACATATCCCCTTTCAGCACATTCCATAGCTGCGGAAGTTCATCGATAGAAGTGGAACGCACGAAACGTCCTACTTTCGTAAGACGTTGTGCATCGGGGAGCAATTTCCCGTCGGCATCCCTTTCATCGGTCATGGTTTTATATTTCACGACCTTGAATATCTTTCCATCTTTTCCCGGCCGTTCCTGGAAAAAGAAAGCGCCTGCGCCTTTGTTGGCAAAATGGAGCCACGCGGTCACCACTGCAAGCACCGGACTGAGCACAATAAGCCCGCATCCTGAAGCGGCAATGTCGATTGCCCGCTTAAAGAAGTTTCTATAAAGTTTCATAAACAGTCATGAAAAATAAGTTTGTGTAGTTTGCACAGTAAATATGTGTGCATTCTATTTACAGCTCCCATTTATGGAGACACACGGAGTGTGCGTCATACAGATGGCGGCAACATCTTAAAATGCAAAAAGACTTTGTGAACTATCTCTATGAGTTTAGTCTCCTACAAACCTTAAATATCCCTACCACTGATATTAAGTGAGTTGAAGCGCGTTTTTATCCATAGCCTATCTCCCTGTGAGTTCCTCATATTCCGACAAAATGTTCTCCATCTGTTCGGTGAGATCATAAGTGTCAACGAAACGTTGCAGTCTTGGCAAGTGGCTTCGTACTTAAAATTTTTGTAATTTCAGATTGCAGAAATCTCTTCAAACTTCTGAAGTCTTTGAAATTTGTGTAAGAAGATTTTCGCCTTCCTTCCTAAGATTTACAGTCGGTATAATGACAGGCGACATGCCTGATTGCGCAGTGACACAGGATATATATGCCCTCATATAAGGGAACAATATGGCCGGCGCATTATGGCATAAAAATGCGTTCCTTTGGGCTTCATCACAATTAATGGACTCAAAATAGCCTGTCATAACTACATGGGCAATAATCACTTGATTTGCGTCGCTTACGTCAATTGCAAGTTCAAGTTTTGAGACATTGGTGCCATCGTAAACTTCTGCATTAAGATTTAGCGACATTTTAAAATCATTAGCAACGTCTCCCTCTTTTATCTTAATAACAGAGTCATTGACAATATACCTAATAAATCTGAAAACCGATCTTGTTGCCTGTTCCTTCATAATTGTTACGCAGCCAAAGAATAAACAAAGTTTTCTCCAACGAATTCATTCATGTCATCATCCAACGAGAAGTTATGTTGACACGACATTGGAATACTAAACTCACAAGAGTCACTTGAAACAGATTCTATTCCACGATTTCTATCATTACAAATAGTTTCTGCTCTGTCCGAAAGATTAAACAAACGTTCATTTTCGCAAAACAAAGGATAATTGTCCGGCCACGATTCATTAAAGAATCGTTTTAAATCAAATAGTTTGTCCCAAAAGATATTATCATCGTCAATATTCGACGGCAATGAATATGATACCAAAGCGCGTTCCTTTGCTTCATCATATTCAAATCTGAACACAACCTCAGGGCAAGATTTTGCCAATATAGAGAGTTGATTTTTTATTGATTCCATCATATCGTCGATAATAATAATATTTCGTTCTATTTTATATAACGCAAAGTAGCCAACATTCTTTCAGAGGTTTCCCTACAATTTACAGCATCTATCTGAGAAAAGACTTTGAACTTGTAATCTGCAGAGACTCTTTCGTCCTTTAACACAGAGAAATCCTCTTCAAAAATATTTTTAGTTCTATGGTTAGTTATTCTGTTGCAAATTTCAAACTTAAGCCAGTCATGAGAGAATCCTACACTTTGCTTCCCTTTGCTTTCCTAATCGGAATATGTCAGAGATTTATTTGAAGAATTTGCCAAGGTGTATTTCATCATCTGTAATACAGAATAATACCAGCAATGAATGCTTTCAGTATAGAAGCCGGAGTTAATAAGTTGCTGACCTGCTCTTGCCAGCATTTCAGATTTCCTATTCATCTTAGACTCTATATATTAGACAATCATATTTGGATTTATTCGGTATTTGATTGCAAATTTAGACAAAAAAGAAGAAACTTCCCAATATCTATAATCATTTATTTTTTGAAAGCTACTTAAAAATTTTGGATTAGATTACAATCGGTTATTATGTGATTGTAATTTAATCCAAAAACTATATCCGTTGTCCTGATTCAAGAATCTGGGTCTTGTCGCTGATTACAACACCTGTTTTTATTATCTTAGCAGGATTACCTCCAATTAGACAATGATCAGGAAAACTTTTTGTCACTACACTTCCTGCGGCCACATATACATGATTCCCTAATGTGATTCCGGGCAAAATAATAGCCCTTCCTCCAATTACACAATGATGTCCTATATATGTGTCTTTCCACATTTGCTTGCCTCTTGAATAATCATGGGCAATAATCAGGGCTTCGAGTGCAACTCTGGAATTATCACCTATATGAACGCCTTTTGGATGTGCCCTATCAATTATTGCTCTTCTGGAAATTTGGCAATTTTTACCTAAATCAACTCCTCTAATTTTTCTAAGATAAAAAGAATGTAATAAGTTTAAATACTTCGAAACTTTTTGTCTGACTGACAGTTTTTGTCTATTTTCCATTCTTGTCAGATATATTGAAGTTCAGGAATTGTCATCGGGCCTAGGGTCGCGCTCATGGTTGCCCAGGAGAGACCGAGGCCGAATGATGACATCATTAGCCGTTGCGGGGCTGTGGTAAGTTCATCACGGAGTCGTGTCACCATCAACGACGGAATCGACGCACCTCCGAGATTTCCGTATTCCTCAAGGTTGTATGGCACTTTGTCTACCGGAAGTTTCAATTTCTTAACCACCCTGTCTACAATCATCTTGTTGGCCTGATGAATCAGGAAATAATCAACATCCTCGTTACGGTCAATATTCTCCTCTGCCATGAACTGCTCTACCGATCTCGGAGGCTTCGAGATTGCGAACGAGAAGACGTTCATGCCATTGATGAGTGTATGTATCGGGGCGCGAACAATTCCATTCCCGAAGTCTTCCTCAATAAACGATTCGGGTGTGGCGGGATGGCGGAATCCGCCGTGAGGGGTCATCAACGCTTCATATCCTTTTCCCAAAGTATGGAAATCAACAACAATCTCAGGGGCATCCACATCATATTCAAGGGCGATTGCAACACCGCAGTCGCCAAACAAAGGCACACGGCTCTTATCTTTCATCGAGCCCATACGAAGGGCTGTGTCACCGATTAGAAGAAGGGCGCGCTTCACGTTGCCCGTTGTCAGGAGATTACCCCCGACAGTAATGGCATAGAGGCATCCGCAACACCCCATAGGCATATCAAGACAGAAAGTAGTGTCAGGAAGTCCCAACCAGTCTTGCAACAGACAGGAAGTGGGAGGTGTCTTGTAATCACCGGTGACGGATTCAAATATCAATACATCTATCGACTCCTTTTCCCAGCGCAGCTCCTCAAGCAACTTGTTTGCCGCTTTTTCGCACATATCTGATGCACAGACGGAATCAGGGGCGATATGTCGCCTCTTGATTCCGACCGTATTATTGAAAACCTGCGCCTCCTCTTCCGACATCAGGTCAATCTCTTCGGTGGCAACCACGTTCTCCGGCACACATGCCGACACGCCCGCCATCCTTACATTATTGATTCTCCACTTTGCCACTGCTCTAAGATTTAGTCAAACTCTACTCCCTGATTTATAAGAATCTCTTTCCCTTTAGCATAAGATGTGAAACCCATTATGTCTTCAGGGTCAAGCATCACATCAAATGTCTCCTCTGCAAGGCTCACAAGGTTAAGCTGATGAACAGAGTCCCAAAGCTCCACACTATCTTTTGAAAATGATTCGTTGAGAACCGAAGGCTCAGTGCCGAACACCTCAACAAATATGTTGTTATATTTTTCTATATTACTCATAGTCTTATTCGTTTTTAAGTTTTGAATATAAAATCTTGCCTGCCTCATTCTTTGGAAGAGCGACTATCCCTCTTGTCTCGATTACATTTGCCGGCACCTTGATTGCATTTATCAGCGCTGTCAAGGCAGCTTCTTTCTGGCATTCATCAGTAAGGTAGACAATCAGTTTGTCGTCTGTGCCGCAACATGCCACATCGCAAGAGACATGAGAACGCAATATCTGCTCACACTCATCAAGGCCAATCCTGTTTCCGAATATCTTCAGGAATCGGCCCATGCGCCCCTTGATGAAATAAAATCCGTCTTCATCACGGTATGCTATGTCTCCTGTTGGAAGGAAGCCGTTCCTTTCATCTCCAAGATTAAGGTCTTCACGCTTTCTTGCATATCCCATGGTGACATTTTTACCTTCATAGCACATCTCTCCGGTAGCCGGGGATTCCTCTATTATCTTCCCATCTGCGTCGCGGAGATAAAGATGACCATTCGGGACAGCAATACCGATGCTTCCCATTTTTGAGACGGCATACTCCTCCGGAAGCCATGCCATGCGGGCGGTCCCTTCCGATTGTCCATAGGTCGCGACCCAACGTTTACCGTTGTCGCGGCAATATTCCGCGAATTTAAGGTTCAGTTCCGCAGACATTTTTCCGCCTCCCTGCGTAAGCAAAGTGAGATCCGGCAGTTTCATTCGGGTGAAACGCATCTTGTCGAGCACTTCATAACTGAATGGAACGCCTGTGAAACTTGTGGCCCGTTCCTCCTTCATGAATTTCCAGAATCCGGGGTCGGTCATTTTCAGGTCTGTTATCAACACAGTAGCGCCGACCTTAAAATGACTGAACACCATCGACAGCCCCATTGTGTAATATAGCGGAAGCACCATCAATGGGCGGTCTGCCTCTGTCAGCCGGAAGAATGTGGATATATTCAGCCCGGCGGCCTCGATGTTGGAATATTTATGACGCACCAGTTTCGGACTTCCCGTAGAGCCTGATGTCGGGAGGAGATGGCTCAACTCGTCATGCATCGCGCATGAGGTGTTGCCGGTGGGTAACAACCGGTAGCCATATTCACTTCCGACCGGTTCTGTGTCAATCACAGACTCTCCGTCCGGTGAGCAAATAAACTCAGGCCGATAGGTGGCAACCAAAGATGAGAGCAGCTGCGGTTCAGTATGTGCATTGAGCACCAGCGGCACATTCCCGGACAGAATCGAGGCCATCACCCACGCAATACCTCCGACATTGTTTTTTGTGAGCACAAAAAACAATGACCGGTAACCCACAGTTTCTTGTATTTTTTCGGCAAGGCTCAAAAGGTCGCCGTAAGTGATCCGTCCCCCATAGGAGTCAATGGCCGCTATGGCCTCCGGATTCCTTTTGTCTAAGTCAAGTAACATCCTGAGAATCCATTTATCATATTGAGGCACAACCGTCCACTCCTAAAATCTGTCCCGAGATATACGACGCTTTGTCTGATGCAAGGAAACAGCAGGCGTCGGCTATGTCATCCGGCTCTCCGAGACGCCCAAGAGCAATCCTCCCTATGCGAGTGTCAATCTTGTCGCCGGAGGCTTTATACAGTTCCTCGAAACGTTCGGTATGGACTATGCCGGGAGCCACGGCATTGACACGTATCCCCTGTGGGGCCAACTCCTTGGCAGATGACTTTGTGAACGATATTATAGCACCCTTAGTAGCGGAATAAGCCGACTGGCCGGTGCTTCCAAGCACGGCGGTGACCGAGGCGATATTCACAATCGAACCGCCTCCACTGCGGGCCATGATGCGCGACACAAGCTGGATGAGCTCTATAACCGCAATCACATTGACCCGGAACATCAGTTCTGTCTCCTCGCGCACAATCATCCCGATTTTCTTGTTGAAAACGACACCGGCATTGTTCACAAGCACGTCAATCCGACCTTGCTCTTTCTTCACAAGCATCATTGCAGCTTTCGCAGCTTGTGCGTCGGTCACATCGAAATAAAGAGGATGGAAACAACTATTAGCCTGAGCCAAATCATACATCGAACCCTCGGCTCGGTCGCAACCATACACAACGGCGCCCTCTTCAATCATCTTCAAGGCGATTGCCTTTCCGATTCCCTGAGCCGCGCCGGTCACAACACATATCTTGTCTTTCAGTATCATAACAATCTATTTTAGACTACGCCCTCCGTCAATTACCAAGTCTGTTCCCGTAATCCAGGCTGCCGCATCAGAAAGCAAATATATTATAGACCAAGCTATCTCTTTCGGATCTGCATAGCGGCCAAGAGGATACATAGCCATGTCTAATTTTATAGCCTCTTCATCAGTGACACCATTATGGATGAGTGGAGTTTCAACCCTTCCGGGATGTATGGCATTACATCTTATACCTTTCGAAACCAACTCCAAGGCTGCATACTTCATATAGGCGCTCAAAGCACTCTTTGATGCACCATATACGCCATTTGCAGGAGCAACGTTGGAATATCCTGAAATAGATGCCGTGAACACTACGGATGAAGGATTTTTCAACTTTTTTCTCTTAACCAACTGTTTCATAAGCAACATCGGAGCGAAACAATTGACGGAGAATATATGTTCAATATCTTTTTCCGTAAAAAACTGCACCAATTGCATCTTGTTGACACCGGCATTGCAGACAACGCCGTCAAGCAAAGGAAGCTCTTTCACCAATTCTGACACCGAGTCAGAGTCAGAAAGGTCGCATACTGCAACAACACCTTCACAACCTTCAGCCAACAGTGCGTTTGTTTCCTTCAGTGCCGACTCATTACGGGCCACAAGTATACAACAAGATGCCCCCAAACGACTACATTCAATTGCCGTAGCCCTCCCGATTCCGGAAGAAGCTCCGGTTACAAGGATGGTCTTTCCGTCAAGTCTGAAAGGGGATTCTTTCATTTCTTTGACTGAACCTTGTTGTAAAGATCTTCGATAGTCTGACAAGAGCGCATATCGTCAGCATTGAACGTTACGCCATACTCCTCATCAACCATCCCTATTACAGAAAGGCCGGCGATAGAGTCCCAGTCATCCATCTCTCTAAATTTAGTATCACCACTGAGTGATGCCGCGTCAACATCATCAAAAATCTCAGCAAACTTTTCTATAAACTCTTTCATTGCTTTAATAGAGATTAAATAAAGTTAGATGTTACGCACGTGCCATGAATCTCCAGTTGTGAAGTCCGGCGGCAAGATGGAAAATTCTGCTGACGAAGTCATTCTTGCGCAATCGACACTCATCCTTTACAACCC
>Ga0209064_1001391_pt1 | contig 37909 bp, 30 predicted proteins | sample Inofromicrocosms_FD_187498 | JGI IMG/M metagenome (GOLD analysis project Ga0209064, IMG submission 187498) | Mouse cecum microbial communities from Vienna, Austria - Inoculum for glucosamine and mucus D2O microcosms (SPAdes) (version 2) | ecosystem: Host-associated > Mammals > Digestive system >... | reverse complement strand
GAGGTACCGGGAAGCGCTGGAAGAAATTTACAGAAGGTTCCAGGATCAAAAATTGTGCCTGCATGACCTGGCATCAGGAACCCTTTATATGAACGACGACTATTTCGGCAGGTTTTTCCAGAAAATGAGCGGCAAAAAGTTTACTAAATTCCTGCTGGAATCCCGGATGAACGCAGCCGCGCAGATTATGCGGCTGGAACCGGATATTATGGTATACACGGTGTCGGAAATGACGGGATATGCAGCAGACGGGCAGTATTTTTCCAAGAGCTTTAAAAAAGTAACGGGGATGAAGCCCAGCGAATACCGGGAAAAGGTGCAGATGGGCGTTATATGAATTTCTGACTAAAACTGCGCGAAAAACAGCGGACAGGGTTTTACCGCAAACGGCATAAATGGTCAGCCAATGAAAGGAACGTGTAAGACAATGGATTTCCACATTCAAGCAGGCGGCAAAGCAGGGCTGTATTGCAGGAGTACGGAACCGGAAGCAGTCCAGACAGCCGTAAACAATCTGGAAAAAGACTTAAAGAAAGTCCTTCCGGGGATAGAAATTATAAGAAAAGAGGAGCTTCAAAAGGAGCAGGGCAAAGTCCCCGCCATTGTTGTACAAACTTTGCCGGGGCTTGATTGGGACGGGCATAAGGAAGCCTATCAAATCGAAGTCCGGGATGGAACATTATACTTAACCGGGGCAGACCGGAGAGGGACTGTTTACAGCGTCTATACCTTCTGCGAATGGATGGGGGTTTCTCCGTGGTATTTCTTTGCGGATGTGCCGATCCATCCCAAAACAGAGCTGGTTCTGGACGGGGGATACCGCAAAAAAGACTGGCCGTCAGTGGAATACCGGGGAATCTTCATCAACGACGAGGAAGAACTGGAAGCTTGGGTTCAGAATTACATGGGCGAGCCTACTATCGGGGTTAAAACCTATGAGAAAATCTTTGAGCTGCTGCTGCGGTTAAAGGGAAATTACATTTGGCCCGCCATGCACGTCAATTCCTTTAATATGACCCCGGAGAACGGCGCGCTGGCTGATAAAATGGGGATCGTTGTGGGAACCTCCCATTGCGATATGCTCATGCGTTCCAACAACCGGGAATGGCGTCCCTGGATTCAGAAAAAGGGCTATACCGACGCGGCTTATGATTATTCCATTGAAGGCAGGAACCGGGAAATCCTGAAAGAATACTGGCGGGAAAGCGTGGAGCAGAACCAGAATTATGAGGTCTGCTATACCCTTGGTATGCGGGGAATCCACGATTCGGGCTTTGAAACCAAAAACCTGGAAGGAAAGAGCAAAGAAGAAATCCGCGCCGCCAAATGCGCCCTTTTGGAGAAAATCATCGCAGACCAGCGGGAAATCCTGAAAAATACCCTGGGGCGGGAAACCATGATGACCTTTATCCCCTATAAAGAGGTTTTGGAGCTTTACGACAACGGGCTTAAAATCCCGGAAGACATGACCCTGGTATGGGCTAACGACAACTACGGCTATATCCGCCGCTATCCCTCCGAAAAGGAGAAAACCAGAAAGGGCGGCAATGGAATCTATTTTCACAATTCCTATTGGTCGCCGCCCAGTATGTCCTATGTTTTCCTGTGCTCCATCCCCCTTGCCCATACAAGGAACGAACTGCAAAAGGCATGGAATGAGGGCATCCGCAAGCTGTGGGTGTTAAACGTGGGAGCCATGAAGCCACTGGAACAGGAGATCACCTTCTTTTTAAGGCTGGCCTGGGAAATCGACAAGCCGGGAGCTTTGACCGAAAACGTGGAGAACTTTGTTAAGGACTGGATCGACCGTACCTTTACCGGGGACATTGGGGCGGAAGTTTCGGCGCTGCTCAATGATTTTTCTCAACTAACCAATGTGCGGAAAGTGGAAAATATGGATTACGACGCTTTTTCCCAAACCGCCTACGGGGATGAGGCAGCCCTGCGAATCCATCAGTATGAGAAGCTTTTCGCTAAGGGGAACCGCCTGTATGAAGCCCTGCCCGAAGATGAGAAAGCAGCCTTTTTCCAGTTGGTGCTGATGCGGGTACACGCGGCATATTTTACCAACCTTGCCTTTTATTACGGGGACAGGAGTACCTTGATGTATGACCGCGGGAATATGCAGGCAGCGGCTTACTATACCCAAAAGTCCAGGGAAGCCGAGGACGCGAGAAGGCATATGCTCCACTATTACAACCGCGTGATGGCTGGGGGAAAATGGAACGGGATGTTAAACCCGGAGGGATTCCCGCCGCCCCGCGCCGCTATGATACCCGTCTGCACCCCGCCGCTGAAAATCGGGGGAAAACCTTCCATGCGGCTGGATGCCTGGAATGATGGGAAAGAGCTGTGCTTTGTATCTCCCGGTGAAAAGTGGATTGATGTGGGCAATCTGGGCAGTGGGGAATTTGAACTGCGGGTTCAGGCGCCGGAATGGGTGAAGATATCCGAATATCAAACCACTGTCTGCACCGAAAAGAGAATTACCGTCCATGTTTCCGATGTTTCCCAGAACCGTACAGGGGAAATCCTGCTGGAAAACATCAGCGGCAGCGAGAGCAGGAGTATTCCCATAAAGATTGTAAAGCCCGATTATTCCTGTGCCGCCGAGGAAGACGGCATTGTAATATTGGAAGCAGAGCTGTCCGGTTCCGAGGACTTCCGGTATATCCCCCGTCTGGGCAGACTGCGGGGCGGGCTGATGGAATCGGCTGTCCAGAGAGAGCCGGAAAATTTGGCGGACGCGTATCCCCTGGGGTATGACTTTGCCGTCAGCAGTAGGGGTAAATTCCTGCTGGAAATCCACCGCTTCCCCTCCCTCAATTCTGTGGGGAGAATTCGCGTTGGCGTTTCCCTGGACAGCGGGCCGATGCAGGTTGTGGAATCCCTTTCCAACGACGAATGGCGCGGAAACTGGCGGAAGAACGTCCTGAACAACGTTGACCGGATGTATCTGGAACTCCCGGAAATTCAGCCGGGGAAACATCATATTGACCTGTGGGCAGTTGACCGTTACCTTGCCTTTTCCCGCATGGTGATTTATACGAAACCGCGGAAGGAAAACAATCTGGCAGGTATCAGAGGGCCGCAGCCCCTGCCGTCGGAATGGGATATGGGCGGCTGGCGCGATGAGTTTTACGGAAAAGCCGAGCTTCCGCCAAGGCCGGTTTATTACGCTGATTTTGAAAAAGGCGGGGATACCTTGGGGGCAACCTGCCGGACAGCCCAGGCGGAACATTATGGGAAATCCGTCGCGCCCGAATGGTATTTAGAACGGGGAAAGCAGATTTTTACTGAGGAAAAAGGGGCAGTCAGCATTGACGCGGCTGCGGCCCTGGCGCAAAGCGGTTTTGCATGGACGCAGGAATCGGAAAAGGGGCTTTGGCGGCACTGCGCCAGCGAATCCTTTGGGCGGAGCGGGCTCGCCATGTACATCCGGGAGCCGGAACTTTGTTGGAAGCCGGAGAACGCCCCCAGCCTGAATTACCGAATCCTGTGCGGCGGCGGGGAATATACGGTTTGGATGCTTTCCAAGTTCAACGTCCAGGACGAAGGGTATTTTTCCATGAGCGTTGACGGGGAAACCATCCCCCAGGAAAAATTGTACCGGAAGGGCGGTTTATGGCGTTACGAGGCAGAACAGATTTACCGCTGGGTTCCGGCGGCAGGGATAACGCTGGAAAAAGGGGAACATACCCTGAGCGTTCTTGCCCTGGCTTCCGGCATGAGGTATGACAGGTTTTATCTGACCACAGGGGACGGACAGCCGCCGATGGATACGGAATGGAGTGTAAAATGAAATATCAAAATCCAATTGTCAAAGGGTTTAACCCTGATCCCAGCGTCTGCCGGGTTGGAGAGGATTATTATCTGGTGACAAGCTCTTTTGAGTATTTTCCCGGAATTCCGGTATACCACAGCCGGGATTTGGTGAATTGGGAGCAGATCGGGAACTGTATACAGGACATAGAGGATTTTCCTTTTCAGAATGTGGCGGATTCCGGCGGGGTCTGGGCCCCAACAATCCGCTATGAAAACGGGACTTTCTATGTCACGGCAACATTTGACGCATACGGAAACTTTATGGTACATACAGAAAACCCAGGCGGGACATGGTCAAAGCCTGTCTGGGTAAAGGCCGGAGGAATTGACCCCTCTCTCTATTTTGAAAACGGAAAAACCTATTACTGCACCAACCAGAGCCTCCACCCTGGACAGGAGGAAATTTCCCTATATGAAATCGACCTGGAAAGCGGGGAGGTTATTGCCGAAGGAAAAGCCATCTGGAACGGCACTGGCGGCGGGCATTTGGAAGCGCCCCATATCTATCATATCGGGGAATGGTATTATCTGCTGGCAGCAGAGGGCGGCACCTTTTTCAACCACATGGCAACAGCGGCCCGGAGCCGTTCCCTTTGGGGGCCTTACGAGAGCTGCCCGGACAATCCTATCCTTACCAATATCCATGACACCAGCAAGGCCGTACTCTGCGCAGGGCATGGGGATCTTTTCTGTGACCATCGGGGGAACTGGTGGATGGTACATCTTGCCGTTCGGCTTTCCAGAAGAACCATGACCCATCTGGGGCGGGAAACCTTCCTTACCCCCATATCCTGGGAGAATGGCTGGCCCAAGGCGGGCAGCGGCAAAAAAGCGGCTCTGGAATGTGAAGGGCCGCTGTGGGCGGAACAAAAGGCATGTTCTGTCTGGAAAGCGGATTTTAACCGCGCCCAGTGGGAACCGGAATGGATTTTCCTGCGCAGCCCTCAAAGGGACAGGTACCGGAGAGGAAAGGGATATCTGGAATTATATCCATCCCCTGTCCACTTCCCGGACGGAAAAAATCCGGTGTTCGCGGCAATCCGGCAGCCGGATTTTGGCTGCGGGCTGGAAACGGCTTTTTCCTTTGAACCCTGTGAAATTGGGGATGAGGCAGGGCTGGCGGTTGTGCTTTCGTCCCAGTTCTATTACCGTTTTGTGAAAAAACGGACGGGGGAAGGGGATTTCCTTGTCCTCGAAAAAAACGCGGAGGATATGTATCAGCGCGCTTGTGAAATCTCTGTTTCCAGCGGCAGGCTGTGCCTGAAAATACAGGCTGATAAGGAGTTTTACCATTTCAGCTATTCCACAGACGGCGAAACTTATTTTGAAGCCGCCAAAGCCTCCACCCGATTCCTGGCCTGCGAGGTGTCCGGGCGGTGCTTTACCGGGACGGTGATGGGGCTGTATGCCGCGTCGGAACAGGAGACAGGGGCGGTTATGCGGGTATGCCTCTTTGAAAGCAGAAGATGATTTTTATGACAAAGGAAGATTGCCATGAAATTTGAAATTAAAGATACCTTTTATTTGGACGGAAACCCCTTTCAGATTATCTCCGGCGCCATCCACTATTTCCGGGTAGTGCCGGAATACTGGCGCGACCGTCTGGAAAAATTAAAAGCCATGGGCTGCAACACAGTTGAAACCTATATCCCCTGGAACTTCCACGAACCCGAAAAGGGGAAATTCCGTTTTGACGGCATGGCGGACCTATGCCGGTTTGTAAAGACTGCCCAGGAGCTGGGGCTGTATGTGATTCTGCGGCCCTCCCCCTATATCTGCGCCGAGTGGGAATTCGGCGGGCTGCCCGCTTGGCTTCTGGCAGAGGACGGCATGAAGTTCAGGCTCTCCTACAAGCCCTTTTTAAAGCACGTTGAAGAATATTACCGCGTCTTAATGAAGAAGCTCGCGCCGCTGCAAATCAATTACGGCGGTCCGGTAATCTTGATGCAGGTGGAAAACGAATATGGCTACTATGCCAACGATAAAGACTATTTAAACTGGATGCGGGATCTGATGCAGTCGGAGAGGGTTGTCGTTCCCCTGGTAACATCGGACGGGCCAAATGAGGAAAACCTGGCAGGCGGGACAATTGGCGGCGTTCTTCCTACTGGGAATTTCGGCTCCCGCACAGAAGAACGGTTCCAAACCCTGGAAAAATTTACAGGCGGCGGGCCGTTGATGTGTACGGAATTTTGGGTGGGCTGGTTCGACCATTGGGGCAACGGCGGGCATATGACCGGGAACCTGGAAGAATCCGTAAAAGACCTTGATAAAATGCTGGAGCTGGGTCACGTAAATATTTATATGTTTGAGGGCGGAACCAATTTCGGCTTTATGAACGGTTCCAACTACTACGACGCCCTGACCCCGGATGTAACCTCCTACGATTACGACGCGGTTCTCACCGAGGACGGGCAGATCACCGAAAAATACCGGCGTTACCAGGAGGTTATCAGAAAATACCGGGAAATTCCTGAGACGGCGGTTTCCGCCACCGCCAATATCAGGCGTGTTTCCTACGGCGAATTACAGGTTCAGGATAAAGTAAGCCTGTTTTCGGTTTTGGACGATCTTGTCAAGCCGGTTTTCAGCGTTTACCCCCAGCCCATGGAAAAGCTGGGGCAGAATTACGGCTATATCCTGTACCGCTCTGCATTAGATACAGAGGGGCATATAGAACGCCTGCGCTTATGGAAAGCCAACGACCGTGCCAACATTTTTGTTGACGGAAAACCGGCGGCAGTCCTTTACGACCACGAGCTGGAAACGGAGAAAAAACTGGATTTGTCCTTTGAAAAGGGGGCTTCCCTGGATATCCTGATGGAAAACATGGGGCGGGTGAACTTTGGCCCCCGGCTGGAAAACCAGAGGAAAGGCATCGGGCAATGCGTTGAAATCAACGGCCATATGCACAATAACTGGATGCAGTATCCCCTCCCTTTGGGCAATATCCAACAGGTGGACTTTTCAAAAGGATACCAGCCGGGGCTGCCTGGATTTTACCGCTTTATATTTAAGGCGGAGGAGATCGGGGACACCTTCCTGGATTTCAGCGGCTGGGGAAAGGGCTGCGCATTTGTCAACGGGTTCAACATCGGAAGGTTCTGGGAAATTGGCCCCCAGAAGCGGCTGTATATCCCCGGCCCGCTCTTAAAGCAGGGGGAAAATGAGATTATCCTCTTTGAAACAGAAGGGAAAACAAAGGAAACCATCACCCTTTGCGATGCGCCGGACATTGGGTAAAATTGAAAGGAAGCAGGTAGGTTGCGGTATGGCAAAAATTTACAATGGCATCCCCTGGTTTGACCAGGACGGGAATACAGTAAACGCCCATGGCGCCTGTATCCTGAAAGAAAAGGGCCGCTGGTATCTTTTCGGCGAGTATAAGACCGATGATGAAAACAAATACATAGGTTTTTCCTGTTATTCTACGCTGGATTTTACAAACTGGAAATTTGAAGGGCTTGCACTTCCCCCGCAGAAGGACGACCTGCTTGGCCCTGACCGCATAGGGGAGCGGGTAAAGGTTCTGAAATGCCCAAAGACAGGAAAATTTGTCATGCTGATGCACACGGACGATCTGAAATACTGTGATCCATGTATCGGTTTGGCAGTCGGGGACTCCATAAATGGAGAATTTACCTTTCAAGGCCCCCTGCTTTACCAGGGCAAGCCGCTGAAAATGTGGGATATAGGAACCTTTGTTGACGACGACGGAACCGCTTATCTCCTGACCCATGAAGGGAACATCTACCGGTTAAGTAAAGACTACACCCAAGCGGTGGAACTGATAGCCGAAAACATCGCGCCGGGCGGGGAATCCCCCGCCTGCTTTAAGGCAAAGGGGAAATACTTCCTTCTTTTCTCCCACAAGACAAGCTGGGAACGCAATGATAATTATTATTTTATGGCGGACATCCTTTACGGGCCGTGGGAGTATAAGGGGCTGTTTTGTCCCAAAGGGAGCCTGACCTATAACTCACAGTGTTCGTTTGTGTTCCATTATGATGGGGAAAAGGGCAGGATTCCCGTATATATGGGGGACAGATGGTCATTTCCCCGGCAGGCGTCCGCGGCAGCGCTGGTCTTGCTGCCCATTGAGGCTGGGGAATCCGGCATGGAAATCCCACAGTATTTGGAGATATGGTCTCCTGATACTTTAAACACCATCCCCGCCAAACCGGAAAAACTGCTTTCATTCCGCTCCAATGTAGAAGGGGAAAGCTGCGTTATCCCCTTTCACGGCAGCAGGATCGCGCTGTTTGGCAGGACATTCCAGGAAGGCGGATATGCAGACATTGATATATTCAATGGTGAAGGAAAGCTGGTTCATAAAACAGCGATTGATTTTTACAGCCTGGTTCCCTGCGAGGGGCTTCGATATCTGTCCCCGATGGTGCCGGAGGGGGATTATACTCTGAAAGTTACGGTTTCAGGGGTTGGCGGAGTATGGTATAACAAAAAGGGGGATCGGTTTGGGAGCAAAGGCTGCTTTGTGGAGCTGACAGGCTGGAAGGCTGATGTAAATCTCTAGGACTCACATTGAACAGCCCACACAAAATATATAACGAAGAAAGAGGATAAACGCCCCAAAGGCGGATATCCTCTTTTTTGTAGGGTTCTCAAAATAAATGTCGGACTCGCTTTCAGCCTCACCCTCATTTTACATGAACTTTACATAAATCTGATAACAGATTTTACATCCAACTGCCAAAATAAGGGGGAGGATTATAAACCAATCGGAAAGAGGTGGAGCCTGATGGATATCTTTGACGCGCTTACGCTGGCAGGCGGACTGAGTCTGTTCCTGTTTGGCATGAGCCTGATGGGGCAGGCCCTGGAGCGCCGGGCGGGGGGACAGCTCCGCTCCCTGCTGGAGAGGCTGACCGCCGGCAAACTAACAGGACTTCTGACCGGCCTGGGGGTCACGGCGGTAATCCAGAGCTCCTCGGCCACCACGGTGATGGTGGTGGGCTTTGTCAACTCCGGCCTTATGACGCTCAAGCAGGCCATCAACATCATCATGGGTGCCAACATCGGCACCACCGTCACGGCGTGGGTTCTGAGCCTGGCGGGGATTGACAGCGGGAATGTATTCGTCCAGCTGCTCAAGCCTTCCTCCTTTACGCCAGTGCTGGCCGTGATAGGCATCGTCTTTTATATGTTCTGCAAAAGCGCAAAGAAAAAGGACACCGGCATGATTCTGCTGGGCTTCGCCACCCTGATGTTCGGCATGGAGACCATGTCCGGCGCGGTGTCCAGCCTGCGGGACGTCCCGGCCTTCCGGCAGATGTTTGTCCTGTTCACAAACCCGGTACTGGGCGTGCTGGCCGGGGCGGTGCTGACGGCGGTTATCCAGTCCAGCTCTGCCTCGGTGGGCATTTTGCAGGCGCTGGCCGCCACCGGACAGGTATCCTACGGCGCGGCTGTCCCCATCATCATGGGCCAGAATATCGGCACCTGCGTCACCGCCATGCTCTCCTCCGTGGGGGCCAACAAAAACGCCAGGCGGGCCGCCCTGGTTCACCTCTCCTTCAATGTCATCGGCACGGCGGTCTGGCTGACCGTATTCTGCCTGCTGCGGTCCCTTCTCCATCCCGCCCTGCTGGATGAACCGGCCTCCCTGCCGGGTATCGCTGTGTCCCATTCCCTGTTCAATCTTCTATGCACCCTTCTCATGCTGCCCCTGTCCGGATTTCTGGAGCGGTTGGTCACAGCCCTGGTCCCTGACGCCAGACAGCCGGAGGTCTTTGAGGTGCTGGATGAACGCCTTTTCGCCACCCCCTCCATCGCCCTGGAGCGCTGCCATGCGGTGGCGGCAAGTATGGCCGAGACCGCCGCGGCCTCGCTGAAGGAGTCTCTGGCCTCCCTGCGGGACGGCTCCCCGGATCTGGCCGCATCCATCCGGGATAAGGAGGACAGGACCGATCACTATGAGGACATTCTGGGAACCTATCTTGTGACCCTGAGCACACGGCAGATTGGCGAGGCGGACAGCCGGGAGGCAGCCAAGCTGCTGAAGCTGATCAGCGACTTTGAGCGGATTGCCGACCACGCGGTGAACATCCTGGAATCCGCGGAGGAGCTGAGGGAGAAGGAAATACGCTTCACCGACGCGGCTTTAGGCGAGCTTGCCACCATTTCCAGGGCAGTCAGCGACATTCTGGATCTGTCCCTCTCGGCGTTCCTGCAAAACGATCTGTCCGCCGCCGCCAAGGTGGAGCCGCTGGAGCAGGTGATCGACCAACTGAAGGAGCAGCTGCGCACCCGCCACATCCTGCGTATGCAGAAGGGAAACTGCACCATTGACGCAGGCTTTACCTGGCTGGACCTGCTGACCAACCTGGAGCGCACAGCGGACCACTGCTCCAATATCGCCGGGTGCCTCATTGACGCTGCCCATGACACCATGAATCTCCACCAGTCCCTTCGGGAGGTCCGCAGCGGCAGCGAGGCGTTCCAGGAGCGGTATCTGGAGTACCTGCGCAGATACGCGCTGACCTGAAAGGCTGACGCATCCCTATCAATTACAAAAACCGGGCCTTGGAAGCATATCACAAGCTCCTGGGCCCGGTTTTGATATATTTTAAGTCAGGGGTTCGTATAAAAAATCAGCTCTGCGCTGACGGGCCGCACTCGCTGCCCCACAGCTCCAGCTGGGTCAGGGCGGGAAACGGCGAGGGGTCGTCTGCCTTGACCAGCGAATCCAGTACCACCCATTCAACCTTCCTCGGCGGGAAGGAAAAGCTCTGCCCCGCCGCTGTCTTTTCCAGCTTCACCATAACCTGGGAGCCGTCGGAAAAGTGCAGGGTTCCCTCCTTCCACCAGGCGTCATGGGGGAAGTCTGCCCGGAGGTAAAGAACCGCCTCGTCCAACTCCACCAAACGCCCGAAATCCACCCGCAGGGCTGCCTTGGGGTCGCGGTTGATTCCCCAGCTGGTATACGGCCACCCCCCGTGGGAATCGTTCGCCTTGTATCCGTCGATGGCGTTCCTGGCCGCAAATACCGCTTCTCCCCGCGTCTCCACGTTGGCGGAGGCAAAGGGAAAGGCCCCGTCAAACCGGTGGGCGGCCCAGGGGTTGAGGGCAAGATTTTTCCGGGCGGCAATCTCCTCCCGCCGCGCCATCCGGGCATGGAGGTAGTGGCTTTCCCCGGCAAACGCCCGCTCCGAGAACACCCTTCTGTCCTCTTCGCTGGACATATTCCCTTGGCGAGCAGCCTTCGATTTTCTTAAACACCTTGCTGAAATAGAAGGCGTTTTCAAACCCTAAGCGCTCCGCAATCTCATAGAATTTGACACTGTCCTCCCGCATCATTTCCTTCGCGGCCCGTATCTTCTCCCTGGTGACGTATTCCACAAAGGAGCATCCCGCCTGCCTGGCAAAGAGCTGAGACAGATAGTTGGGCGAAAACCCGAATACAGCCGCCACATTGTTAAGGCTCAGTCTTTGATCCAAATTGGATTGTATGTACGCCTTAATCTGCCGGATAATCTGATCCTTGTATCCCCGCTTCTGGCTCCGCAGGGCCCGCACAAGTCCATCCCCCAGCGCAGAAACCCAGTCGGCAATTTCCATGGTGCTCCGCTGACGGTAGATGCAGCGGTATCCCTCCGGCTCCTGAGAAAATGTCTGGGAAATAATCTCCTCCCCGCCGGTAAACTGGCTCAGGCAGAGGAACAGCAGGTTGCAGGCCGCGTCCATGGCCTGGAGCTGGCGGGAAGGGTCGATGCGGATGCTGTCAATGATTTGGTTCATCAGCTGTTCCAGGGTATCCGCGTCCTGTTCTTCAAAGGCCCTTATCAGGGAACATTTGTATAGAGCCATATCAAATACCCTGGCCGGGTCCCCGTCTCCCAGCTTTCCGTCAAAAAAGGCAACGGCTTCATCCCTTCGCTGCTGGCTGGTAAGGCAGAGACATGCGGAATAGTAGGACTCACACAGCTTCATGGGGTGCTCTACCTTACAGCCAACCGCGCAGATCATCCGTACATTAAAATAATTATATACTACCTGCGTCACTTTTTCCAGGACGTCCTGCAAAACTTGAGGAAATGGGGGTTAATCTGGCGCAGCAGAATCTGGTATTCCAGCTCCTGCTGCGCCTTTTCGTCTGCCAGGCGCTTTTCCATCAATCCATGGACGCTCTGGGAGAGGTGATTGATTCCACGCCCGATATCCCCCAGCTCGTTGTTCCACTCAATGGATGGGTCCGCTGAAAAGTCCCCCTCGGCAATCACCGCCATCCGGGACTGAAGGCGCTGAATGGGACGGCTGATGGTCCGGTTAAGCATCCACAGCACCACCGCCCCGATCACAACAGAACTCAGGCATAAAAGCAAAAGCTGTTTTCCGTATAAAGCCCGCAGGTTCATCCCAAGGGCCTTGGAGGAAACCGTCTGGGTCAACCAAATGCCAGTATTCCCCACCGGGCAGCTTACCGCCAGTAGGTTTTCCCCCTGGGAACTTTCAAATTGTACAATCTGTGTGCCTGCATCAAAGGTTTCATCCCCAGTAGGGCTACAGGAAGCGGAGGAGCTTACCGGGGAAAGGTTTTTGTCCAGGGTAAAGCTGTTTTCCCCAATGGTCAGGTACAGGCTGCATCCAAACAGGTAGGCTGCCAATCCTGACACAGCTATTCGGGAAAAACAACAGAAACGACAGTGCCCTTGCCAACCTGGCTGTGCAGATCGATAGCGGCGTGATGGTACTGTGCGATATGCTTGACAATGGACAGTCCCAGCCCTGTTCCTCCGGAGGCCTTTGACCGGCTCTTGTCCACCCGGAAGAAGCGCTCAAACACCCTGGACTGGTACTCCGGCGGGATGCCGGTTCCGGTATCCTTGACCAGAACCATCGCCCCCTGCTCCCCATGAGAAACTGCGATTTCCACAGAACCGTCCTTCACATTATATTTAATCCCGTTGTCGCAGAGATTGTAGATCATCTCATGCAAAAAGCTGCGCACGCCGTTCACTTGTGCCTTTTCACCGGTGACGGAGAGACGAACGCCCTTCTCTTCTGCCTGAGCGCGCAGAGACGCCGCTGCGTCTCCTGCAATCTCCAGAAGGTCAACCTCCTCCCGTTCCGGCGCGACACCCTCGTCCAGCTGGGAGAGGTGGATGATATCGTCCACTAACGCAACCAACCGGGCGGATTCCCTGCGGATTGTTCCGGTGAACTGGGGAACATCCTCCTGCCTGACCAGCCCGTTCTCCAACAGCTCGGCACTGCCCATGATGGATTGCAGGGGCGTCTTCAGTTCATGGGATACATTGGAGGTAAACTCCCGGCGGCTGCGCTCCGCAAGGGCCTGCTCTGTTACGTCAAAGGCCAGCAGCACCGTGCCAAGCACCGCGCCGTCTGACTCGATGCGGCTGACATCAAACTGTATCTCCCTGCCGTCCCTTTCGACCCGGACCTCGCTGTGCCCCTCCTCCAGGGCGCTCAGGATGGCCTGGCTTATCTCATGGCTGCGGTCCACTGTCAGGAAATCCTTTCGGACACAGGAGCGGTCCGTGCCGAACAGCCGCCTTGCCGCCGGGTTGATGCTCAGCACCATCCCCTTCTGGTCCAGCATGACCAGACCCTCGTTCATGCTCTCTGTAATCTGTTCAAACTCATCCGTCCGGGCTCTCAGCTCCCGCAGCTGGGCGTTGATCTGGCCGCGCTGCTGCTGGATGCGCCGCAGGAGGGGGGACAGCTCCTCATAGGCATCGTTTTCCAGCGGATGGTCCAGGTCAAGGTTATTGAGGGGATGGATGATCTTCTTTGCCATCCAATGCGCCAAAACGGCGGAGAGAACCACAGCGGCAAGCCCGACCAGCAGGATAGGCTGGAGCATGGAAAGCACCAGCGCCAACGCCGTTGCCTGACTGATGGATATGCGCAGCACAGTCCCGTCGTTCAACGCCCGCGCACAGTACAGGGTCTGCTCGGTCAGGGTGCTGGAGTAGCGGATGCTGCCACCCTCCCCGTTGGCAAACGCCTCCCGAATTTCCGCCCGGTCTCCGTGGTTTTCCATACTCTCCGCCGGATCGGCGGTGTCAAACAGCACTGTTCCGTCTGGCCCAATCCAGGTCAGGCGGTAGTCCGGCGACCGGGGATAGCGGTAATCCTGGTCGCTCAGCTTTTCCAGATATTTCTGTCCCATTTCCTCCACCCCATAGGCCGCCAGCCGCAGCTCGTCCTTCAGCTGGCTCTTCTGCGCGGTGTTGTAATATTCATACAGGCTGCCCGTTACAATCGCGAGAACGGCTGCCAGGGCAGCCGATACCGCCAGAAGAATGGAACGAAAAATTTTCTTGGTCATTGTCTCGCCTCCATCCGGTAGCCGACATTCCGAACCGTTTCTATCATTGCACCATAGCTTCCCAGCTTCTGCCGCAGGGTACGGATGTGCATATCCACCGTTCGCGTTTCCCCACAGTACTCAATTCCCCAAACCTCCGACAGAAGCTGTTCCCTTGTAAACGCCATTCCGGGCCGGGCCAGGAACAGCCGCAGCAGTTCAAATTCTTTATAGGTGAGGGGAATCCGTTCCCCGTCTGCCGTTGCGGTGCGCTGCTCCAGGTCGATCTCCAGCCCTCCCACAGCCATTTTCTTTTTCTCCTGTTTCGGGGAATAGCGGCGCAGGACCGCCTTGACGCGGGACACCATCTCCATCATACCAAAGGGTTTGGCCAGATAGTCGTCCGCGCCCAGGTCAAGGCCGTTCACCTTGTCATACTCCGTCCCCTTGGCGGTTGCCATAATGACGGGCAGACCGGCGGTAGACGGCTGCCCCCGCAGCTTTTTCAGAATGGAAATGCCGTCCTCCCCCGGAAGCATAATGTCCAGCAGAATCAGCTGAGGTCTTTCGGTACGCAGAGCGTCAAAAAGACTGGTACCGTCTGTCAATCCCCTTGCCTCAAACCCGGCGGCATTCAGCGCGTACATCATCAGGCCGCGGATGGCATCATCGTCCTCTACGCAAAAAATCATACTGTGCTCCTTTCTGCCAGTATCAAAAGGTCTCCTCCCATCTTACCATACAAGCCGTCCTATCTCAATACTATACCGCTTCCTCTCGTTTCAAAAGACCAGAGAAAATAATGAGAGCGGCCCTGCTTCACTCGCCCTTGATATTTGACTTCAACTATAAAATACTGCCGTGCCGTAAAATTTAAAAGCGCGTTTTTGTAAAATTGAGGTAAAATCCTTTACTGTCTACAGATTGCAGGCTTGGCGGTCCTTTTCAGGCAATTGATTTTTCCGATGTTTTCTGATACAATTTGAATTGTCCATAGTGATGTTCCTCCCTGAATTGGTGTGACAGCTCAATTCTGCCCGGAATCATTGCTGTGGATTATTTTATTGCAATGGCTGCGGCTTCATTTTGCAATCAGTCGAAAAAATTTTAAAAAAGCCGCAACCAAACAGAAAAATTTCTGTCTGTAAAGATGAACGGCATCAGCCAGACCTCAGAAGGGAGAAGCAGGACATGGAAGACAGTGAAATCATCGCGCTGTACTGGACGCGGTCGGAATCCGCCATTGCGCGGACAGATGAAAAGTATGGCGGCTACTGCCGGGCAATCGCGTACAACATACTGGAGAACCGGGAGGATACGGAGGAATGCACCAACGACACCTATTTTAAGGTGTGGACCGCCATCCCGCCCCAGAAGCCAGGCATATTCCGGGCGTTCCTGGGGAAGATTGCCCGGAACACGGCGCTGAACCGGTATGAAAGGGACCACGCCGGAAAGCGGGGCGGCGGGGAAGTGGAAATCCTGCTGAGCGAATTAGAGGGATGTATCCCAGATACCGGTACCTCCGGCGTAGAGGAGGAATGCGAAGCGTCGGAGCTCAGCGAGGCGGTGACAAGGTTCCTGTCCCAGCGGGACGAGCAGTCCCGCGGCCTGTTTATCCGCCGGTACTGGTACGCAGAGAGGCTGTCCGCCGTATGCCAACGGTACGGCATCAGCGAAAGCCAGGGCAAAAGCGCATTATACCGGCTCCGCGGGAGACTGAAAAAATTTTTGGAGAAGGAAGGGCTTATGATATGAGCAAAGATACGAAAAAAGGCCGGAAAAGCCGGAAGCTGTTCCGCGCCATCGGCGATATCGACGAAAGGATGATACTTGGCGCGGACAAGCCCCAGCAAAAGCGGAAAAACAGGCGGCGGGCTACCGGTGGTTTTACAGAATAGCGGCGTGTGTTGTTTTCATCGTCCCCGCCGTTCGGGAAGAATACCTCAATATGCCGTGAACGGTTTGGCGCTTGGTCACATCCGCTTGTCATCCGTGGCGGGGTTGTCAAGCAGCGTCCCGTTTTCATCGAAGCGGGAGCCGTGGCAGGGACAGTCCCAGCTTCGTTCCTGGGCGTTGTACTTCAGGGCGCATCCCATGTGGGGGCAACGGGGTACTGTGGGCGTCAGCATCCCCAAAACCGATTCCAATCCATTGATTGCAAGCTGAGGACGACGCACCGTCCGGGAGGGGGAAAATAAATCCCGATAAGGGCTGTCCCTTCCCAGCACCATGTCCCGCAGCAGCAGCGCCGCCGCCATGGAGGAGGTCATTCCCCACTTGTTGAAGCCGGACGCCACATAAAGGTTGGGCGTTTTCCGGGAATACTGTCCAATATAAGGTATCCCGTCCAGGGACATACAGTCCTGAGCCGCCCAGCGCGCCGTCTCACAGGCGTTTGGATAATACCGCCGGACAAACCGCTCCACTCCCTGCCAGCCCTCTCCCTTTTTTCCGGTACGATGGCTTTCCCCGCCCAGCAGCAGCAATCCGTCATAATTGCGGAAGGACAGCCCCTTTTCCTGGGTGTCTACATACATCCCGCCCACATCAGGGGCGTTTTCCAGGGCAATGACATAGGAACGGATTTGATACAGCTTGATAAAATACCCGCCGTGTTTGTTGAGCATGGGGAAATGGGTGGCAATGATGATCTTTTCCGCTGTGACCGTGCCGCCGGAGGTAACCGCCCTGCCGGGCATCAGCTCCAGGACCTTGGTGTGTTCAAAAATGCGCAGTCCCTTGGCGATGGCGGCCGCGAATTTCAGGGGATGAAACTGGGCCTGGCTCGGAAAGCCAACCGCCCCCGCAACGGAAAAGGGAAGAGGCGGTTCCGCCGTAAATTCCCCGCGGAAGCCTATCCGGTCCAAGGCGGCCAGCTCCTCTTCTATCTCCCGCCGGCTGTCCAGAGAATAGACAAAGGATGTTTTCTCCTCAAAGCCGCAGTCCAGCTTTTGGCTCAGGGTGCGGTACACCTCCAGCGCCTGCTGGTTTGCTTCCAGGTAAAGGCGCGCCTTTTCAGTGCCGAATGTATCGATCAACTTATGGTAGATCAGCCCATGCTGGGATGTTATCTTCGCCGTAGTATTTTTGGTAATCCCGCCGCATATCCTGTCCGCCTCCGCCAAGGCGCAGTCCACGCCCGCCTGGGAAAGCTGGAAGGCGCACAAGAGTCCGGCCATTCCCCCACCGATTATCAATACATCCGTTTTCAGGTCCTTTTGCAGCGGCTCAAAGCCGGGCAGAGAACCGGTTTGCGTCCATACAGAATCCATTTCATCACCCCTCTTCAGAAACTAGACTCTCCTGGGCCGGTTTGTTTTATACCGGTATAAAAATTGGAAGGGAGCCGGCGGTCCTCTCATTTTTTACAGGCCCCCGCCTAAATCATTGACATCCCGTTTAGAATCTTTTATAATAAATATGTTCCCAAAAATATGTTCTTTCTTGGGCCTTTCTACGCAGAAAATGAAGCTATCTTTGAGGGGTATCAATGGACGGCACAAATTCAAACAGAAAATACGAAGCGTTTAAAATTCCAGGACGGCAGCAGAACGAGGACGGCAGTCCGCCCTCTCCAGCAAAGGCCTCCGAAGGGGCCTCCCTTGAGGCAGACGCGTTTTATGAGATTGAATATGACTCCTGCCCCATACCAGGGGTGGGGAAGTTTGTACTGAAGCCCCAAAAAATCGAAACCGCTGAAACGGATGAAATACGGGTTCTCTTTGGCAAAATGCGGGATATTGCAAGGGAGCACCGTTCGGCCCTCAATTACTCCAGGTTTTTTGACAGGCGCGTTCACTATGAAAACACCCTCATCTTTTATAAGCAGGGCCTGTTTATGAAGGACTTTACCGACGATTACGAGGGCAGCGCGCCCTTTTCCCAATACTTCCCCTATTACCAGATGATGGGCTATGAGCAGTTGAGAACCTATTTCACCTGGCGCACCAGGGTCCGGGAGGGGAAAGTCTCCGACACCTCCCTTTCCTACGCCTTTCTCTATATATACGAGCTGCTAAACAATATCGGGGTGAAGGACCCCCAGGACGGCCTGGATAAGCTGACGGCTTTTTGGGACGCCTTCCGCGGTTATCATAAGGCTATCGACAAGTACGTCGTCCGGTGGCTGAAGGACTATCATATTTATTATCAGCATCAGCTGCCCCGATTCTTTCAGAAATTTGTGGAACAGAACCGTCTGACCGAATACTATCCCCCCATGACAAATAGCGATGACCCGTTTGAGCTGTTCTGCGGGATATCCAGCTATGATATCAGAAAATCGGCCTTTTTTACCGATGAGACCTCTAAGCTGGTTACGGAGTGCTTTTGCTTTGTGTTAGACCGTCTGAGACAAATTTTAAGCGGCAAGGGCATCCCCTTTGACGAATCCGTCTTTCAGCCCTCCCAAAAAATATCCGAATGGAAGCCGTTTCGGGACGCGCTCTTCTACAACTGGATAAAGCAGCCGGACAGAAGGATTGTGCTCTCCAAAAATGAAATCTATATCTGCAAGCAAAACAAATGGGAGTTCAGCACCGTTATCACATCGCCGGGCGGCAGGCAGCTGATAGGCTATATCATGAAGCAGATGGAAGCCGACTTGAGGAAAGCCGTAAAATATAAATATAAATTGACCGCCAACCTCAGCGCGGTACAGCATGAGCTGAGCCACAGCCTGGAGGCGGCGGGGCTTTCTCTGAAAGAGATTATCAGCAGCGCGGTGGCGGAATTCTACCGGGAGGCCACCAAAACGGTGGTCAGGGTGGACCCGCGGGCCCTGTCGGCCATCCGAGAGGAGGCCCTGATTACCCAGCAAAGGCTGATTGTGGAGGAACCAGTTGTTCCGGTCCCTGCGCCCCAAGCCGCCCCGACTCCCCCGGTTCCCCAGGTTTCACTGCTCTTATCGGAAGCCATGCCTCCATTTCCCCCGCCGTCCGCCTCCGACGCTGATGTCTGGGAGAAGCTGAAAGCCTCCTTGTCCGAAACGGATCTGACGGCGCTGTCCATCATCCTGGACGGCGGTACATCTCTCAGGCAATTCGCCGATGAACGGGGGATGATGCTGGAGGTTCTGGTGGACGGAATCAATGAAAAGGCCATGGACGCCATCGGCGACAGCCTGATAGACGATGAATTTGTTTTATACGAGGATTACATCAATCAAGTGAAGGAATTAGTGAAATGAACATGACAGGACAAGTGCCCAACAGAATCGCAAATATCCTGATAAACGCATTAAAGGGCGGCGTGGTACCGCGGGTGGGGCTGGAGTATATCACGGTGGGCCGCACCCAGGAGATTTCCGCGCTGCTCCACGACATCGAAATGATAGAGGAGGGCGGCGCGTCCTTCCGGTTCATTGTGGGCAAATACGGCAGCGGCAAGAGCTTTCTGCTCCAAACCATCCGCAACTACGCCACGGCAAAGGGCTTTGCGGTGGTGGACGCCGACCTTTCCCCTGAACGCCGCTTTGCCGGGACAAAGGGCCAGGGGCTGGCCACCTACAAGGAGCTGATACAAAACCTCTCCACCAAATCCAAGCCCGACGGCGGGGCCCTTCCACTGATTCTGGAAAAATGGATTTCCGGCATCCAGGCCTCTGTCAAGGCATCGTCCAACGCGGAGGGCGACGAGTTTGACGCGCTGGTGGAACGCCAAATCTATGGGGTGGCGGGCTCCCTGGAGGGAATGGTCAACGGCTTTGAATTCGCCAAGGCGGTAGTGGCCTACTGGAAAGCCTACCGCCAGGACGACCCGGCGATGAAATCCAATGTGCTGAAATGGTTCCGGGGAGAATACCCCTCCCGGAAGGAGGCAAAGGACGAGCTGGGAATCAATTTTATCGTCACCGACGAAACTTGGTATGACTTTCTGAAGCTGTTCGCCGCCTTCCTGACCGGCGCGGGGTATAAGGGACTGCTGGTTATCATCGACGAGCTGGTCAATATCTTCAAGATATCCAACTCCATCACCAGGGCCAACAACTATGAAAAGATTTTGACCATCTACAACGATGTGCTCCAGGGCAAGGCCAGCCATATCGGCTTCCTGATGGGCGGCACTCCCCAGTGCATCGAAGACAAATACAAGGGCGTATTCAGCTACGAAGCGCTGCGCTCCCGGCTGGACGAGGGCCATTTTGCCACAGCAGACACCAAGGACCTGTCCGCGCCCATCATTCGGCTCCAGATGCTCTCCCAGGAGGAAATGTATATCCTGATAGAAAAGCTGCTGAATATCCACGGACAGCTGTACCGCTACACCCCCGCCCTGACACAGGAGGATCTGGTGTATTTCCTCACCGTGGAATACAACCGCGTGGGCGCAGAAACCCATATCACCCCCCGTGAAATCATCCGCGATTTCATTGAGCTCATCAACATTCTGCACCAGAATCCCCAGAAGAGCGTTGCCGGGATTTTAGGCGGCAACAGCTTTCAAATGGCCAAAGGCGGACTCCCCGATGAAGAGATACGCAGTGAATTTCAGGAATTTGAGGTTTGAGGACTATGGATGTGTTCAACAGGCTTGCTCCCTTTATTCAGGATTATATCTACCGAAACAAGTGGGAAGAGCTGCGCGGCAACCAGGTAGCTGCCTGCCAGGTGATTTTTGACAGCGATGACAATCTGCTGCTCTCCTCCGGCACGGCTTCCGGCAAAACGGAAGCCGCTTTTTTGCCGGTGCTCACCCAGCTCTACGAACGCCCCTCCGCCTCCGTGGGGGTCATGTACATCTCCCCCTTAAAGGCGCTGATTAACGACCAGTTCAAGCGCCTTGACCTGCTGCTGGAGGATTCCAACATCCTGGTGACCAAATGGCACGGGGATGCCTCCCTCACCCAGAAGAACAAGCTGATGAAGCACCCGGAAGGGGTTTTGCAGATTACGCCGGAGTCCCTGGAAAGCCTGCTGACCAACAAGCGGGGGGCCTGCATGACCATGTTTTCCGACCTGCGCTTTGTAATCATCGACGAGGTACACAGCTTTATGCGGGATGTGCGGGGACTTCAGTTATTGTGCGTTTTGGAGCGGCTGAAAAACCTGACAGGGGTGAACCCCAGGAGGATTGGGCTTTCCGCCACCCTAGGGGACGTGTCCCTGGCCCAGAACTGGCTGAACGCGGGAACGGGCAGGAGCTGCGCCGCTCCCCTGTTTGACGAGGGGAAAAAGCGGGTCCGGCTCCACATCGAGCGGTTTGTCAACTACTCCGACAAGCGGGATTTCATAGAGAGGGACGGCAGCCTGAATGTGGTCAACGACAGCTCCGGCGGGGATATCGGGGACCGGGAGCATTACGACTACCTCTTTAAACAGACACTGGATAAAAAGACCATCATCTTCGCCAACAGCCGGGAGGAGATAGAGCTGGTGATGGCCCACCTGCGGGAAACGGCCCTGAAGTACAAAGCGCCGGACGTCTACCGGGTCCACCACGGGAATGTTTCGGCTCTGCTGCGGGAGAACACCGAGGACGAGATGAAATCCACCGATGAGAAGATTGTCACCGGGGCCACCGTGACGCTGGAGCTGGGCATCGACATCGGCTCCCTGGACCAGGCGGTGCAGATCGGCGCACCCCTAAATGTGTCCAGCTTTGCCCAGAGGCTGGGGCGCTGCGGACGCAGGGGCCAGGTGCCCCAGATTCTCTTTACCTTTGTGGAGAGCCTGAAAATCAATTCCTCCGACACCCTGGGGCCCATCAACTGGGAGTTTATCCGCACCATAGCCATCATTGAGCTCTATCTGCGGGAGCATTGGATCGAGCCCATCCCGCCCCTGAAGCACGCCTATAACCTTTTGTACCATCAGACGATGAGTGTGCTGAAAAGCAGCGGCGAAATGTCCCCGGCCGGACTGGCCCAGGCGGTGCTCTCCCTGGCCTGCTTCCGGGAGATTACCCAGGAGGATTACAAAAAGCTCCTGAGCTATATGATCTTTATTGAACAGCTGGAGAAAACAGAGCACGGCGGACTGGTGATCGGGCGGGAAGGGGAAAAGGTGGTAAACAGCCACAAGTTCCTGACAGTTTTCCTGGCGCCGGAGTACCTGCTGGTGAAGGATGAAAACCGCACCATCGGCACGGTGGACAAGGTGTATCCGGTGGGGACCCGGTTTGCCCTGGCGGGTATGTCATGGGAGACGGTGGACGTCAACGCAAAGGCCAAGGTGTTGTTCGTCAAACGGGTGCAGGGCATCTCCGCGGTGGACTGGGACATGGATTTTGACGTGGACCTGCATACCGTGCTGGTCCGCAAGGTCCGGAGCATCCTGATAGGGGAGGACCAATACCCGTATTTAAGCGAAAGGTGCAGGGAAAGGCTCAATGAGATTCGCTATATCGCCAGGGGCAGCGGGATTCTGGAGCACCTGGTGACCGCCCTTTCAGATAAGAAGTTCGCCATCTTCCCCTGGGTGGGAACCAGGCAGCTTACCACCCTCCATTACGCCCTGCTGCAAAGAAAGATCAAGAGCAAACGGCTTTGGAGCACCTGCCTGTATCTGGAGGTGATCTTTAACGGGACAAAGGAGACCCTGGAGGCCATCATCTGGGACATTCTCCGGTCCGACCTGGATTTGTACACCCTTCCCCTGCCGGATAAAATCCAAATCCGGGGAAAGTACAATGAGTTTGTGCCGGGAGAGCTTCTGCGCAAGCAGTTTATTGAGGATTACCTGGATTTTAAGGGCCTGGCAGCGGTTCGGCCTGACGGATGCCGGGAATAAACCGAAAGGACAGAGCAATATGATATACTTTCAATGTGACTATGTAGAGGGGTGCCACCCTAAGATTCTGGAAAAGCTGACCGAAACCAACCTGGAGCAGACGCCGGGCTATGGCGTGGACCGGTACTGTGAGTCGGCCCGAAAAAAGATTCAAACCGCCTGCGGCCTGCCGGAGGCGGAGGTTCATTTCCTGGTGGGCGGCACCCAGACCAATCTGACCGTAATCGCCGCCCTCCTGCGGCCCTGGCAGGGGGTGCTTTCGGCGGAGACCGGCCATATCAACTGCCACGAGACCGGCGCCATAGAGGCATCGGGACATAAGGTGCTGTCCCTCCCCTCCCAGGACGGGACCATCACCGGGGCCCAGGTGCGGGAATACTGCCGGGAGCATTTCGGCTCCGGCATTAAGGAGCACACCGTTCAGCCGGGGATGGTCTACATCTCCCATCCCACCGAAAACGGGACGCTGTACACCAAGGCGCAGCTAACCGAACTGAAGAACGCCTGCCGGGAGTACGGCCTGCCGCTGTTCATCGACGGCGCGCGGCTTGGCTACGGCCTGACCAGCCCGGACAGCGATTTATCTTTACAGGATATCGCCCGGCTGAGCGATGTGTTCTACATCGGCGGGACCAAGTGTGGGGCGATGTTTGGGGAAGCGGTGGTGGCCGCCAACCCGGCGCTGGCGCCGGACTTCCGGTACATGATCAAGCAGCGGGGCGGGATGCTGGCCAAGGGGCGGCTGATGGGGATACAGTTTGACGTGTTGTTTACCGATAACCTGTACTTTTCCATCTGTGAAAAGGCGGTGAGGCAGGCGCTGGAGATTCGGGAGGCATTTTGCCAGGCGGGGATGCCCCTTTACGGAGAATCCCATACCAATCAGCAGTTTGTGATGCTCACCCAGGGGCAGATGGACAGGCTGGGGGAGAAATACGCTTACGAAATATGGGGCCCCGGCGGGGACGGAAGAACCATTGTAAGATTCTGCACCAGCTGGGCCACCAGGGACGAGGATGTGGAGGCGCTGAAGAAAGATATCAAGGCCCTGAAAATGTAAAGGAAAACCCCTTGACATTTCCGCCCAAATGGGCTATACTATTCACTGTTCGATGTAAAGCCAAACGCTTTACTCTTCAAACTTGGAAGGAGGTATGTCTCTTGGCATCTCCGGGCAAAGATTTGAAGGTGGCTTTTCTTCTCGATTTCTACGGCGAGCTGCTCACCGAAAAGCAGCGCGAAATGGTGGATCTGTACTACAACGAGGACCTCTCTCTGGGAGAGATCGCCGAGATCACCCACATCTCCCGCCAGGGCGTCCGGGACAGCATCAAGCACGGGGAAACCCAGCTCTATGAATATGAACAGAAGCTGCATCTGGCCCAGCGCTTTCCGGAAATGGAACAGGGCTTTCAGCAGATTCAGGAGCTGTGCCGGGGGCTGCGGTATTATGGGCAGCGCCATGTGTATTCCCGGCAGATTATAGAGATGGCGGAGAAGATCGAGGAAATTGTGCGGACCCTCAGAACAAGCGAAACAACAGACAGACAAGACGGAGAAAAGGGGGAAAATCCCGGTGGCTTTTGAAGGATTAACCGGAAAACTGGCCGCGACATTCAAACGGCTTCGCGGGAAAGGCAGGCTGACAGAGAGCGACGTAAAGGAAGCGATGCGCGAGGTCCGCATGGCCCTGCTGGAGGCGGACGTCAACTACAAGGTAGCCAAGGACTTTATCACCTCGGTATCACAGCGGGCCGTGGGGGCGGATGTGCTGGAAAGCCTGACCCCAGCGCAGCAACTGATTAAGATTGTCAACGAGGAAATGACCGCCCTGATGGGTTCCACCAACAGCCGGATTCACATGTCCTCAAAAATCCCCACCGTCATCATGATGTGCGGGCTCCAGGGCGCGGGCAAGACCACCCACGCCGCCAAGCTGGCCGCCCACTTCCGCAAGGAGGGACACCGTCCCCTGCTGGTGGCCTGCGATATCTACCGCCCGGCGGCGATTCAGCAGCTCCAGGTGGTAGGCGCCAAGGCGGAGACCCCTGTGTTTGAAAGGGGAACCCAGAACCCGGTACAGACGGCAAGGGAAGCGGTTTCCTACTCCAAGGACCACGGCTATGACATCGTCATACTGGATACGGCGGGCCGGCTGCACATCGACGAGGAGCTGATGGAAGAGCTTCGGAAGGTGAAGGCGGAGATCACGCCGGATGAGATACTGCTGGTGATTGACTCCATGGTCGGCCAGGACGCGGTCAATGTGGCCAAGTCCTTTGACGAGGCCCTGGGAATCGACGGGGTAATCCTCACCAAGCTGGACGGCGACACCCGCGGCGGCGCGGCCCTTTCGGTCAAGGCCGTGACGGGAAAGCCCATCAAGTTCGCGGGCACCGGCGAAAAGCTGGAGGACCTGGAACCCTTTTACCCCGACCGGATGGCCTCCCGCATTCTGGGCATGGGCGACGTGCTCACCCTGATTGAGAAGGCCCAGGTCCAGGTAGACGAAAAGGAAGCTATGGAGATGGCCAGAAAGATGAAGGCCAACTCCTTTGACCTCAACGACCTGCTCTCCCAGATGAAGCAGATGAAAAAGATGGGACCTTTGGGGCAGCTTCTGGGAATGATTCCCGGCGTATCCGGGAAAATCAGCGACGACGATGTTGCCGCCGGTGAGCTTCAGCTCCAGAAGATAGAATCCATCATCTACTCTATGACCCCCAGGGAACGGGAAAAATCGGATATCATCAATCCCTCCCGCAAACGGAGGATCGCCGCGGGGAGCGGCACAAGGGTGGAGGACGTCAACCGTCTTCTGCGGCAGTTTGAGCAGATGCAGAAGATGATGAAGCAGATGTCCGGCTTCGGGCGGGGCAAACGCCGCCGGATGCCCATAATGCCCCCCAACTTCCCCAATACTTTTTCTTGAAAGAAAAAGTATCAAAAAGAACTTTAATTCGCTTTTAACAACTGCTAAACTAAGCTTTTCGCCCGGTAACGAAAGTATGATTTTATCGGAGAATAGTACAACTTTTATTTGACTTTATCGGGAATTCCCCCGATGAAAATATACATTCTATTCTATTTTATGGAGGCAAATCGAAATGGCTGTTAAAATAAGACTGCGCCGTATGGGCGCGAAAAAGGCTCCCTTTTACCGCATTGTTGTCGCTGATTCCCGTTATCCCCGCGATGGCCGCTTTATCGAAGAGCTGGGCTACTACGACCCCACCAAGGAGCCCTCTGTCATCAAGGTTGACGGCGAAAAGGCAAAGAAGTGGATTTCCAACGGCGCTCAGCCCACTGACACCGTGAAAAATCTGTTGAAGATTTCTGGCGTTCTCTAATTTGGTCCGTGCCGGACGCGCGGGCGTTCAGCGGCGACCCCTAATTTGCTTGTAGGAGGCTTCACCAATGGAACAGCTCATCACAGTTATTGCTAAGGGCCTTGTCGAGGAAAAGGACGCGGTAAGCGTTACCGTCGATCCGCCCCTGGAGGATGGCACGATTGTATATCATCTGCATGTTGCGCAGGAGGATATGGGCAGGGTCATCGGAAAGCAGGGCAGAATCGCTAAGGCAGTCCGCACGGTTGTCCGCGCGGCCGCAAACAAGGCCGGTACTAAGGCCTCCGTTGAAATTGATTGAGGAAACCACACGGATTGATGCGGAGCTTCCTTAATTGCTGAAATGCCGCCGCACTGCGTCTGAAAGGTCCGGTGCGGCGGCATTTGTCCTTTATTGCAAAAGACTTCATCCGAAACTGACAGGAGAGGACGGAATCACATATGCCAGAGCTTTGGGATTTATATGACGCAAGACGTAACCTGACCGGAAAAACGGTCCGCGCAGGGGAAAACCTTCCCCAGGGCAGCTACCACCTGATGGTCAGCGGATGGATTATCAACTCCAAGGGTGAGATTTTAATGATACAGCACCACCCGGACGACGAGGAGTATCCCATGCTGTGGGACTGCATCGGGGGATGGGCCCTGTCCGGTGAGGACAGCGCCAAGGCCGTTCTCCGGGAGGTACGAGAGCAGTCGGGGGCCGAAGTAGCCGCCTATCACGGCAGAAGGCTGCAAAGCATCCGCAGCGGAGATCACTTTATCGATGTGTGGGTGTTCCACTTAGATTTGGAAATCCGGGACCTGCGGCCGGACCCGGACAGGGTCGTAGGCATCAAATGGGTGACACCGGAAATCTTCGCGGATATGTTCACCCAAAAGCGGGTGGTGCCCGCAGTGCATTATTTTACCACCCTTTATGACCGGTCTATGAGCCTGTAAAAAATACGCCGCCCACTACAAAAAGTCGTGGGCGGCGCTGCTATATTATCTTCCCCTTGGCGAACAGGTTGTCCTTTCCCATGCCGCACACATAGGGATTTGCGTCAAACCGATGGCAAAAGTCCAGAAAGTCTACGCGCTGTTGGGGGTCCCGCATGATTTTAACCAGGATTTCATGGGGGATGGTTCGGGCATAGGCACCCGGTCCGGCCAGCTGAACATCCTTTACCCCGAATTTTTCCAGGATGCCCTTCAGCTCGTCCGGCAGGAAGGTATAGGTGATGCACCAGGGGGCCTTGCCCTGTTCGTACTGGGCAATCTCCTCCTCGCCACCCATAAGCCCGCCTGATAGGATGTGCTCCGCGTATTCCCTGTCAAAGCGGAATCCCTCCACCATTTTATCCTTGTTTTTGATGCACCACTGAACCCATGGGTCCTCACAGTTTTCATTCAGGATAAACTGGTTTTTGTTCAGGGGGTTTGCCGCATAGGGGAGAGACCCCAGACGGCTGGAGACGCTTATCATGATTTTCTTTTTGGCGATGCGCACCAGATTCCCGATGACCGTCTCCTGATTGGGATAGGTGTAGGAGACAGGCGCGTCAAAGGATACAACTAGGTCAAAGACCTTGTCCGGATAAGCCGAAAGGTCTTCCAGAGCCCCCTTGACAAAGGTGATCCGGTCTGACACCCCTTCCGCCTCCGCCAGTTCCCTTGCCTTGTCGATCATGGGCTGGGAGATGTCAAAATGGGTGACTCGGCAGCCATGCTTGGCAAGGAGAATGGAGAACCTGCCGCACCCGGCCCCACCGTCAAATACGGTTTTGATTTCCTCTAAATTGGAGAGAAGCTCCTTTTCAATATGGCTTTTCTGGACAATATCGTCGATGAAGGTTTCCTCCCGGCGGCTTTCCCGCTCTCCCTTATCCGGAAGGTTCCACAGGCGGTCCGAGATTTTTTGGCTGTAGTCCATAAAAATGAATTCCTCCTATTTTTCGTTGATCCAAAACACCTTTAAATTGGCATATTCCCCGATCATCGGCGCAAGCTGGCGGAAGCCTATTTTTCCGCCGCCCAGCAGCGGGCCGAAAGTCTCCCCGTCGTCATGGTAGTGCAGGACCTCCAAACCGTTGACCGAAAAGCCCACTTCAGCCCCCTGCTTGATTACCTCTAAATGATACGGTCCGACGGCTTCCCCCACATCGGGAATCGGGTCGCCGCCCTGGGCAGCCATGTAAAAGCCGTAGCTTTTCCGCAGGTTGCAGGTGTGGAAGGCCCGCTCGTCCGGCTCCTTCCGGCGGAAATAGGAGATGTGGAAGGCATTGATGTCCCCATGGTGGTACAGGGGGTATTCCCCGGTGCGGGGCTGCAGGGATGGGTCAAACAGGTCCGCCCCGTTTTTTCCTCTGGCGGCAAAGAACAGAATCGCCAGCCCCGGCTGCCTTACCGGCCAGAAGTCCCACTCAACGGCAATGTCAGAGGGGAATTCCTGGGGGCACCACAGCACATAGTTGGCTTTCTGCTTCAGGGAAGGGTCCAGGCGGTTTTCCAGACGCAGGCGGCCCTGGGGAAAGGTCATCACTGCCGAGCCCTCCAGCACAAAGCCCTCCAACGCCCTTTCGCAGTTCAGGGGATTGTCATAGATCAGTTCCTTTGTCATGAGAGCGCCTCCCTTTTAAAAATTCAGCTCGTACAGGGCGAATAGGGGGATTTCCGGGATGTCCCGCTTCAGGTCCTTTTCCCCCGCAAAGGTAAAGCCCGCCTTTTCATACAGTCTCCGGGCGGGAATGTTGTCCGGAACCACATCGAGGCGGATTCCCTTACACCCCTGGACCTTTGCCAGCTCGATGGCGTATACAATCATAAACTGTCCGATTCCCTGCCGGGGGCAGTCCGGGGAGACTGCCAGAGTGTGGATTACCATATACTCCCCCTCAGGAATGTTCCGCGTCCACTCTCCAGCGGCGTAGTTCCCCTGAGGGTCCCGATTGAGGATAAAGGCCCCCACCGCCTTTTCGTCCGAGGTGCAGATATACTGGACGCCGTCCTCAATGGCCCTTTGAATGCTCTCCCTACTGGGGTACACTCCCTTCGTCCACTTTGGATAGTTGACAGTGGCCTCCAGATGGTCCGTCACCCTGTCATAGAATTCCGTCAGGGCGTCCAGATGGGGCAGACTGGCTTTTTCGATGGTTTTCAGCATAATTGACACTTCTTTCTCGTTGATTTGACTTTCTTTTTCCGATGTGCTATTATAAAAGAAACAAATTTTCTTTTTAGGAGTGAGCTATGATGGGCTGCAAAATCCATCCGCTGGGGAGCTTTGAAAACTACCGGTATGTGGTAATCCTGTCCCGGTATCAGGGAAAAATACTGCTGAGCCGCCACCGGGAGCGGAACACCTGGGAGACCCAGGGAGGACACATTGAACCAGGAGAAACACCGGAGCAGGCTGCCCGAAGAGAGCTGTTTGAGGAGTCCGGGGCAGTGCGGTACGAGATAAACTCACTGTTTGACTATTCCTTTGGCGGAAGCTGCGGCGTGGCCTTTGAGGCGGAAATCCTGGAGCTGGGCCCTCTGCCGGAAAGCGAAATGGCAGAGGTAAGGACGTTTGACGTGCTCCCGGAAAACATCACCTATCCTGCCATCACGCCGGTACTGTTCCAGGAGCGGGATCGAATATTCCGCGGTCAGCGATAAAAGTCCTCTCTGGAAACGGAAAACACAATATGGGGCATATCCACCCCACGGTAATGCTTTACAAAGGTGAATTCCGGCTGCATCCCGTTTCGGCGGGCCACCTTCTGGGAGGGGATATTGCTGTCCCGGATGATGCTGTAAACCCGGTCCGCCCCCATCTGCCGGAAGGCGCAGTCCGCACACCCTCTGGCGGCTTCGGCGGCATACCCCTTATGCCAGAACCGGTATTTTAACAGATACCCCACCTCCAGCACCCGTGCTCCGTCCGCATCCTGCCAGGTCAGCCCCACCTGGCCAACCATGCTGCCGCTCTCCCTTTCCACGGCGGCCCACAGACCGATGCCATCCTCCCGGTAGCGGGTAAACTGCCGGTCCAGCCAAAGCTGCACCTCCTCATCGGCAAAGGGGCCCTCGTAAGCGTACATGACACGGCTGTCCTGAAGCATCTCCCGCAGGTCCGGAAGGTCCAGCGGGGTCATTTCCCGAAGGAGCAGGCGTTCTGTTTGTAAAATCAAATGGGACAATTTGGATACCCCCTTAGTGAAAAAGGCCACACTTTTCCCCAGAAAGGAAAAGCGTGGCTTGTTTTTTATTAGTATACACGATGGCGGGGGGAATGTCAATGATAAAAGAATGAAATATAATGGGTACGAAACTGCAAATACAAAAGCTTATTGATTTTGTTCACTCCTACGACTATAATAGACATAGGACATTGATATGCGGGCAAGTATCAAAAAATGAAAAATCTCTACACGATGGATTCAAGTTTTATGCTGTGATGAATGTATCCCCGGTACAATGAGGAATGAGAATTGCAAATACATGGGTTATTCCAATAGATGCACAGAAATTGAAAGATGCCAGGATAAAAAACGGGAAGTATATTCAAGAAAATATGAGGTGCAGAATGGCTACATTAAATACCAAACGAATCGAAGAAAGCGCTACACTTGCTCTAAAAGGGGCATTGTTACGTTGCCCTACTTTATCCACATATATTAGCGAAAATGATAAAACTCCATCGTGGGATGGGCAAGTATTTGTATATGCGAGTGCTGAACAAAAGAAAACGGATGGAATATTGGCTATTCCAATTCAAGTAAAGGGGACTATCAGTAAATCTTCAGCTAAATCGACTTCTTATTCATGTGAAATTTCTGATTTAAAGATTTGGATGAACAATGGCGGATGTATGTTGTTCTTGGTGAGTCTTGACTTTGAGAATCAATCTCATCAAATCTATTATTCTGCGTTACAAGTCTACGATTTAAAAAAAGAGTTGGAGACTGCAAAGCATCATAAGTCAAGAAACATCAAACTTCAAAAATTTCCCGAAGATGATCCACGTGAAATGACGAGTATTATTTCTTCTTTTGCACAAGATCGTGTTAAACAGGCAAGCTTTGCAAACAAGGAATTGCCTTGTTTTGAGGACTTTAAAAAAAGAGGTGTTAAAGTTAAGAACTTATTATTTTCAACTCCTGGAATTGGTATTACTCCTTATAACATTGGAAAATATGTCGCGTCCCATGATATTTATCTGTATGCAAAGTTAGAAGGATTAGATATTGAAATTCCTATTGACAAGATCAAAAATATGACGATGTATTGCCCTGTTTCTAAACCGGTTTGTGTAGGTGGGCAGAAGTATTATGATAGCTATTTCATAGAAAACGAAAAAGATGACAGCTTAATCAAAATAGGAAAAGAAATTTCAATTAAGTTTTTTGAAGCGGAAAACCGCCTCACTCTGCAATTTAAACCAACAGGAACTTTATCTGATTTTATCAGAGACGCGAGTTTTGTGGTGGATATATACCAGCATAAAGAAATCAAAATTGGTGAAGCAAAGTTTCCTCTTGGGAACTTGGACACAATTGATATTGACCAGTGTGCAAACAGTTTGACCTACTACAAAGATGTAAAGAAAATGCTTGATATTCTGGGAGTTACCGAAGAACTGCAGTGTATAGGTCTTACGGAACAAGACGAAACAAATTTAAAAAATTTTGTGCTTGCAGTATTATATCATCGTGAAATCGGGTTTCCGCAAACAGCGGATGCAGATACTGTTATTCATGGTCCCTTCAAAATTGCAAATCTTTCGATATGGATTTGGGCCAAGCGCCAGAAAAGCGGAAAATATATCATCGAAAACTACTTTGCGCCACACCCGATTGCTATCTTTGCATCAGATGATACGAAATACGAACATCCCAATCCAGTATCTCATTTTATTATGATGAATAAGAATGCATTTACGAATTCTTCTAATATAGATTATCAGCGTATAGAAGATGATTTGCTTGCAACAAAGCTGACTTCTTTGCTGATACATCCAGCAATGCGGTTGTTGCTTGAAATGCTGAAAGCATATGATGAACAATCCGAGAAATCCGTAGAACTTTTGCGGCTTGCAGAAAAGACTTGCACATGGATAGAGAAATCAAATGTGGGGAACATTTCCTACACTATGGCACTAAACAGGATGCAAATTGCTAAAAGGCAAAGAAAGTTGAATGTTTCTGAAATGTTGGAATTGGCTCGAATAATAGAATCTGATACCACTGCAGATATACAGTGTGGAGCATATCTGCTTTTAGATGATAAAGAATCCGCACAAATGTGCTTTGGTAAACTGCCTGCTGAACAACAAAAAGAATTTCTATCGTACCCAATTTGCCACTTTGGGAGATTGGAGGAAACGCACAATGGCAAATAAACTGGAACTGACTTGGTACGGCAAAGACGAGCCTATTAAGGTCGAGCCGCGGCTGCTGATTGAAAATGCGGCATTATCCAACACCTCCCTTGCGTCGGATACGGAAAATATGCTTATTCATGGGGATAACCTCCTTGCTCTGAAAGCGTTGGAGCAGAAGTACGCCGGTAAGGTGAAGTGTATCTACATAGATCCGCCGTATAATACAGGCAATGCCTTTGATAAATACGATGATAGCATAGAACATTCTATTTGGCTTAGTTTGATGGAATGTAGATTTAAATACTTATATTTTCTGTTAAAAAAAGACGGTTTTCTGTTTGTGAATTTAGATGAGCAAGAACACGCTTACGCCAAAATATTGTTAGATGGTATTTTTGGGCGTGAAAATTATATAGGTGATATTATTTGGCAAAAACGTAAAGGTGGCGGAAATGATTCGCGATATCTTGCATTGGATCATGACTATATACTTGTATATGCAAAAGATGTTTCTAAAGAAACACATCCACAGAAGTGGCGCACAGCTCAATCTATAGAGTATTTGAAGCGCTATAAAGAAATTGATGAAGATGGAAGGCACTACTACTGGGACACAGTGGCCCGTAATGGGTTGCAAAGTCCAATTCCCATTTCTATTGTATGTCCTGATGGAACAGTACTATCTATCAATTCGCAAATAGGGCAGTCCTCTATTGATAATGGTTTGCTTAATGGCACAGTGCGCCTGACAAAATCGAAAAATGGTTGGACACTGCACCATAAAGTTTACATGGGAGAAGGACAAGTTCAGCGATCCATTATGAATGATGTTGGAACAAATAAAACCGCCGGAGATGAAATGGAATATCTTTTTGGTGACAAAAAAGCCTTTCCGTATCCAAAACCCGAAAGTTTGATTTCCCGAATTCTTGAATTATCCACCAAACAGGGCGACCTTGTTCTCGATTCTTTTCTTGGTTCCGGCACAACCGCCGCAGTTGCCCACAAGATGGGGCGGCGGTATATTGGTATTGAAATGGGGGACCACGCCTATACCCACTGCAAAGTACGACTGGACAAAGTGATTGCCGGTGAAGATCAAGGCGGCGTTACTAAATCTCAAAATTGGCAAGGCGGCGGCGGCTATCGCTTCTACGAGCTTGCCCCCACCCTCATCAATAAGGACGCTTTCGGGGAGGCTGTCATCAACCCTGATTATAATGCTGATACACTGGCGGCAGCGGTAGCGCTCCATGAAGGCTTTACCTATCAGCCCAATGCCGACTTCTTCTGGAGGCAGGCAACAGGTAATGAAAACAGTTACCTTTTCACCACGACCCGCCACCTGACCGCCGACTATCTGGATGCCATCAAGGGCAGTATGGAGGAGGACGAATATCTTGTCATTGCCTGCCGTTCTTATGATAAGGGGCTGGACAAGGCTTATACAAATATAGCAGTAAAGAAGATCCCGCAAATGCTCCTTGACCGCTGTGAGTTCGGCAAGGATGATTACAGTTTGAATATCGTACACCCGCCGGTCTATGAGGACGAGGAGGTAGAAGACGATGAGTGAGCGTTTTCCCTTATATACTACTAATTATATTGGCGGCGTTATGTCTCTGCGCAAGCCGCAGATTGCTTCTCTAAAAATTTTGGAGGAAATCGTTACCTCCGTTAATCTCCGCAAAGGTATGAATCTGAGAGCGGCGCTAGGCAGTGTTCATGCCATGTATCCCACTTGCTCGGATTTTGAGCGGGAGTTTATGTCAATAACATTTGTCCTTGCCACCGGTGTGGGCAAGACCCGCCTGATGGGGGCGTTTATCGCTTATCTATACACCCAGCATAATATTAAGAATTTCTTTGTTGTTGCACCAAACACCACCATCTATAACAAACTGAAAAGGGACTTGAGCGATAACAACAACCCTAAGTATGTGTTCCGGGGATTGGGCTGCTTCCCTGTGCTGCCACAAATCATCGCTGACGATGATTACAGGGATAAGGCAATTTCCCTGTACGATTCAGAAATCCATATCTTCATTTATAATATTGACAAATTCAACAAAGAGGGCGCAAATATGCGCAAGGTGAATGAGCTGCTGGGTGATTCGTTCTATCAGTACCTTTCCAACCTGCCTGATTTGGTATTGATAATGGATGAGTCACATCACTACCGGGCGGAGAAGGGAGCACAGGCGCTCAATGACCTGCATCCACTATTAGGCCTGGAGCTGACTGCAACGCCCTTGGTAACTGCGGGTACAAAGCAAGTGCCGTTTAAAAATGTAGTTTATGAATACCCACTGTCAAAAGCCATTGAGGATGGTTATACTCGCACTCCCTTTGCCGTCACTCGCTCTGACATTGATTTTTATAACTTCGGAGATGAGCAGCTTGATAAGATGATGCTGCTAGATGGCATCGCCTGCCACGAGCGTACAAAGGGAGAACTGGAAGTCTATGCCACTAATCACAGCACGCCGGAAAAGCCTGTGCGGACAGTGAAGCCCTTTATGTTGGTGGTCTGCAAAGATACTGACCATGCAGCATGGGTGGAGAATTTCATTAAATCTGACGAATTCAGAAATGGTGCATATCGCAACAAGACGATTACTGTCCACTCCAGACAAAAGGGTGCTGAAACCGAAGCAAATACTCGTCTGCTGCTGGATGTGGAAAACCCTAGCAATCCCGTTGAAATTGTAATTCATGTCAATATGCTGAAAGAGGGCTGGGATGTCAACAACCTCTATACTATTGTGCCCCTCCGCACCGCTGCTTCCAAAATTTTGCGTGAGCAGATGGTGGGACGTGGACTGCGTCTGCCTTATGGGGAACGCACAGGCGACAGAGATGTGGATGCAGTCATGCTCACTGCACATGATAAATTTCAGGATATTTTGGCGGAAGCACAGAAGGGCGATTCAATTTTCAAGGCCGGTAATGTTATTAAGGCGGAGGATTTGGACGAGCCGGAGGAGATTGCTTATACACAGCTTACGTTTGACGACGATAAACCAGAGCAGGAATTACAGCGCGCCTACGAGCAGACAGGCGTTGCAGAGAGCAAGGAGAACAATATACTTTTGCAGACAGCCAAGGGCTATCTGCAAGAAAAGACTGAGGAATATATTTCCGCCTCACCCGATCCTGTTGCTCCAACACAGCAGGACAAGCAGAAAATCGTTCAGGCGGTAAAGGAAAAAATCGAAAAAGATCAGGACTTTGGGATAATCTTTAGGAACAATGAAAATCCGTTCCTTGTATGGTTGGAAGAAGAAACGGAACAGGTCTACAAATCTATCATCGAAAAATATATTCCCATTCCCCGCATTCGGGTAACAGACGCTGGTGCTGAGGAGTATGTGTTTGTAGATTTTGACTTGAATCTCAGCGAGTTCACCCATGTACCCATAAAAAATGAGCTGCTCATTCAAAATCTTGAGGATATGAGCGATAGGCGGCGAATCAAGGGCGCTGCTATTGATTTTGAGGGCTATAATCCCAAAAAGGTCATTTTGTCCGAACTTCGTAAGGAGCCGGAAATTGACTATGAGCGTTGTTCAACCTTACTGTTCAAGCTCATTACGCAGGCGTGTGACCACTATAAATCAACATATGGCACAAATGGAATGCAGAATATTGTGATGATGTATCGACGTGACTTAGCTAATAAAATCTATACACAAATGATGAAGCATTTCTACTGTGAAAATGGCTTCTTGCAGGAGGAAGTCATGGATGTAAGATGCAATAATTTTCGGCAAAGTCTTAGATTCAAACAGCGTGTTGGGCTATATGATGACTTTGAGGGAGACATTCATTCTGTTTTGTTTGAGGGAATCAGGAAAGGTGTCTTTACAGAAGCCAAATTTGATTCCAAAGAGGGAGAACTAACCTTGGCCCGTGTGATGGATCGGGACGAGGATGTGTTGAAATGGTTGCGACCAGCACCTAATGAATTCAATATTACCTATAACCGTGGCAAACGGTATGAGCCGGACTTCGTGGTGGAAACTACAGATTGTTGCTATCTAATTGAGGTCAAGGCCGAAAAAGATATGGCCGATCCAGATGTAATTGCTAAGAAAAATCGTGGTATCCAGTACTGCGAGGTTGCAACTCGTTGGTGCAGGGCAAATGGATATAAACCCTGGAAATACTTATTTATCCCCTCAAAACAGGTGATGGCAAATTCATCATTTGCAAGATTGGCCGAACAATTCCAGGAACAGTAATTAGCAGGAAGGGAATGCAATATCTGTGAGTAAAATATTATGGGAATGCTTTCCGACACAGCAAGCTTCCCCCATGATGCCCATACCTTCCCCTCCTCAATGTTTTATTGCTAAAATTGCCGCATTCCCTATTGCATCAAGGCGGAGAAAAAGATATAATAAAAATATCACATTCACGCTCGCAAGCGGAAAAATGAAGAAAAGAGGTAGTTGCTGTGAAAATTGGTTTTATCGGACTTGGAATTATGGGAAAGCCCATGAGCAAAAATCTGCTGAAGGCCGGTTATTCCGTGGTTGTTGAGGACATCAATCAGGAAGCGGTGGCAGAAATCGTGTCCTGCGGCGCGCAGTCCGCCTCCACCGCCCGCGAGGTGGCGGAGCAGAGCGACATTGTCATCACCATGCTGCCTAACTCCCCCCACGTCAAGGCAGTGGTCTGCGGGGAAAACGGCGTTCTGGAGGGGGCAAAGCCCGGCCTAATCCTCATTGACATGAGCAGCATTGCCCCTCTGGCCTCCCAGGAAATTGAAAAGGCGTGCGCGGCCAAGGGGGTCAAGATGCTGGACGCCCCGGTTTCCGGCGGCGAGCCAAAGGCAGTTGACGGCACCCTTTCCATTATGGTGGGCGGCGACAAGGCGGTGTTTGAATCGGTGAAGGACCTGCTGCTGAAGATGGGCGCTTCCGCGGTACACTGCGGCGATATCGGCGCGGGCAACACCACCAAGCTGGCCAACCAGGTCATTGTGGCGCTGAACATCGCGGCTGTCTCCGAGGCGTTCATGCTGGCCAAAAAGGCTGGAGTGGACCCCCATCTGGTGTTTGATGCCATCAAGGGCGGCCTGGCGGGTTCCACAGTTATGAACGCCAAGGCACCCATGATTATGGACCAGAATTTCAAGCCTGGGTTCAAGATTGACCTGCACATCAAGGATTTGAACAATGCCATTGAGACGGGGCATGGAGTAGGCGCGCCGCTGCCGCTGACCGCTGCGGTGATGGAGATTCTGGAAAACCTGCACTTTGACGGCTGCGGTCAGGACGACCACAGCGCCATTGCCAAATACTATCAGAAGCTCACAGGAACAGTGATAGAATAAAAATCAAAAGTCCTCTGGTTC
>Ga0209064_1001382_pt1 | contig 38186 bp, 49 predicted proteins | sample Inofromicrocosms_FD_187498 | JGI IMG/M metagenome (GOLD analysis project Ga0209064, IMG submission 187498) | Mouse cecum microbial communities from Vienna, Austria - Inoculum for glucosamine and mucus D2O microcosms (SPAdes) (version 2) | ecosystem: Host-associated > Mammals > Digestive system >... | reverse complement strand
CGCCCTCAAGGATGCAAAGCAAGGTAGGGTTATCGCTGACGCTCTTAGGAGCATTGCCGCCTATCTGGACGGTGTGCCGACCATTGAGGTTGACCGTCTTATAAAGTCGCTTGATAGGTGTGGAACTCTACACGCCGCTATGAAAGAATACAAATCAAATAACCCCGTATGACATGGAAATGAACACCTACCAAAAGGAGGCAAAGGCAACCGCCATTTACCCCAACGATGGAAATATCACCTATCTGGCACTCGCCCTTTGTGGCGAGGCCGGTGAGGTGGCCGACAAGATAAAGAAAGTGCTACGCAATAAGCAAGGGCAATTCTACGCCCCCGACATTGCCGCCATTGCACTTGAACTGGGCGATGTGCTTTGGTATGCTGCCAATCTCGCTAACGCCATTGGCTACACGCTTTCCGACATTGCCGAAATCAATCTTCAGAAAATCAACAGCCGCGCCCAACGTGGTACACTCCACGGGTCCGGCGATAACCGATAACCCCTAAACAACATCAATATGGAATACCCCAACGTACAACACAAGATTGTAAGGGTGGAAATCCCCTACAAGCCTATACGCCTACCGCGTAAATTAAAAAAGGACATCATCAAGACATCGGGCCGCGAAGCCTATCGCAAAATCATTGATGCTATCTACCTACAAATCATATTAGGTGGCACTCAATACCTCAAAATCCGCAAGGTGAATGAGTAAGACTATACAAGAGGCAATTCAAGAACTTGCTATTGCCGTTGGTGAATGTTCGGTTACGGTTCAAAACATGATTGAAAGGGTATTAGGTTTTAACCAAACCTATATAAAGTTGGATGAACTAAAACGACTTACCAAAACGCAGAAGCCAAAATACCCACAATCTCCATACGCAAAATTTGACAATATCCACAAAAAACAAAAACGAAAATGAAACTGTTATTTTTCGACTTAGAAACAACCGGTACATTGGTGAACAAACATGGTATTCACCAGCTTTCCGGGGCCGTTGTGATAGACGGTGAAATCAAGGAGAAATTCAATCTCCACGTTCAGCCCAACCCACAAGCTCAGATTGAGCAAGCCGCCTTAGATGTGGCAGGTGTGACCCGTGAGCAAATCATGGCTTACCCTCCTATGGGGCAAGTTTACAACGAGTTTGTCAACGATATACTTTCAAAGTATGTTGACCGCTACAACAAAACCGACAAGTTTTTTCTTGTTGGCTATAACAACGCCTCTTTCGACAATCAATTTCTCCGTGCGTGGTTTATCCAGAATGGGGATAAATACTTTGGCTCATGGTTTTGGGCTAACTGTATAGACGTGATGGTTATGGCAACGCCCTATCTCGCTGACCGCCGCGCCCAAATGGAGAATTTCAAACAAGGCACCGTAGCCAAGACCCTCGGAATTGCTATTGATGATAGCAAGCTCCACGATGCGCTCTACGACATCGAGGTGTGCAAGGCTATATATGACATCGTTTGCGCCCGCTACTGATGAACTCACTACACATTGGCATAGATACCGGCACCCACACAGGCATAGCCGTGTGGGATAGCCGGGGCCAGTGTTTCCGCGCTATTGAGGATATGCCTATCCACAAGGCTATGGAAACAGTGGCTAAGTACAAGGAGATAGCCGACCAAGAGGAGGCAAGGCTCTATGTTCACGTTGAGGACCCGCGACAACGTACATGGTTCGGCACCGAAAGAATGAGCCGTGAGGAGGAGCGAAAGAAACTGCAAGGCGTTGGCTCAGTCAAACGTGATGCGTCTATCTGGGAGGGCTTTCTCTCTGATATGGGTGTATGGTTTGAAATGGTAGCCCCCAAGCGCAATGTTACCAAGCTCACACATGAAAGATTTGTAGCTATCACCAAGTGGAAAGGGCGCACTAATGAGCATAAACGCGATGCGGCAATGCTTGTTTTTGGGAGATAGTAATTTTTCTGCCTAAATATGCGTTCTGTGAACACATTATTTTGTATCTTTGCACTATTAACCGAGTTAATTTTAACGATATGGACGTTACAACATTCACACTATGGGATTATCTCTTACTCGCAATGAGCTTTATTGCGTTGGTGGCCGTTCTGTGGGCGATTGACGCAAGGGGCTGGATTGGCTCTAAGGTGGCAAAATTGCTGCCCTTTGCGACCATTCAGCAAGGGGATAAGGTGCATATCTATCTCAACGGAGAATACAACCGCACGGCAACACTTTCAAAGGTTGCGGTGGATTGTGTGTATATCTACGATTCAGCCATAAGATTGCCTCTTTCTCACCGTGGGCGTTTCTATGGGATTGGCGTAGATGCTGCCGATGGTAGCCATGTGGTTTTTATCACAAGGCACCGTCACTATCGCCTTATCCGGGTGGCTGAACTTATCCGCAAGGTGTTCGGCTTACAGAATGAAGATGGTACTCTCAACCCTGATTATGCCGAATGTGAGCAGCTTGTCAGCGATGTAGCCGAGGAGGGCGAAAGTGATGAATGTTGAGTCTATGAAATATCGCAAGGTGGCTGACCTGCACCCCCTGCCCGATAATCCGCGCACTATCACCAAAGCGGATTTTGAAAGGCTGGTTGATTCCATAAAGATAAATGGCTTTTGGGAACACCAGCCTATGGCATTGGAGGAACAGGGCGGCCGCCTTATCGTTCTATCCGGCAACCAACGCCTCAAGGCTGTAAAGAAACTCAAAATGAAAGAGGTGCCGACCGTTCTTTATTCAGACTTGACCGATGAGGAGCGCATTGAGATTATCCTACGCTCCAATATCAACAATGGAGAATGGGATAGCAACATACTCACCACGGCCCCGGCTTTTGAGGCTGTGGATTTTGGCTTTATCGGACTTGAACTGCCCCAAGAGGAAACAAAGGGCAAAAAGACCTCACAGAAAAAGATTGCCCTTACTCCAAGCGAGGATGAGCAAGACCCGGAGAATGACACAGACAAAGAGGACGAGGGCGATGATGAGGAAGCCAACGAAAAGGAGGCTTTCTATCGTTCAATGCTGAAAGACGTGTTATATGAGAGCGACAACATCTATGAGATACCCAACCTATTGCTTGAAATGCAAGCGGGCAAGGTTGAATTGCCCTTATCTCCGTGGGGAGCGAACAGCCGCCTCCGTAAAGATGTGGCAACGTATCATTTCTATGTAGATGATTACCGATTTGAGGCTTTGTTCAAAGACCCGATAAAGTTGCTCACAAGCAACTGCAAAGCGGTTGTTGAGCCTAATTGTAGTTGCCACGACCAAACCCCGATTGCATACGGAATAAGCCTTATCTACAAAAAGAGATGGCTTTGTCGCTATTTGCAAGAGTGCGGTATCAAGGTTTATGCCGACCTCAATGTTAGCCACAAGTTTATTGAATACAACAAAATGGGTATTCCGAAAGGCTACAACGCCTTTTTCACCCGTGGACTTGATGGCTGGCTCGAAAGTCTTAAATCCGACTTACAGGTTGCACAGGAGATAAGCGGGCTTGAACGCCCCAATCTTGTTGTGTATGGTGGCGGTGATGAGATTAAAGCGTTTTGCCGTGAGCATGGCTTGCTTTACGTCACTGACTTTATCAATGCCAAAAAGAAATGACTATGGGTAGGAATAGTGGCGGCGTTAGAGGTGGCGGTGGCTCATATAGTCAAGCAGAGATAGAAAACGCTCTGTTTGATTACGTCAATGGCTATTCAAGTGAAATGAATGGCTGGTTGCGCTCACCCGCTGATTATTCGCTCACCCCGGAAAGCCGACAGCACATAAAAGTATTGGATTCAATTCTAACTGGAAATATAGCCAACGAAACACTTTACCGCAAGACCGAGGCTAAGTCAATTTTCGGTTATATGAGCCAATCCGATTATGATAAACTTTGGATGCACGTTGTTGACGGAACTGCAAACGGGACCTCTCAAAAGGCGATTGCCGGTGTCGTTGGCAAGACATTCAAGGAGAAAGGGTTTATGAGTACCTCAAAATCCGCGTCTATTGCTGAGGATTTGGACTTTGCGATGAAACCTATAATGTTGAGAATAAACCCCAACAAAAGGGCAAAGGGCATGGACTTAGACAAACATTCAATAGGCGAGGAAGAAGTGTTGCTAAGGCGCAATACCAGATACAAGGTGAAAAAAGTGTATGGCAAGGCTGGCAACATTTATGTAGATGTAGATATAATTTAACAACGATATAATAACAATCATGGGTAGAAATTCAAGCGGCAACCGTGGCACAAAAGACGGTGGCGGCGATTACAAAGGCAAAATTACCAACGTCGGCCCTCTTGTCGAGATGACCGACCCACAAATGTATAAGGCAACCAAGCAAGCCATTTCGCGCTATCATGCCGTTCTGGGTGTAAGGCAGCGCGAGGTTAAACTTGCTGACTTTCCCGGTGCCTATGGCGTACACGTTACAAGCGGTGATGGTAAATCAAAGGCGGTTTACCTCAATCGTAGCCACTTTAACCAAGGAGCAAAGAGAGTTGCAAGCGACCACGCAGCAAACTACACAAGTGGCTGGAGTACCCACACCAACAAGCCGATTGCTCACACTGTCACACATGAGTTGGCACACGCTACATGGAATGAGCATTTGTCTGGAGCCAATCAAAGGGCGGCCGGCAAGGAAATCCGCACTCTTTATCGTTCATGGATGAGAGATAAGAAAAAGTCCGGCTATGGTAAATATGCCCGTACCAACGTGAGCGAGTTTTGGGCTGAAACCGTTACTAAGGCAGTACATGGTAAGTCTGATAAGTACACTCGCCGAGTGAAAGCGATTTGCAAAAAATACAATCTCTAACTATCTTTACATAAAACTACAAGAATAAACAATGAAAAGAATTGAATTAACCCCCGAAGAAATTGCCGTTATCAAGCAGCAGCTTGACGGTGAGATTGAGGTATGGAGTGCTACCGATGAGCAGCAGAAACACCTCACTAACGTAATTGACAAAGCCGAGGCGCGTCTGGAGGAATACCCCGATGATTACGACTTTGGCGATGACCTTATAGCGTGGATATGGAGCGAGTACCAAGCACAGGAGGCTAACGCCTAATCCACCATTAACCCGGTGAAGAAATCGGGCAGTTTTCGGGCTGTCCGTTTTCTTTGCAGTTTATATGTGTTTGATGAACACGTTTAATTAAATCAACGGAATTACAACGGATGGCACTCTTTGAGAAAGGAAATAAAATGGGACACCGCTTTACGTCCGATAACCAGCCCAAGCGCAAGGGGCGTGGTAAATTCTCCGTGCTTTCCTATATACGTCAGACTACCGGCAAGAAAGTTGACCCACAAAGCAGCAAGGAGGAAATCTTAAAGGTTATCCAGCACATTTACGAAAGCTCACCCGCAGAACTGGAGCCGTTGATGAAAGACCCCAACGACCCCACCAAGCCCAATGCCAACACTCCGATGTGGGTATTGAACGTGATAGCGGCCATTAACACCGATATGCGCTATGGGCGCACGTCAACGATTGAAATGCTCTTTGACCGGGTATTTGGCAAAGCCACTCAACCGATAGAGGCTGATGTGAACGCCCAAGTTACCAACACGGTTGATTTGTCGGTACTCACCACCGAGGAACTACTACAATATAACGCTCTTTTGGAGAAAATAACAGCAGGTAAGAATGGCAAAGAATAAAGCAACATCAATGCCATTGTCGCTTGCAGTCAAAGTTGAGTTGTTCAAGCGTGGCGAGTTTGGGTTTATCACCGACCGCGAGGGCAAGAGGCACGAAAAGCAGGGGCAGGCTCTAACAATACTGACCGACACCGACCATGTAGAGGTGCTGTATGGTGGAGCGGCCGGCGGTGCTAAGTCATGGACTGGTGCCGTGTGGTTGCTCTTTATGTGTCTTGCCTATCCGGGAACCAAATGGTTTATTGGCCGTGCTGAATTGAAGCGTATAACCCAATCAACCTATATCACGTTCAAAAAAGTATGCTCTATGTATCGTTGCACAGAGGAACTATACACGTTCAACGGGCAGCTAAACTACATTCAGTTTTTCAATGATTCACGCATTGACTTTTTGGACTTGCAATATAAACCCTCCGACCCGCTCTATGAACGCTATGGCTCTATTGAGTTTACCGGCGGCTGGATTGAGGAGGGGGGCGAGGTTAATTTTGGAGCATACGACACGCTTAAAACCCGTGTGGGACGCCACTTGAATTTGGAGTATGGTTTGTTGCGTAAGATATTCATTACTTGCAACCCCAAAAAGAATTGGATGTATGATATTTTCTACAAGCCATATAAGACCAATCAACTTGAGGCGCACCGTTTCTATATCGCTTGTTTGGTACAAGAAAATCCGTTTATAGACCCCGGATATATTGAGGGCTTGCGCTCAACAAGCGACAAAGTGAAATTTGAGCGACTGTTTAAGGGTAATTGGGATTATGACGATAACCCTAACGCCCTATGCGCCTATGATGATATTTGCGCCATATTCGGCAATAAGTTGGCTCTACGCACGGGCAAGCACTACATAACGGGCGATATTGCGCGTTTCGGTGCCGACCATGCGCGATTGGCTGTCTGGGATGGCTACAACATAGTTGAGCTTATTTCTTTGCCTAAATCCAAGCTCACCGACATTCAGACGTGGATTATTGCCAAGCAAAAGAAATACCGCATACCCAATCACCGCGCTATCGTGGATGAGGACGGAGTAGGCGGCGGCGTGGTTGACTTTTGCGACATTCAAGGCTTTGTGAATGGCTCTACACCATTTGGGGGCGAGAACTACCGCAATCTACAAACTCAATGTGGTTACAAGCTGGCAGAACACATTAACGCCAATGAGATAGGCATTGATGAGGACTTGATTAACGAGGCTGACCGTGAGCAGGTGATAAGGGAACTTGAACAACTGCAAACGTGGAAAGGCGATAGCGATGGCAAACTACAATTAAAGCCGAAAGAGGAAATTAAACTTGATTTGGGTTGCTCCCCGGATTGGCGCGATATGCTCTTGATGCGTTGCTGGTTTGACTATAACGAAATAGACATACCCGAAAACATAGAACAGATTTTAGGATTAACGTAACACCAAATAACATGAGTATCATTCAAACAATCTCAAATAGCATTAAGGCAGCCGTTGGCTACCAACAGAGCTTTGATGAACTGTTGGCCGCTCACGATGTGTCGCGGGCCGTTGCTATGATGACTTGCCACTCCGACAAGGCGGCAAGTTACTTGCGCGAGTATGAGGTAAGCACTCACAAGGTGATGGAGCGTGAGGATAGAGCCGTTAAGGACAAAAAGGGCAATTTCCTACGTTGGAGCAAGCGCAACAAAATTCCTATCCCTTACCAAAAATTCATCAATGAAATCTCGTTGGTGTTTCTCTATGGCCGGCCCGTGAAATGGACGCAGCTATCAGATGGCACCGATTACGCCTATTCCTACTACAAGGATTTAATGCGTGATATTCGCTTTGATTCGTGTATAAGGGAGGCTAAACGTGCCGCCGGTGCTGAGGGTGTGTCGGCTATACTCTACCACGTTTTCCGTGATGAGAACACCAACAAGCCACGCCTCTTGCTGAACGTGTTGAGCAAGAAAAACAACGATGACATTTACACTATCAAAGACCAATACAAAAGGCTCAGAGCCTTTGCGTGGGGCTACTATCTCACAGAGCAGGGCAACCGCACCGTTCACCATGTAGATGTATATACGGCCGATAAAATCTACCGTTGCAAGCGTGGCAATATAGGATGGGAAGTTAACACCTACGATAACCCCGTTGGCAAAATCCCCGTGTTGCTCTTTGAGCAAGACCCGGAACACTCCGATGTGCAACCGATGATTGAAAAGGTTGAGAACTCCGAAAGTGTGGAGGCCGATGTTATAGACCGTTTCGCTAATCCCGCAATGGTGGCAACGGCCCAAGTGCTTAACTCGCTACCAAAACAAGAGGAAGAGGCGAAACTCTTTATCCTCAAAGAAGGTGGCAGCCTGTCTTACCTCACATGGAATGATGCAAGCGAAAGCAAGAAAAACCAATTTGAGCGTCTGGATAAGCACATTCTTTCAAAGTCGTTCACTCCCAACATTGACTTTGACAATATGAAAAGCCTCGGCAACCTATCCGCAAAGGCTATCCGCAAAGTTATGTTGCTGGCCGTTATCAAGGCTGAAAAACATAAGGAGAAACACGATGGCTATATGAGCCGCCACGCCTCACTTATGATAGCCATAATGGGTAACGTCTTAGACTATATCCACAAGGCAGAATTTGAAAAGCTCAATCTGGGGCATGAATTTCAAGAGCCGTTTGGTGATGATGTGAGCGATTTGCTTGCTGACATATCCAAGCAATTCAATGATGGTGCTTTGAGCCGTGAAACGTATGTGGAGCTTTCCTATCTGGTTAAGGATGTGAAAGGCGAAATGGAACGTATCAAGACCGAGCAAGCGGAAAATTTGGCGCAGCAAATGGCACTACAACGTATGGACGCTTTTGAACCTACTGACTAATGGAATACTCTACAAAATTTAATCCGGGTGATGAGGTGTGGACTATGAGCCAAAACAAGCCTCACCAATTCCGCGTGGCAGCCGTGGAAATCACATTGAGCGCACCCAACTCACCTATGCGTGGCCGCTCCACGGAGATACTTGTTGAGCTTATCAATACAGCCCCACGCAATAATCCCCACCGCCTCACATTCGATGCGCAGGCTTGCTTTGCGACCAAACAAGAATTGATAGACCACCTTTTCAACTCCGGCAATGGCTAAGAAAACGACTACCACTAAGAAAGAGGCACCGAGCAAGCCCCAATACACTTGCAAGGACTGCAAACACTCGACCGACTGGCAAAACAAAGGGGCTGATGGCTCAATGATATTTTGCCGCTGTCAATTCCATAAGTGGTGCAAATTCCTCAATCACGATTATTGCGACAACTTTGTAAAGCGATGAATAGAGATACAAAATTTATAAAACGGGTTTGGCTTAATGAGCCTGATTCACCCTCTACGGGTATGGTTGTAGCTTATGATGGCGAGTTGCAAGACTACGACAAACAACCATATCATTCAACATTCTTGCGCGTTTCTGATTGCCATGTTTCGGTAAACTTGCATAAAGCCTCGTATGATACCGAGCTGGAATTTATAGATAAAATGAAAAGAATACGTGGGGTATTGGATGAATTTATAAATCACCTCGAAAGCAAGTATAACGACTAATGGCAAAGCGACAATACATAGACTACAAAAAGGCTCAATCCGAGTTATTCAAGCGCACCGAGGGCTATGCCGCCAATGTGGGGGCAGCCTATCGGGCCGCGCTCACGCAAATAATTAACTTGGTAAAGGGTACGGAGCTTGAGGCGGGTAAGCCGTTTTCATTCTCCGAGTATGGCTATTCCGATGAGGTTACGCCTATACTCCGTTCTATGTATTCTCGCGTGTACCAGATAATCCGCGCCGGCGTAGAAAAGGAATGGCTAACCGCCAATGAGCATAACGATGGATTGGTTAAGGCTATATTCGGTGAACACTCAATAGAGGATAACCACTTTGCCAAATTCTTTCAACGCAACATGGAGGCAATGAACGCCTTTTTTGCGCGTAAGACTGGCGAGGGTGGGCTTAATCTCTCTCAAAAGGTATGGAAATACACCGGCATTTACAAAGATGAGTTAGAGGACGCTTTGGATTTGGCTATTGGTGAAGGTACACCCGCCAACAGACTTGCAACCCAAATTCAAAAGTATCTCAATGACCCCGACCGATTTTATAGGCGTTTCCGGGTTAAGATTGGTGAGAATGAGGACGGTACCCCCAAATATGGGCGTATATGGAAAAGGCGTGTGTTTGACCCCGAAACCAATTCTTACAAGTGGGTTGATGATGACCCTCGCAAATATCACCCCGGACGTGGCGTTTATCGTAGCTCTTACCGCAACGCTCAACGTCTGGCGCGTACTGAAACCAACATAGCATATCGCACGGCCGATTATGAGCGTTGGCAGCAAATGGACTTTGTTATTGGCATTGAAATCAAGCTATCCAACAATCACCCGTGCGTGGATATATGCGATGACCTCAAAGGTATCTACCCCAAAAATTTCAAGTGGACGGGCTGGCACCCTAATTGCCGTTGCTACATGGTTCCAGTTCTGGCTGGCAAAGAGGATGTGAGCAACATGGTTGATAGGATCCTGGATGGAGAGGATCCTGGCACCGTTCACCCTGGGGGATCCGTGAATGAAATGCCAGATCAATTCCAGGATTGGATCAAGGCAAACGAGGAGCGTTACAAGCAAGCAGAGCAAAATGGCACACTGCCATATTTCATCCGTGATAACAAAAAGAGCGTTGAGCAAATTCTAAAACCCCTCACGCCAGAGGAGAAACACCACCAGGAATTAGTAGCCAAGTATGGAGAAAGTGCCGTACAGAGCCTCTATGACGCTTACAAGGCGTTTCTGGATAAGATCTCAACTGGAGATCTGGACTATCAGATCAAGAAACTCAAATTTGAGGCTCAATGGGTAGCCGATAAAAACAAGTTTCCGACTTCTCCAGAAATGGTTAAGATGCTCCAGGCACAACTGGCAAAAGTGGAGGTGCAAAAGGAGTTTCAGTTGGCGGTGGCTGATGCTAATACCGTTCTGGGATTCCAGAGCAAGAGCAAACCACTCAAAGAGATCCAGGCGGAGCTGGCTGATGCCATAAACAACGGAGCGACTGCAAGCGAGATCAGAGCGATCACAGCCAGGGGTAACGCAAAGATCCAGGCTATTGAAAAGGCAAGGCTGGCAAAGCTGGCTAAAACTGCTGGAGGGGATGGATCCGTGATTGATCTCTATGCTACAGCAGAGGAAAAGCTGGAGCTGGCAAGGCTCCTGGATGATTATAATTTTGAAATGTCAATCTATGAGAGCCAATGGGCTGCCAATGTAAACTCTGCCTACATGAAACTGGCAGCCTATAGGAAAGAGCTGGCGTTGAAATACCAGGGCAAGCAGGGGCGATTGGTTAAGCTCAATGGAGAAACGGTTGAGGGTGCCCAGAAAGCCCTGGAGGAGTATCTGGAGGCTCCTATCAACACCAGTGCAAACACTCCAGTTGGAGGTAGGTTTCAAACAACATCTTACTGCCTGGAGAAAACAAAGATCTCCGAGTATGCAAAGAAAACTGGCATAAGTGAGGATGAGCTGGGGTTGATAAACCGTTACAGTTACGGATCCAAATGGATCAACCTCTATAGCTATGGAGTGAAAGATCCCTATCATGGAGGAGTGTTTGATTATGGAGGGCTATGCCAGAAATATATCCCAGCCACAAACTCCGTACTGGAAAAGTTGCCCAGGTATGAGGGCACCGTATTCTCTGGAATCCGATTTGAGAGTAGTTTCCTATCCTCATATATTGCGGATATGCAAAAGTGCCTATCCTCTGGCACTCCCTATGTAAATAAGGCTCTGATGAGTTCCACAACCAATATCAACACCACCACGATTTTTGGCGATAATGTGATGCTGGTGATCAAGAGTAAAAAGGGTGCCGATATTAAGGCGATCTCACATTATCCAAATGAGGATGAGATTGTGTTTAGAGCTGGATCCAAATTCAAGGTGCTCAAAGTGTACCAGGAAACAGCTCAAAAGTTTGGGTTTGGAAAGGGTTGGGTTGTAGAACTGGAGGAGCTATAAAAGAAAACGGATCCAAACTGCCTTTGCAATCTGGATCCGTTGTTGTGTCTGGGCTGGTTATCGTTTGCCAGTTTCAAAAACCTTTTCCCAGTCTGTTGTAACGCCATAAGGATTGGGAGCTTTACCAGGTAAATACTCCTGGATGAATGTGGCTTTCCATTGCTTGTAAGCATCTGCCAGGGGCGTTGTGGTATCGCACTGATCCAGGAAAGAGAAATGGAAATCTCTCTCATAGTTCCAGAGCGAGGCAGCCAGGGGCATATCTGTATTGCCAATGTAGGGATTCTGGCTCTCTCCCTTATACCAGCGATAGTTGGAATAATCCTCCGTGATCCCAGAGAAGAATCCCTCTTTGTTCCAATCTTTTGCCATGTGTCAATCTTTTATCACGTTATCATAAAACTTTTCAATCACGTTTTTCATTTCCCTGGGGAGTATGGAGAGTGTGGAAAGCCAGATCCTCTCTGGAATATCCCAGATCGCCTCTGCCACTGATCCAACTATTGCTCCGATCGTGTCGCTATCTCCTCCAAATGCTATAGCCCTACGGATCGCATCCTCAAAAGAATCGGCATAGAGTATAGCCCAGAAACAAACTGGGAGTGTGCCCTGGCACGTTTCATCAAACTTTCCGATCTCTGGCTCTTTAAGATCCCACCCAGGATAGTAGTGCTGCGAGATCTCATATAGTTGGGAGGGGGAGGCTTGTATATGTCTGGCAGCCCAGATCATGTGGGCTATGCAAACAGCTCCTTTGATCCCCTCTGGATGGTTGTGGGTGATGATTGCAGTCCTCTTTGCTTCATGGAGCACCTGGGGGAGATTATCGAAAGCCCAGGCAGTAGGGCTAACTCTCATGGCAGAGCCATTGCCATAACTGTTGTATGGTTGTGGATTTTTGGAGGCTATCCATTGAGCAAAGCGGCCGCCATAACCGCCCATAGGGTGAGGGTATTTCCGGCACCATGTCAATAGCGTTTCCTTGTACGGAGCATTACGCAATATAGCGTCCGCGATAGCCACGGTACAAATTGTATCATCGGTAAAGTTGCAATCCTTGTGGAATAGCTTAAAGTCGGTTTTGTCGGTGTTGTTAAACTCAAAGCGTGAGCCTACTATATCACCTATTATCGCGCCTAACATATTATTTGCTTTTTATGTTTTGTGGGAATATTGCGCGTGTTGGGTCTTGACGTTTTAGGGGTGTTCCATCCTTTTTAAGCTGAATGCCATAATAACGACAATACGGCTCATTGAATGAAACGCTTACATAAGCTCCTAATACGACTTGCACGCGTTCAATTTGCATAGCTCCTATATGGTCGGAAATTATATCTCCAACTTTATATGGGTTATGTTCGCGTGCGTATTGCTTCCCTAATTCATCTACCTCTTTTTGGAATCTCTGTTTTATTTCAGAGAGCCGATTTATAAATTCTTGTTTATCCATTGTTGCCTCCTTTCTTTCCGCGATTGGTTTTCTTTGATAGCAGCCTGCCCTCGCGAATTATGGCAAGCCGCCCCACATACTTTTGCTCTTTGCCGAACACATTCCAGAGTGCGCCGGCCGCTATGCCTACAATCTCAACGGGGAGGGTGTCGTAGATAGCGGCCACACTACCGAAATAGTAGTTGCGCTTTCCGTTGTATGGCTTTTTCAGCTCAACGTGGATAACTTTACGTTGGTGTTCCATTGTTGATAAGTGCGTTTATTGAACGCAAAATTAGTGAAATATATTTAATATAACAAATCTTTAAGACGTTTTATTTCCGCTCTTAGGCGTTTATTCTCCTTTTTGAGTCTTTCTATTTCCTCTTGAGGCGTTGGCGGGGCGTTGCAAGTGCAATAATCCATATCGCCACTAACCGCCACGCCCATACATCCGGGGATAAGCACACGCCCAACACCCTTGACGGTTATGTAGTGGCACTTGTCGCTCATTATTGTCCTTTTATGCGGTTGGTTAGTTCGTGGGATAGTATCAAGTATTCATCACCATACGCGACAGCCTCACAAAGCCTATCTCCTAACTTTTCGCCATCGCACCAATCACATTCGCATTTCTCGCAACGATTATCCGGGTTGTCGGTCTTTTGTGGCACATACACATCGCCCTCAATGATAAGGCCGTTTGTTTTGTCGTTTTTCATCGCTTTTGTTCTTTGGGAAACTCATTAAAGCGGCGGCAAATTTCCTCACATAGGGCGTTGGAGCTTTCCACATCGCCAGTGTGTATGTTGGCGATTACCATGTTCCAGCCGTCTTTGATAGCCATTTCCGCGTCTATCTCATCGGGACCGCAAAAACGCCGACCTCTTGCCGGAATACATATAAGCTCCATATCTTTTGTGTCGATAGAGCCGCTGGCATATCTCCATTTGATTTTTATTTCCATATCATTTAGGGTTTATGTTTACTTGGTTAATGATTACCCACACGCCGCCCAAACAGAACGCCACTTGCGCCGCCTCAAGCTCCTTTGCAGTCAATTCTTGCCGGCATGGATTGAGCATTTCACGAGCTGCGGCGTTAAGTCGCTCTATCGTTTCCGGGTTGGCTTTGGCAAAGCCTTCCACGAGCGCAACAGTTTCATTCTGTGTAGCCATGTTCCGCTAAAATTGTAGGTTGTTCAACATTTGCCACTACATTAGCTAACAGTTGCCAGCCTGCGGCCTCGTAATAGTCAACATAATCATCGCCACGTTCACTATCACACATAACGCCATGCGCCTCTTGAGGGCTATTTGCGGCCACAACGATTAAGCCACCTGTGTAGCCGTAACCACCACTCCGTTTATTGATATAGACTTTCATAGCTTGTCATTTATTTCGTTTCCTTGTTTCTTTGCGGTGTTCCGCATCATAAGAGTTGTGGCATTTCTGACACAATGCCCGTAGGTTGCTGGGGTCGCAGTTTTCGGGGGTATGGTCTAAATGCGCTATCGTGAGGATGATTTTAACCTCTTTGCCTGTATTGGGGTTGAGCCGCATAGAGTAGTTTTCAACTCCGCAAAACTCGCAATGGTTATGCGCACGTTCAAGTATTGACTTGCGTATTTGCGGCCAATTCTTAGGGTATCGTGCGCGATTTTCGGGCTTGATTGGCATATTAGCAACGCTCGTAATATCGTCTTACTGTATCATCAAGTAACTCACGCATTTCTTGCTTCGTAGAGTCTATGCTATGCCCGTCAAGAGGCACGGCAAGAGAGTAGATAACCTTGCGCACTCGGCGTTTGAGTATGCGCGTCTTGCGCATATAGAACACCTCGCCCAATACGTTAGGCTCTACGGTGCCGCTTTGGAGATTGTGAACGTAGATAACGCCCACGGCTGAAATGAGTTGCTTTTTCATCTTTCGGAGTGTTTTTGTTTTGAAATATTCTGATTCATAACCTATCCTTATTTTTAGTTATCCACTCTGTCAAACTGCCCTCTCGTTTATCGGTTTTCTTGCGATTGATATAATCGGGGCAATAAGACGTAGCGGATGCTTTTACGTTTTCATAGTAGCACCAATTACATTGCCACCACCAACAATTCTTACAATACCCGTGGTTCATCAGTAGTATAGCTCTATTGGTTTGCGTAAGTCTATTGAACACCCTTTGAGCATGGAGTTGAGCGCATCACCGAGGCGAGAGAAATAGCCATACACGAATTGCGGCGGCTGTCCGGGTAGATTTTTGTTTCTCACATCGCCATACTCCGAGGGTATCTGTTCTACGCTATCAAAGTTTTCATAGAGGATAGCCTCACTCATTTTTGCGTCAAAGTCAATCATCAGAACACACTCGTTTTGGTCGGTACGGGGATTGTGGCGGCTAAACTCAACATGGTAATCCGGGTGCGCCGTTGGTGCTGGACCGGTAAGGTCGTGGCAGACGCACATCGTATAACCTTTGGGCGCGAGGCGATTGTTGAAAAAAGACTTGCAACGATATACAAAATCTGCATAGCACATTCCACTCTCCGGCTCTGTGCCAAGTGGTTTGTAATGTCCGCAACGTGGAGCTGTCAGCTTGGTATCATGTAGTGTGGCAAGAGCTTCGCATTGGCATTTATCGCCATTAGCGTAGCTATATGCAAAGAGCCATTTGCACCCGCCGCATCTATCCTTGAGGGTTGTTGATTTATTCATTGTCATTAGGGAGTTGTGGCAGGGGCTGCCAGTGGGTAACTCGTGAGGCTGTGTTCTGTGCGCTCCAATACCATACGCCGCTTTGCGCCTGTCCTAAGAGCTTTGCTATCCTTATCATGGAGCGACCGGCACCACTCTCTACGATAAGGACGCGAGTTTTGAGTGGCGGGAGTGCCTCGCTTGTGCTTATCCAGCCGTTGCAGTTTTTGTTGTCGGTCTTGCTCATTTCGGATTCCGTTTATAGTTATCACATTGGTATCGGCCGCGAGTGAAATACTTGTCGAGCATGGAGCAATACAAGGTTGCTCCATATATGCGGCAGTGCTGACAGTTTCGGCAAAGGGGTATCTTAGCCATTGTTGCCTCCTTTCTTGACTTGGATTTTCAATATCTCGTTGGCACGGGCTTTGCCTTTTTTTGTGATTATGAATTGGTATCGCTCATCCGCAAATATGCGCTCAAAGTATTCAGTAGCCTCTTTCAAGCTCTGTGAGTTAAGCCCGAAAGATGTTTTTGCGGAGTTTGTTTTGCTCCACATATTGTATTGTCCGAAAGGACACCCACGGCAGACAGTTATATCATAGTCCGTGAAAGCTATATAACCCACGGATTTGTTTTTGAGCTGGTCCAGAACGTATAGAAAAAGTAGCGATTTCTCATGGTCTGCATAGGGGTTGTGTTCATACACAATCGCCCCATACTTGCGTTTTCTGGGCTTTTCCACAAGTTCCATATCATGTTGCTTTGCTTGTTTGGCTGTTTCGATAACCTGCGTGGGCGTGTCGATAAAGCGAATATCGCGGCCCGTTCTCTCGGCTTCCTCTGTAAGTATTTTGCGTAATGCGTCTTTGATTGCTCCCATTCTTTTAGCCGTTATTTGTGTAATACTGAATTTGGAACACTTTTAAGATTTAAGATAAATCCTAACTTAATGTGCGGATTCAGCGCGTCAATTCCCCAGCGATTGATTATGGTTATCACTGTTTCAAATGCGCGTGTTCCACTCACATTGTATTTTGCTATCGTTGGCGCAAATGCCAGCCTATCGGCATTTGAAAGAGCCATGAACTCGGATATTTCCATTGTTGTAGTGTTTAGTCGGTGATACGATAAAAGTAAGCGTATTCCTCATCTTTGAGGTTTTCATTGGCGTAGTTGTCGGCTTGCTCCCACAACTCATTATAGAGATTGGCTAACACGTTGGCTGCGCCTTTCTCCGGGTTGTAATGGTAGGCGATTTTGTGGTTGAGTACCATTACAAGCTCCGTGAGATACTTGTAGTTGCCTTTCCATTCAGCAAAGGCACGTCTAAATGTGTCTTTGACAGCGGTGGGGCCGAATTTGTCAGCAATGGAAAAATCCATCCAGAATGTTGTGATAGGCTTGTAGCCTAAATCCTCGGCCATAGTCCAACGAGGGATTGAGAAAGAGAATGATGTTGTTTTCATACTTGTATCGGTGTTGCGTTGTTTTGTGGCGGGGATTGCTCCCCGCCTTGTTGATTATCCTACGAATGTGATTGAATATTTGCCATCCTCAAACGATATGCGATAAACACGAGGGTTTTCTTTTTCGGCCTCTTGTTGTGCGCTCCATTTAGCAGCTTCAACCATTGTGTTGAGTATGTGAGTGCCATTATTGCGAACACACCAGTAGAAAGAGGGGATATACCATTTAGCCTCTTTGCGTGTTTGTTCGTGATTTTCCGCAATGAGCTGAACATCATAGAGCGCGTCCGAAAGTGCGTAGGTTGATTCGGCTGTTTCCTTTGCTATTTCGCGCATTTTTGCGATGAGCTTAGAGAGGGTGAGGTTGGTTGCTATTGTTGCCATTTCTTGTAGTTTTTGTTGGTGTTGCTATTGGGTGTGTTTCTTGAACACGTTGCAAAGTTAATGTGTTTTATTGAATATACCAAATAATTTAGGTAAAAAATTTAGGATAAAATTTACCAAGTAAATCTAATACGCTGATAAATAAGGAATTTACCAAGTAAAATTTTTATGTGTTTTGTGAACGCATATCGCAAAAATTGGCTATCTTTGCACTTATTAAGTAACTCTGCCCTAACGGGCAACAACACTAATTACAGGTATGAACAAGGCACTTTTAGCGAAAGTCAAGGAGAAAACCAAAGACACGCGCCTCTCGGAGAAGTACCTTACCGCGATAACCGAAAAGCTCGGTGGCAGCGTTGAGGATGATTCTACCGATGAGGAACTGATTGAAACGACTGCAACCCTTATCGCTGATGTAGCAACCGAAAGTCAGGGTGAGGCTACACGCTGGGCGCAGAAAGCAAAGGGCAACGCCAAGACCAAAACCGTCAAAGATGATGACACGGACGATGACGATGACAACGACACGGACGATGACACCAACACCAAGAAAGGCAAAGGCGGCAAGGGTAAGGGCAAAGGCTCGGATAACTCCGATGATGAGATAGCCACGCTACGCAAAAGACTGGATGAAATGGAAGCAGAGCGCACCCGTGGGGCGCGTACCGCTGAAATCAATGCCGCCTTTGAAAAGCACAAAATCCCCGTGTTTCTCCGTGAACGCCTCGGCAAGACCATTGCCGATGATGAGGATATTGAAACGGCCGTGGCAACTCTCAAACAGGACTGTATCACCAATGGGCTTATCTCCGGGGCCGATACGGGTGCAAAAGCAGCAAGCGACAAGCAGGTTGATGAGGCCGCTGATGCTTTGCTGGAATCAATAACCGCCAAATAAATTTCAACAACGATGAAACGCAAGACCGCCTCGTTTACAGGTACGCGCCCGATTTTCACGGGTAGCCCCTCAATCGTAATGGGTGGCTTCAACCTCGACAAAGAGAAACAGAACTTTGCCGTGGGTGATGTTATCCCGGCCGGCACCCCCGCAATCCGCGATGAGGTAGCCCGCAAGGTGCAGGTGATTAAGACTGCAAAGGTATCGGACGTTGACGCGGAGGATGCAAAAATACTCACTCTCTATGTAGATGAGTTTTATGCGCCTTTCTACGCTGTCGGCGATAAGGTACTTAAAGCGGACGCTATCACCGGCACATTCGCAGCAGCCCCCACTATCACAAAGGTAGAGGAAAAGGGCAGCACTTATCGTATCACGCTTGACAAAGCCATTGCCGGCCTCGCTGTTGGTGACGTGCTTGTTGAGGTTGTAGAGGACGCAGCCAAGAACGCCGCAGAGCGTGGCAAGGCAAATTCTCTCACAATCAAGGACACCACCGTTAGCGAGTTTGAAACCGCTATGGATGTCACCGCTGATACTATGCAATACGCTCTCTATGAGAGGCGCGTTGCTCCTATCCCCGCAAGTCAGAAAGATGAAACCGGTTGCTATCTCAAAGCCAACCCTCACGTCAAACTGACAAAATCACTCTAAGTTTTCAACATCTAATTTTAATAAATCATGCCTAAGTCAATTTTCTCTACATTCAAGGGCTTGCACAAGAACGGTACACCGCTGGACTTGCTTGCCACATGGAGAAAGACCTTTGACAAAGCCTCGGAGCGTGAGGTTGCACTTTTCCAAAAGATGTATACCGATGGCTGGTTTACCTACAATGAACCTCAGATGTCGCTGACAGCTGAGGCTATCGTGGGTAGATACAATATCCGCTTTATGGCTACACTTGTGGGCGATGAATCCCCCACACCGTTACGCCGTACCGATGGCTTTGACCTCTGGACAAAGGAAATTCCCCGTGTCGGCCACACATTCGTAATGCAGGCCCGCGACTATCGTAAACTCATGGAGGTTTACGAAAACCCTCGCCTCAAGGAATCCGACAAAGTAAAACGTATCGAAAAGACCCTCACTCACGATATACAGGACGCTTACCTCGGTTGTAAGGACGTAATGGATTTTATCGTGCTGATGGCTCTTTCCAACTGGGGTATCGCTCAATTCAAGCCCGAACTCAACAACCCCGGCGGTCGCGCCTATGAGGTGGACTACGCAATGCCCGAACTCAACAAGATAGTGAGCGCGGTTAACTGGACCACTGCAAACACAAAGGCCGGCAAACTCATTCCTATTCTGTTTCTTTCCGCGCTCTGTTCCTATCTCCGTTCCCGTGGCGTAGAGCCGGGTGAAATCCTCATGTCGCAGCAGCTCTACACATGGTTGCGTATGGATGAAACCACACGCCTCCTCGCCCACGGGTCCGACAAAAAAGCGCAGGTTGTCACACAATCCGAACTTTCCGCGTTGCTCACCGAAAACCAGATACCCCCTATCACTGTGGTACAGCGTAAGATGGGTATCAACCCCGATGGCAAGAGCAAGGCTATCAATCCGTGGAATGATAACTTTATCACTATCAAACCCGCTGGCGTAATCGGCGAAATCCAGCCCGCTATTGAGGACTCCGAACTCATAGAGGAGGATAACGTGGATTACATCAACGCCGGCAATGGTATTCGCATTTCCAAGTGGCGCACCGGTGCCTCCACCGGGCAGGTGGCCGGTGAATACACCGAGGGCGCAGCCCGTCTTATCCCCCTTATCACCGAGATTGGGCAGATTATTTGCTGCCAAGTCCGCGGCATAGAGGAAAAGCCCGTAGAGCTGGATGAGAACGGAATCGCTCCTATGTATCTCACTAAGCAGGAATACGAAACCCTCGCCGCCACAACTGAACTGGAAACCGTCTAACCCAATGCTTTGCTATGGATTTAAGAGTAATCAAAAAATTCAATGGCAAGGCAGAGGGTAAGACCCTTTGCCCCGGTGATGTTATCCAGAGCAACGATGTTGACCGTATCAACGCTCTTGTAGGGCGTGGATTTTGTGTTATCGTTGCACTGGATAGCACCCCACCGGCTGCCATTACGACAAACCCCACTCCAACAGATGAGGAGGCGAGTGTAACCGTGGACTTTCGCGGGTATCGTTACCCCTTAGAAACAGTCAAGGCCGCATTAGGCGTGATTGGTATTAAGGTTGCACACAACGCCAAAGAAAAGGCCGTGAGCAACGCCTTATCCACTCTCACCGATGAACAGGCGCAGACACTCGCCGAAGCTCTCAACGACTGGGGCAAAACCGAAACGGATAACGAGTAAGCTATGGATATTACAATTCTTGAGGCACTGATGGCCGAAATCGAACCTTACACAGCCGCGCAAGTGGTATGTAAGAAAGCTCTTATGGACGCTGGTTGTGAAAGCGTTGATACGACCTACTCAACGGACTGCAAAAAGACCGTGGCGAAAGCCGCTATCAACATTCTCAAAAAGATGTTGGTGTTGAGCAGCGACAGTCAAGGCAAATCCTCACAATCATTCAACATTGAGGGCTTGAAAAAGCGTATCAAGGCTTTGTGCGCTGAAAACGGCTTTGATGCTGATGAGATATTGGAAATATCCTCAATTACGGATGGCTCAATGTATTGGTAGTTATGAAATTCAATGGCTCTTTCAATTATCGCCCGGCGGGCAATGCGACAGTTGACCCCACAACCGGCTTTCTTGATGATGGTGCGGATAGTGCCTTTGTCAAGGGTTGCAAGTGCCAGATTGATGTTACCATTCCTGCCAAAACCATTATAGGCACGGACGGACAAACCTACACCTACACTTACGATGTGTTTATTCCTAAATACTTTCGTGGAGAATTGGCAAAGGGTGATACCGTGCAACTTGTGGGGGCTGACGGACGCGAGATAGAAACAATCACGGTTAAGGGTGTTGACACTCTCAACCGCAAGTACATTGAGATATGGGGATAACTCCAACATTCGGTGATGGGCTTATTGCCGCCCAAGTACAGGCATTTGAGAAAAGGCTGGAGCAAGCAGCCATATTCTTAATGCAATATCTGGGTGAGGAATTGGTGAAATACGCCAAAGCCATGCACAACTACACCGATAGGACGGGCAACCTCACTAACTCAATAGGCTATGCGGTGGCGAAAGGCAAGGATATAGTGTTTTATGGCGGGCCGCAACAATCCGGGGCCGGCAATGACGCAGCTTTGCAAGTCGCAATGAAAATGATTGAATCATTACCCAACCGATTATCTCTTGTTATCGTGGCTGGTATGAACTACGCCGCCTATGTGGAGGCAAAGGGCTATAACGTGATACTACCCGCGGAACTGAAAGCAAAGACCGATTTTCCGCAAGCCATGCAAAAGCTAATGGATAAGGCGAAAGCCAAAGCAAATGAAATGTTTGGAACGACAATATGATAACGACCGAGGAAATAGCAGTTAGGGTTTACCAAATGCTCCAAGAGAGCGAGGTAAAGACCATGATTAGCGGTGTGATTGATTACGAAAGAAACGATTACGCCAAAGAGGACGTAATCATTGTGCCTCACACAATCGCTGGTGAGGATGATGTGCGTTTCGGGCAAATCAATGTGAATATCCATGTGCCGGACTTGCCTAAAAGAGTTAATGGTAAAACCGTTTTCCGTACTCATTTCAAAAGGCTCATAGAGATAAGGAGCAAGGCGATAGAGGTACTGCAAAACCACTATGAACACGGTGCCGGGTATAACTGGACCGTGGGGCTTATCAATCCGCCTATCAAGGAACCGGAACACGATGAGCATTTTGTTTCCTTTGCTCTGGAGCTTACAGTAGTAGAAAAAAGAACTAAACAATAAATTTCAACAACCATGCCTATTTTATGCACAATGGGGTTAAAGAAAGTCTATGTAACCCCTGCCGGAACTACCCCCGGCCAAATGCCCGCAAACGGCCCCGCATGGCTTGATTTGGGCGATGTTTACAAAGACACCTGCCAGCTTCTTGATGATGACGTTGAGGTGACAACTCACGAATCGGAAACGTCAAGCAAGAAAATCAACCTCTGCGGCGAGTTTGTAACCGCTGTGAGTGCTACGCTCATGGACCCGGATATGGAGTTGCTGCAACGCTACTTTGGTGGTACAATCACCGGGACCAAAGGCAAGCGCAAGTGGCTACGTCCCCGCAAACCTGCCTACAAGGAATGGGCTATCTGGCTCATGCCGGAAGAGGGCTTGTTTATCGGCTGCCCCAATGTTTCGATTATCCCCAAGTTTGAAATCACCTATTCAGCAAAGGGTATCGCACTGGTGCCGCTCAAAATCCAATTCCAAGACCAGCTTTGCGCTGACGAGGGTATGACCGACCCCACCAAGACCGCCTAACCACGGGCTGAAACCACAACCAGCCAAGCCCCCTATCCCTATTCGGTTAGGGGGCTTGCTTAATCTTAACGATATGGCCGAACAAGAAAAGGAACAGGAACTAACGCGGGAACAACGCTTAGAAATTGAGGATAAGGCGATAAACGCCCTATTGTCAATGGGTGCTAAATTCTCCGTGCCTTTGAAAATTAACCCGGTTAAGCCCTCAAAGTGGTTTAATCTCAAAAAGCGCATATTCCGCAAGCGAAACAAAGTGTGGCGTGATAAGCGCATACCCAAAGACTGGGACGTAAAGATTACCGAGGTGCCGGACGTGGATTTAGGCAGAACGAAAGAGGTTTATATGCGCCACTTTTATATCAAGCCGCTCTATCTGGGTACGATTGATTGTTTGCGCAAGCTCTACATTGCCATAGAATACGATGAGGAGGCTATCCAAAATCAACCGCTCCAAGAGAGCAAACGCCTTTTCAAGTATATAGACCAGATGGCCGTGATAGCCGCCGTTGCAGTCCTCAATAATCCATGCGTCACCGACCCCAACGACAAATCCGTTAAGGAGCTTGCGGAATTTTTCATTGAACACCTCACAGTGGCACGATTGCAAAAGCTGGCCGAGGTTATTAACCAGATGATGAACACCGCGGGTTTTACATCCTCTATTCGATTGATACGGGAAATGGGAACGACCCGACCGAAACCCCAAGAGCAGCGGATAGAGTAATAGGGTTGAATAGCCCGTGGGGTAATCGTGGCGAACTCTTACGCTCGTTTGGGTGGAGTTATGATTACTTGCTATGGGGCATATCGTGGCTCAACGTGTCGCTTATGATTGCTGACGCACCGAGAACAAAGGAATTGCCGAAAGATGAGGACGGAAACGAAATTGACTACGAAAACGACCCACCGGCAAATCTCTCAACGAAAGATGAAATTAAAAACTATCTCAAAGGTTTAATCTAATGGAAAATATAGGCGGTGGCTTAGGTTTTAGGGCTACGCTCGACATAGATGATTTCAATGTTTCCGCACAGGCTATGGAGCGGCGCATAAAAGATTTCTCCAACACGGCCATTGATGAGGTTGGCAGTGTTGAGGATTCTTTTAGGCTGATGGCAGAACGTGCCGGACAATACATTTCCTACTACCTTGTGGGGCAGGGAATGAAAAGTTTGCTATCGTCTATCGTGATGACCCGCGGGCAATTCCAGCAGTTGGAAATTGCCTTTGAAACCATGTTAGGCAGTGGCTCTAAGGCGCAGGAGCTGATGGGGCAGATGATAGACACCGCCGCCAAAACTCCATTTGACCTTATGGGTGTTGCCGAGGGCGCAAAGCAGCTCATGGCATACGGTGTTAGTGCCGACAAAGTAAATGACACCCTTGTAAGGCTGGGAAACATAGCCTCCGGCCTTTCAATCCCGCTCAATGATATTGTGTACCTCTATGGTACTACAATGGTACAGGGGCGTTTGTATGCGCAGGACGTAAGGCAATTTACGGGCCGTGGTATTCCTTTGGTTAAGGAACTCGCGGAAAAGTATGGGGTGACAGCCGACAAGATAAACGAAATGGTATCTGCCGGCAAAATCGGATTTCCGGAGGTTGAGGAGGTCTTAAACAAGATGACCAATGCCGGCGGTCAATTCTACAACCTTATGGAGAAACAATCTGCCTCTCTCACGGGACAGATTGCCAACTTAGAGGACGCATGGGACACCGTGCTTAACGATTTTGGTAAGGCTGGCGAGGATATTTTTTCCGCTGGTATTTCCGGGGCTACCTACTTTGTGGAACACATGGACGATGTGTTACGCATACTCAAATCCATTACCATTGCCTACGGCTCTTATAAGGCCGCTATGATACTTACCAGCGTGGCGATGAAAGGACACACCGGCGTTGCAGTCCTTGACAACACCGCCCGTAGTGCCAAGTTGGTATTGATGAAAGCCGAGGCCGCTCTCAATGGCACTGCCACCGCTCAGATTAAGGCTATGACCGCCGCTGAAAATGAGCATTACGCAGCTCTTGAGGCTATGCTCACAGCCGAGGAAAAGGCCGCCATTGTCAAACAAATGCGAATAGCGGCCATTCAAAGCCTACTCACCGCCCAACAACAAGAGTATCTATCCAATATCGGGCTTACCGCCTCAAGCAACGGCTATGAAGCCGCCGCCCTAAGCGTTATGACCGTGGAGCAGCGTTTGGCTCTCTCTAAGGTTGATTTGACAACAAAGAGTGCTGCCTATCGTGCTGCCATAGCCCAAGAAACAGCAGCCAAACAAGCGGGGCAATTAGCATCCCTTGAGGCTATGCGCACAAGCGTTAAGGAAGCCGCCGTAGCGGTTGAGAGTGCCAAATCAAAAGCCATAGCCGCCACACAAGCGGTTGAGGCCGCACGATATGAGGTTTATTGGGCGCAACAATCCGGCAATGCCACAGCCATAGCCGCCGCTCAAAAACGAATGGAGGCGGCCGTTGACGCACAATTATTGGCACGAAAAGCAGCATTGGCCGCATCCTCTGACTTTTACGCCAAGAAAAAGAAATTGGAAGCCACGGCCACGGCTCAGGCTCGCACCGCATCTATTGCCGACACTGGGGCAAAGACTGCACAAACAGCAGCCACCAACATTCTTTCAGCAGCCACGGGCAAGTTATCCACGATGTTCAAAGCGTTGTGGGCTACCTTACGCGCTAATCCATTCGGTTGGTTACTCACTATCATTGGGGCAGTATGGAGCTTGATTACCATGTTCTCCAACGACACCGAAAAGACCACGGACGTTATGGAAGAGTTTAGCGAGGGTACTAAGAAAGTTACCGACAAGCTGGACCTATATTTTGCCATATTGTCAAAGGCAGAAAAGAATGGTAAGACCTATCGGGATATGATAGCCAAAATCAATGAGATATGCCAAGAGTATAACGCTACACTCCTTGATGAGAACGCCACACTCAAAGAGCAGGAGGCACGATACCTTGAAGTGAAAGCAGCCGTGCAAGCTACGACCGCCGAAAAGATTAAGGCTAAACGTATTGAGGAAGAATTAAATAAGCTAAACGAAAAAGGAGATACGAACTATGATAGCTTTGAAACTCGCCTAAACAATCTCCAATATAGGACTGGCAAAACCAAAACGATTAATGATAAAAAACATGGAGAGTCCTATGAGGTAGAAATCCAAGAGGCCGCAGAAAATATCCAAAACGCAGCCCCGGAGGTAAGGGAGGCTATTCGTAGCCTTGTTGAGAGTGGGGCGCAGGAACTCGCCAAACTTTCGGGTAGCGAATACACCCAAAAGTACAATGAGATTATCGCTCAGATTGTAGCCGGAACAAAAGCCGGTACGGGTGCAACCGAGCGTGAAATGCAATCGTTTGAGGCTCAACTTAGGCTTTATCTGGATAACCAGATACGCGATGTGCAAGTATATGACAAAGCTATTGCTCTTGTAGATGAGCGACTGAATAATTTCCTTGCTCCCAAAGACACAAGCGCAACTGAGGGTATCACCGACTATGCGCAAATGTCGTTTGAGGATTTGGACAATTTGGTTACTCAAACTCAAAAGGATATTGACGCAATCAATAATAGCACAGTAGGGCCGGGAGCTGATACAACCGGCTTAGATACTCTTTTGTCTAAATTGGCTGAAATCAAAGGGGCTATCCAAACCAAAACGGACAATCTCAACACCGAGCAGGGCATTTCCGACCGTATCAAGCAGCTCAAACAAGAAAGAGCCGAAACGGAAATCAACTCTACCCGATATAAAGAACTCAATAAGGAAATCTCCAAACTTGAGGGCAAAATGCCAAAGCACACCACCGGTGGAGGTGGAGGTGCTAACAACGCGGCCCGCAACGCTGAAACCTTACGCCAAAAGCAAGTTGACGCAGAAAGGCGTGTTGAAGAGGCGCGTATTGCAGTCATGGAAGAGGGTTATGACAAGCGCAAAGCCCTTTTGGACTTACAACACAAACAAAACCTTGCACAAATTGAGCGTGAGGAAAAAGAACTTATAGAGGCACGAAAGAAAGCAGGCAAAGGTGGATTGAGCGACACCGAGAAACAGGGCTTTGAGCAGCGGCGCACCTATGAGAACCAAAGCTATACCCAATCCCAAAACAAACTCTTTGAGGGCGAACTTGACTACAAGCGCAAGCAGTATGAATTATATTGGCGTTGGGTTGAGAATATGGGTAAGGATGTTGCCGATAAACAATTTGCCTCCTTGCTACAATCTGGTGGCTCTTATAAAGAGTATATCGAAAAGCAGATAGCCGAATTACAGGGCAAGAAACAAGCTGGCGTACTCACCGAGGGCGAGGGCAATTTCCTTATATCCTTGAATGTGCAATATGATGAACTTACTGGCGCAAGAACCGCACTTGAGGCGTTTAAGCAAGCTGTAAGTGAAACCATAGGGCGTAGCCAGACCCTTGCCGAAAAATTGGAGGCCGTTGCTGACGCAAAGCGTAAATTGGAGAATGGCGAAAGTGGCATTGTCAACGATGATGACAGAGCAGCCATGAGCCTTGAACTATCCAAGCAGGAGGCCGACCTACAAAAGCAGGTACATGAAACCGTGCTTAATGATTATCGCACCTTTGAGGAACAGCGTAAATCAATCACTGAGGAATATGCGTTGCTCCGTGCTGAGGCTGAACGTATGGGCGATGAGGAGCGTATCAAGCTAATCAACAAAGCCGAAACGGAGGCTCTTTCCGCTCTTAATACTGGATTTCTCCTGCAAACCGATAGTTGGAAAAAGTTGTTTAGCGACCTTGACACCCTTTCCGTGGGGCAAATTCAAAAGCTGGTGAGCGATATTGACAAGCAATTAGCCGCCGGCACGTTGAAATTATCCCCCGTGGACTATAAGGCCGTTATTGAAAGCCTTAACCAAGCCAAGCAGCGCATACAGGAGCTTAACCCCTTTGCTGCCTTAGATACATTCTTTAACGACTACCTCAAAGCTAAACAGAAATTGGCGAAAGCGAAAGCCGCATTAGCCAAAGGTGAGGGGTCAAAAGAGGATGTTGAAAGCGCGGAACGAGAGGTTAAATCCGCTGCCAATGGTATCACTCAATCCGTGGAGAAAGTGACGGATATAACCACTGATTGCGCCTCGTCCTTGCAAAGTATGTTTGACGCACTGGGCATGGATGGTGTATCTGATGGCATAGGGACTGCAATAGAACTTATGGGCGAGTTGGGTAATGCCGCCGCGTCCGTGGGTCAGTTTATGGCTGGCGATGTCGTAGGTGGTATAACCGGCATGATTTCCTCTATAACATCGGTAATTGGCATATTCGCAAAAATGCACGATGCGAAATATGAGAAAAAGATACAAAATCTCCAAAAGCAGATTGACGCTCTGGAACGCTCATACTCACGCCTTGAACGTGCCTTTAATAATACCTATTGGGTGTTCAACGATGAGGAACGTGCCGGATTTGAGCGTAATATCCAACTCATAGAGGACCAGATAGCCGCCCTTGAACAGCAACGCCAAACAGCCCGCCGCGCATGGGATTTTGCACAATACGCACAACTCACAGCCCAAATTAAGGACTTGAACCAGCAGCTATCAAAAGCCAAAGAGGGTGATGATATGCTGGGCTTGTATGAGCAGCAAAAGGCAAGCCTCCGTGAGCAGCAGGAGCTGATGAAACAGCAAATCCAAGCTGAAAGAGATAAGAAAAAGACCGACAACGACAAAATCCAACAATGGAATGATGCGATAGAGCAGATAGAGCAACAGATTGAGGACTTAGACCGGCAAATGATGGAAACCTTTGCCGGAACGACCACAAAGGAAGCTCTGGACCAATACGCAGATGCCATTGTTGACGCATATTGTGCCGGAGAGGACGCAGCAAAGGCTTTGGGTGATACCACACGCGAGGTATTGAAAAAGGCCGTTGTTGACGCTCTCAAACGAAATTTTCTTGCAAAGGCAATGGATGATGCTATTCAGTATCTGGGCGAGGCTATGTCTGACGGGGAATTGACAGCCCGTGAAAAAAGCAAGTTTGAGGCTCTTGTTAATGCCGCCGGCGCAACATTCACCAACGCTCTTGAGGCGGTGGGTGATTGGATAAAAGATATTGATGATGAAGCCACAAGCTCCGACCCCTTGACGGGTGCCGTTACCTCAATGAGTGAGGAAACCGGGGGCGTGATTGCGGGCCGCCTTAACGCTTTCATCATTAACCAGACCGACCAGACAAGCGTAATGCGCCAACAGCTCTTGCAACAATCGGCTATTGTTCAAAACACTGCAACCGCCAATGTAATTCTTGCCGAGGTGCGAGATACCCTCAAGCGCATAGAAACGAAAGATAATTCTTTACTCTCACAAGGCATATCGTAACATGGAACTGATTCAGCAACTCAAAATAGATGGCATAGCCAAAGGGTTGTGCCGCCCGTGGCAAGGAAAACTCCACATAGGGTTATCCACCGAGGAACTTGTAAAACTCTACATTCAGGGAATAGATTTTTGCATTTCCGAGGATTACCCCACGTTAGACTTTCTCCGTGAGCATTTCCGGGGCAAGTGTGAGCCTTTCGGAGTGTATGTTGATGATGAGATACCCCCGACCAAGAATAAGCCCGATATGGTGCTTAACGGGGCTTGTAAAGCTCTGGTGGAGTATGACGGTTATTCAGTATCGCGCCTATATGTGCGCCACGATAGCGAGGTAGCCGTGAATGTTTCCGACCATGCCAATGTGAGCATTGACCTGTTCGACCACGCCAAACTACATATAGCCGTTGTCGGCAATGACGCGAAAGTGCTAATCAATGTGTATGGCAAGGAAACCGAGGTGGACTATATAGGGCTATCCTCAATGGGAAAAGTAACAACAATATTTAACGATAAAACCACATACTGATATGGTAGATAAAAACTTACTCCTGTATCTGCCTTTTGATGACCCGGATGGCTCAAAGGCATACGACTATTCCGCCGGCCGCCATGACGCTACGCTGTCGGACGGTGCCGAATTAACCAAAATTGCCAAGACCGGCAAGGCTCTTGCTCTCAATGGGGGCGAGTGTATCACCGCGCAGGCTATCCCGTTCAGCTCTGATTTTACGGTGTGCGCCTATGTGAAAATCGCAACCACCCGTTTAGGCTGGCTCTTGAATTTACCCGGTGTAGAAAACTACTGTGAGCAATGGTTGGACGTAGCCCCGGAAATGTGGTACTTTATCGCTTTCGTGCGTAGCGGCTCCACGTTCAAAGTTTTCTTAAACAGTGAATGTGTCTATGTTGGCACTTTCAGCGGAACACCCACCGGCCTTTCTCTATCAACCGATGAACTACTCACAACGACTGCAAGCGTGGATGAGCTTCAAGTGTTCAACGTAGCCAAGACCGAGAAACAAATCCTTAAAATGCAAGCTGACACCGATGTTGAATATTACATTGACGGTGTGAATTTCAAGGACTATGGGGTGTATGTGTCGGCCTCCGATGGACTTGTCGGACGTCTGGCGCGGAAAGAAGCTCTCACCGTGGACTATGACAACTACCACGGTGTTGTGCGCGACCGCAAGCGCAAGCGTTTTAAGGAGCGTGAGATAACCCTACAATGTTTCATCGAAGCCTCCAGCCGTAGCGCGTTTGTGGAGTGGCAGAGCCGATTTTTTGCTCTCTTTGACGGTGACGGTACACACCGCCTTACCGTTGAGTATGATGGTAAAGCAAAGCCTCTTGTATATGAGGTTGACTTACTGGACGAGGCCGCCGTAGATAAAAAGTGGGGTACTTACAACAATGAGCTTATGGTGGGTAAATTCACCCTCAAGCTCACCGAGGACGAACCCGTGAAAAAGGTGTTACGCCACATATCGGGTAGCAACAACTCCAAAGCGACAATCAAAGTATCAACCTACAAGTTACTCAACATCTATTGGGGTGATGGTACTCACACTTACAACGTGGGAGGCAACGATACCACCGTTGAACACACCTACGCCCTCCCCGGTCAGTACGACATAGTTGTTACCGGGGTGATTGAGGATATTGAGAAATTTGAAACCAATGCTATTCTTATATGGGAATTGCTCAAATAATCAAGCGTAACGGCAAGGTTATCGAACTCAACACAAAGGAGCCGTTTTGCGTAGTCAAGAGTGCTACGCAAAACAGCTCTCTTATGGGCGATGACTACATTACGCTCCAAATCGTATCTACCGAATGGCTCTCTTTTGAAAAGGGGGATAAAATCATTGTGGACGGATTCGATTATACCATTAGGACTACAACGAAACGTGAGGTACAGGCTGAGGATTACTATATCTTTGAGCCGGTATTTTACGGGCCGATGTACGACCTTATGAAAACGACCTATCGCAACACCGACCGCAACGGGAAATCCGACCGCAGCACGTTTGATTTGACCTACACAATCAAGGAGTTTGTGCAGGTTTTAATCTACAATCTCAATCGTGATTATCCGGGCTTGTGGACGTTTGATGAGAATAATTGCCCCGAAACCGAGGCAAAGACAATCCAATTTTCGGGGGTGAATTGTTTGCAAGCCCTACAATCCCTTTGCTCAAAAGATAATTTCAATCTGGAATTTCTCATATCGCAAGCGGATGGCATTAGGACTATCCACATTGGTAAATTCGGGCAGCGTGTCAATCCCCCCGGAGGAGCTGACTACTTTGAGTGGGGCAAGGGCAATGGGCTTTATAAGCTCACCGAGCAAAAGATTGATGATAAAGCCATAATCACCCGTCTTTGGGTGGAGGGTGGCACGTCTAACATACGCACCGACTATCGCAATTATTCAGAGCGGTTGCAACTGCCATACCCACGCCGTTACAATCGCAAGAAACATATCCTCTTTGATGGCACCGTTGTTGAGCCTAACACCGAACTTATAGGCATATCCGATGACAACAAACGCTACTTAGAGGATGCGGCACTACGCGATAAGATAGGCAGCGAGGAAGATGTTAAGACCTACGATGAGATTTACCCCACACGCACGGGCCACGTTACTGCACTGTTGAGCGATGATATAAACGCTTTCATTGATGACACTATGGATTTTGACCTTTGCGAGAAAGACGCGAACGGTACAAAATATATGGTGGAAAGTGTAAACCCAAAAATCACGTTCACGTCTGGCAGACTTGCTGGGCAGCAATTTGAACTTGAGGCTAAGGGTGGGTACGACCACGCCACAAAGAAATTCAAGCTCATTCCCTTTACTGACAAACGCGGCCTTACAACCCCTACCGTTTCAGTAGAGCAAGGGGGCGCATATCCTATTGAGGTTGGCGCAACCTACAAGATTACGGATATATTCTTGCCCGAAAGTTACGAACAGAACGCAGAGGAAGAATTGTGGTATGCTGGATATAATGATTTCAAGCCGGCTACACAAGCCAAAGCGCAATATGCCCTTACACTCGACCGCTTATATTTTCTTGAGGCGTTGAGCCGTGATAGTGAGGTGTGTTTGTTCAAGGTGGGGGATTATGTGCCTGTGAAAGACACCCGATATGGCATAGAGAAACAAATCCGCATACAAAAGATTACGCGCAATCTTTTGTTGGAGCAGGACTACCAGCTTACCCTCTCCGACACAACTGCAATATCTATCCAGACGCAAACCGTGCTATCCGTGATAGAGCATGACCAGATTATAACTAACAACCGCCTACGGGACCTTAACAAAGCGCGTAGGGGCTGGCGCACTACTGAGGATTTGCGCAATATGGTGTATGATACTGACGGCTTTTTTGACGTGGATAACATACGCCCCAACTCCATTGACACTAATATGTTAACCGTAGGCTCAAAGAGCCAACAGTTTGTGTTAACCGGGGTAATACTCCAAGCTAATGTAGGCGGCAATCCTAATGCGTTTATCGCCACAGAGGGCATATTGTCGCACCTTACCATTGACCCCTCAAAGATAAGGGCATGGCAAATGAGCGGACAATCATTTACGGTGCCAAGTACCGCCGGATATTATCTTTTCGCCAAGTGTTCAAAGTCTGGGGAAAAAGGCACATGGCTACTTACCCAAACTCAATATAAGTTTGAGCCGACCGATGACCCCAACAATTATTACTTTCTTGTTGGGGTATTATCCACACTTTATCCAGATGATAATTTCCGCGATTTCCAAACCACTTATGGCTTTACCCGTATCAATGGCAATACCATAACCACGGGCCGCATTGTCACAAGTGATGGTGAGTGCTATCTGGATTTGGATGGCAACAAATTCCGAATTGGTGATGCGTCAAGCTCAATAGACTGGAATGTTAGCCGCGACAATGCTATAACTCTCAAAAATGTAAGTGTTATTAGCGAGAGTGGCGATGTTTCACCGTTGGGTGTATATCGTGGCACATGGAACGCAAGCTATGTCTATTATCCGGGTGATGAGGTAAGTTATACTGAGAATGGAGCAACTTGCACCTATCGTTATATTCACCCAACACCCACCAAAGGACACAAGCCAACTGATTCTACTTATTGGGCTGTCGTGGCAAAGGGTGCAAATGGCGTTAATGCAGATAGCAACAAGCTCGTTTACTGCTATTCCTTTGACAAGCCCGCCAAGCCAACCGGTACCGCCCTAATACCTACGGGATGGAGTGACACCCCCGACCGCGAGAATGTGAAAGTTACACATGGCAGCGTGTGGACTTTGAAAGATGGCTATTTCATATCGCCAACAATAGACCACAGCCAAATAACAACCAACCGCATTACTATCGTTACAACCAAGCCCAACCAAATGCTTGCGTTGGAGATATGGGCGCAGAGTGAAACCAACTTTGACTTTGTGCTTGTTGGCAAGCTCGACACCGAGGGGCTTTCGCGTGTTTCAAACTATCTGGATAGAGTGAGCGGCCCGGACGCAAAGAAAGTGGTTTATATACCAATACCCACCGCCGGAACACACTTTGTAGATGTAGCGTATGCTAAAGACCAAAGCAATTCTCTGAATGGGGATTGTGGCCGCTATCGTGTCGTTACAGTACCTAATTGCTGGCTATCTGTCGGCATAGTGAGCGGAGAAACTGCAAAGGTTGTTTCATGGAGCGACCCCGTGCCATTCTCTATTGACACGGCAGATGTGGAACGGATTTATTGCTTGATGTCGGAAGAAAGGACTCCGGCAATTCCACATAGCGATGAATACATTGATGACTATGTGCCGCCACTATCCACCGAAAATCATGTTGTAGGCAAAGAATACAAACAAGGTGAGATGGTGATTGGAGCGGATGGCAATTATTATGAATGTACGACTACGACCACCACAACCACACCTGTATATAAAAGTGGCAATTTCTGGGTAAGGAGCTTACAATGGGATTTGCGCCAAGGCTGGACCGACAACCCACAAGATGTATCAAGTGCCTATCGCTATCAATATGAGAGTGTGCGCAAGAAAAAGGATGGCAAATGGGGTACTTTCTCTACGCCCGTCCTTTGGATGGTGCTGCCTAAAAATGGCGACAAAGGAGATAAGGGCGATGATGGCATAAATGGTGATTATACTGAATACCGCTATGCTGTCAATGGCTCTAAGTCAAGTGCGCCCGGTTTAGTTGATACAGACCGTTCACCCGCGGGCTGGACCACTGCAATGCCGGCCGTTGGCACGTTGAAATATCTATGGCTCACCACGGCTGTAATCAATGGACAGAGCAACGCTTTGAAAGCAAAATGGACTACCCCAATTCGCGTTACGCCCTATGATGGTGTTGACGGTAAACCGGGTAAAGATGGCAAAAACGGAGATAGCCCTGTATTGGTATTTCGTGGCAATTATGATAGCTCAAAAACCTACTATGGCAATGCGCAGCGAATAGATGCGGTTAAATACAACAACCACTACTACATAGCGCGTATTGACGCTGGCTCATTCTCCAATATACTACCGACCAGCACCGCCAAATGGAATGATTTCGGAGCGGAGTTTGAAACAATCGCAACCAATTTGCTTTTGGCTGAGGGGGCTAATATCGGAGATTGGTTTATCAAGAGCGGACAGATTGTTTCTACTCTTGATGAAACATTAAAAAATCGTATCATGCTACAAGTGGGTGTGTATTATGGCAATACGCTATCATATCAGCCTAAGATTGTGCTTGAAAGCGAAAACTCCGGCGGTAGCCAAACCATGACTGAGGATAGGACGCTTGGCTCAATAATCACGCTTGACGCAACACAAGGCACTGTGGAAACCCGTAACAAGGATTATTCCGCGGTTAGTTATATGTCCCCGGCTGGCATATTCGCCAACAGAGCAGGGCAAGAGGCGATGTCGGCAACCTCCGGGTGTACCTATCGCGCCTCCGTTGTTGGATTAGGTTTTGCCAATGTCAACAAACAAGATTGGCAGGTCAACATCAATCAAACAATGATTGCCGGAATTTTCGGCCGCGCCTCCAACAATGGCACCGCACCCGCTTATGGTGGATTTTTCCAACGTCTTTACGCCGGGGGGCTTGTGCTGGGCCGCAAAGCTATTGTTGACACCACCTCCAACACAAACTATCTCGCTACTGGCGATACTATGGTTATCGGGTATTGCTCCGATGAGGAAATTGTATATCTCCCCACCGACCCCTACGAGGGGCAAGTGGTATTCGTAAAACAATGGTGGAGCGGTTATATGCGTTTCAAGCCGCGTACCGGCCACCATATTTATGATGACCACACGGAGAATGATTATTACGATTTCGCCGAAGGTCAAGGCGGTATGTTCGTGTTTTCTATCGGATATATCGGTAGTGGAAGCAGCGCAAAAAAAACGGAGGCGTGGATTGTTTCACGTTGGAAATTCTAAATAGCTATGAAAGAATACGGATATATTGAGGATGGCTATCTAAGGTCAAGGATTTTAGAGCCATACATTGAAAGACTCCAGACTGAAACGGGCGAGATTGAAACTCGCACCGTTTCCGTTGAGGAGCAAATCAAGCAACTATCCTCGGAATACAAACCCGTGGATGCAGTTGATGAAAGCCTTATGGTATGCGATGATGATAACTACACCATACGCTTAGTGCCATACGACAATGGAGATAAAATTTCCTATCGTTACGAAAAGGTAGTGAATAACTATAAGCTCAATGCCGATATTGAGGCATTAAAAGCTGAATTGGCAGAAACGGATTATCAAGTAATCAAATGCTACGAGGCTTCGCTTGTCGGTGAGGAACTGCCTTACGATATGAAAATGCTCCACACCTCACGCAATGCCATAAGAGCGCGTATCAACGAAATACAAGCCACCCAAATAAACTTAACATCATTATGAGCTGGATAACTGAAAGCAACCGCCTCAAGCACTTTTTCTACGCTATCCCCTGTGCCATGCTCCTTACCATTCTTTTTGTCGGTGGACTGGCCGCCGGCATGGAGTTTAAGGATAGGGCGTATGGTGGAAAATGGGATTGGCTGGACCTATTGGCTACCATTTTGGGCGGGATAGTGGGGCAAATACTCCAAGTCCTTATATTTTACGCCTTAAAATGTGTTCAATAAACACATTTTTGATTAACTTTGCAGTAGAGTTAACCAAGTAAATATGGATGATGTAAGAATACTCGCAAAAGGCCGTATCACCGACCTCTCAAAAGGGTTCAAGATAGGTGTGCCATTCTCTGTGTATCTCCGTAGCAAATCGGGGGTGGTGGAGAATGACACCCTCATTAGGTGCCGCCTTATATGCGACCAAAAAATTGGGGATTTCCCCGTGCCTATTGGTGACTGGACACCCGGTAAGATAGTGGAGTTGCCTCCCAACGCTATTGACACCGACAAGTATGAGATTTTCTGGGGGGCGAGTGAAGCACCACATTTAGAATACTACAAATGATATGGGACTTATTTTAGGCAGCGGCTCAACCAAGCCGCAATATCCGTATGATATGTGGTATGGGGTGCAAGGCGATTTTACCAGCAAGGACTACAAGCTCACTCGCATAGGTAATATGGACTTACACCGCACACTACCTATCCAAAAGAAATTGAGGCGTTTCGTGGAAAACACGGATGGCTCAGTGAAATACTATCTCCACCAGAACGATTCCCGTAAAAAGGATTCTGGAGCGGCGGCAAAGCTCGACACCACGGATGGAAACGTGATGTTGGAAAAGCCCGAATACTACGCCCGCTTTGAGGTAGAGGGTACAAAATGGGCTATGTGTATTTCCGAATATGCCCTCCCCGGCTTTGTTCGCATGACACGAAAGACTTGCTCACCGTGGTATGGCACTATTGACATTGCCAACAATATAGCCGTTTCCGGCTGCTGGTTGCAATGGGTAGGTAATGAGATTAAGCGCGATGCCAACGGCTTTGTTTCATTGCTTGCAAGCGCAACAAATTTCCGAGGTGGCAGTGGAGCGAGTGATGCGGCAAAAGATGGCACATACAACTCAATGCTCGGTATGCCCCGCACCTCAATCTCAAAAGCTGGTGTTCGCCCCCTTTGCAAGAATGGTACTCACGCGGGGGCGGGCCGTGTCTATACTGAAATAGCATGGCTCCAGCGCATTGAATACGCCTCAATGCACTGTCAAGACACCTACAATGAAACACTCACCGCCGATGGCTTTCATCAAGGCGGCCTCGGCAATGGCACGTCCGTTGATGGTACTCAATGGAACACATGGGGAGGCTATCGGCCTTTCATCCCCTGCGGTGTTACTGCAATCCTCGGCAACAACACTGGCCGAGTAGCCTATACAATCAAGGGCTGGACCGGTGGCGATAAGGTGGTGCAAGTTGCATCATATCGTGGGCTTGAAACACCCTTTGAATATCTTTGGCTGCTTGCCGATGACATTCTTATCCATTGCTCACCCGAAACAGCCGATGACCCCGGACATTGCACAGCCTATGGTTGCACCGACCCCACAAAGTTTGCCTCTCCTGCCGACACGTCAACCGCCATTCCTGCCGGGTATGAGCGTATCACAGAGTTACCCACCGCTGAGGGCTATCAATGGAATTTCGGCTTTTCCTACGATGGCTTTACATTCCCTACAAGCGTAGGTGGTGGAGCAAATCAAGGACTTTGTGATTATTTCTGGCGCGTGGCAAAGGCAACAGCTAATGGCTGGTACGGTGCCCTCCTGTCTGCTGCTGCGGGTTGTGGAGCGTTTGCGG